>Ga0207874_1004653_pt1 | contig 9966 bp, 6 predicted proteins | sample HigsolmetaAR201D_FD_184833 | JGI IMG/M metagenome (GOLD analysis project Ga0207874, IMG submission 184833) | Ionic liquid and high solid enriched microbial communities from the Joint BioEnergy Institute, USA - AR20-1-D (SPAdes) (version 2) ... | reverse complement strand
CGTCGCCGGCTACTGGCTCTGGCAGGTGAAGTCGATGGACGAGGCGATCGAGTGGGCGAAGCGCTGCCCGAACCCGACGGGCGCCGAGTCCGAGCTCGAGATCCGGCCGGTCTTCGAGGCCGACGATTTCGGGGAAGCCTTCACGCCCGAGCTCCGGGAGCGGGAGGACCGGCTGCGCGAGCAGTTGGAGGCGCGGCAGCGCGGGTGAGTCTCCCAGGCGACGTCGCGTGGGCCGCGTTCGAGGCCTACCGCTGCCCGCCCCGGCCCCGACCGCGCCCGGCCGGGAAGGTCCGCCCTCCCGGCCGGTCGCTTCGCGACGCGCAGACCCCCGTGACTTGCGAGGGCGGAGTGAATCGCGCACGTTCTCCCTGATGCCGCGGACCACGGCCTCCCATCGGCCACGTGCCGGGCGGCGACGTTGTGGGCCTCCCGGTCGTCCGGCGCCGGGGCCGCGATCCCTGTAGCAGGAAGGAGTCCTCATGATGCGCGTCATGGTGCTCGTGGCGGCGCTCGTGCTCACGGGTTGCGCCAGCACGGCCATCGGGTTCCTGGGCGAATCAGTCGGGGTGAAGCTCCATGGCAAGGTCGTCGCCGCGAAGATCGAACCGACCACGCTCATCGCCACGGATGGCACGTCGTGCGACGTGTCGAAAGGAGCCTGGGAAAAGGCGGAGGTCGGGAAGCCGTACCGGTGCCTGTGGTCGGAACGGGCCACGTCGAGGCCGGAGTGACGGCGGGGGCGCCCTGAGCGGCGCGGTCCGCGTGTAGGAGTTTACGCCGGGAGGGGTGGACGCGCGACGTCGCGTACTCATGCGCCCGGCGCGGAGCCGACCGTCCACTTCCATCGCACGTAGCTCGAGCTGGCGCTGGTCCGCGGGGAGCGGGCGCTGCGAAGGCCGGTGAGCGGAGCGACCTCGCGGTCGACTGCGCCCACGTAGCCCTCATTACCGCGCCTTTCCTGACGATCGCCCGCGCCGGCGCCGCCCGTCAGATCGACACGAACCGATACATCAGGCGGATCAGCCGATACGCGCGGTCCATCGAGTCGGCGGTGAACTCGACCGTGTAGCCGTCGACCTGCCGCACGCCCGGGATCGCCTCGAGGATCTGCGGCCTGGTCACGTCCGCCAGCCGCAGCCGGACGCGCACGGGCGAGCCGACGTCGAACGGGCGGGCGCGGTCGAGGCGCTGGAGCGCGCGGCGCGTGGCCGCGGCGAGGTCGGCGCGCACGGCATCCGGGTGCCGCAGCCGCGCGGACGCCGGCGTGACCGCGACCTTGGTCACGACCCGCTCCGCCGTCGGCACGTTCGCGCCGAACTGCGCGACGAACGCGGAGTCGCCCGCGGCGAGGACGACGGGGACGCCGAGCGCGCCCGCGTACGCCGCGTTCAGCTCGCCCTCGCCTGCCTCGACGTCGTTCAGCCACAGCCCCTTGACCGCGCCGGAGCCGGTGTGCGCGAGGAAGCCGTGCGCGGCCCCGGCGCGCCCGTGTGGTCCAGTCTCCGGATTCCCTCGAAATCGCGACTTGGGTGCTCGACGGCGAAGTCCCCCCAATCTTCGGTGGGAGCAGACCGGGCTCCACCGGGCGCAGGAGGAGAGCGGCGGCCCGCCTCGCAACGCCCAACGGGCCGGTCGCGCACGGGAATCCTCGGGCCGATCGCTGCGCTCGGTGCTCGTCCATCCGGACCGATCTTGCCCACAACTACTGAGCGGCCAACATTCTCCTCGACAAGGACTCCACTGCGACGGCCCGCATACGTGCGGTGCATATCGCCCGCGGCGAGTGCACGTGTACACTGCCGACGACCAGCAACTCCGAGCCCCCCGGACCGCAATGTCGCTCTACGAAACTCCCACGGACGAAGCGGCGTCACAACCACCTTCCTCCAATGCGGCGGCGATCGCCCTCCTGCAGGATGCGATCTCTTATGCGGAGAACCGGATAAATCTGGTGGATGGCAAGGCAGCGCTCATGCTGACCGCCGTCACCGCGCTCTTCGCGTCGCTGGTGTTCGCCGCGGGCGACCTCCCCAAGGTGACTTCGTTGTGGAGCGCCTCGGCCCTGGTGTACGGTCTACTCGGCGTGGCGCTGATCCTGGGCGCGTTCTCCGTCGGCTTCCTGCTGCAGACCATTCGCCACGGCCGCTTTTTCTTCGGGATCGACGTCCCGATCCGCAGGCACGATGTGCGGCCGAACTTCATGTGGCCCACCGGAGCGTTTCCCGACACATTCGAAGAGTTCAGGACCCAGGCATTACAGATCACCGACGGCTCGCGTCTCGAGAATCTCGCAGGAACCACGTACACGACCCTGCAGCTCGTGCGGCTCAAATACCGCAATTACAGGCGCGCCATGTTGCATGTGAAGCTGCTCGGAGCCTGGACGGCGATATCCCTGTTCGTACTCGGACTCATTCGCGCCACCGGAAGGCTTTGAGGAGCTTTGCGCAGGGGCTGCATCATCGAAAAAAGACAACCCCCGCGGCGTCCGTGGCAGCGGGCGAAACGAGCGGACTCATAGGCGTGATATATCGGTGATTCGCTTGCCCGCAGCTTGCCCGTAATCGGGTAGGTCTGTCTTTCTCCGTGGACATCCAACAGTCAGGCGCCGGCAAATTGGCTGCTTATCGGAGATTAGATCAGGCTCTGACCTACTCGAGAAACCACGCGACAAACGGCCGCCCATCGGACCCTCCCCCTCCTCATTCCAATTCGTTAGATTACCGTAGGTTCAGGTCCATCCTGACCACCGAACTGTGGGCCCGGCCATCGCGCTCCACGCGCACCCACGGCCGCCGGGCCTTCGCGCTTCGGCGCACAAAGGCGATGATCCGGCCATCACCGGGGAGCCTCCGGAAGAACGGGCGTCGGGACCTGCGACGAGCGTCCCGCGCCTCAGTAGAACCGGACGGGTGCGGCCCGTGACAGCCGTTCAACGAGGGGTCCGCGTGGGGCCGTGCGCGGACAAACGGGGTGGTACCGCGGTGCGCACCGGGCGGTGCGCGTCGTCCCCGTGCGCGTGCTCCGGCGGGGGTCGCCGGGGCGAACGAGGATGACGAACCGCAAGGAACACCGTATGCCGTACCCGAAGGCTCGCCTCGGCGAGTCCCAGAACACCGAGCAGGTTCCCGCCAAGCCATCGTTCCCCGAGCTCGAGAAGCAGGTCCTGAAGTACTGGGAGGCGGACGGCACCTTCCAGGCCAGCATCGACCAGCGCCCGGCGGGCGAGAACGGCGCGAACGAGTTCGTGTTCTACGATGGCCCGCCGTTCGCGAACGGGCTGCCTCACTACGGCCACCTCCTGACCGGCTACGTCAAGGACGTCATCCCGCGGTACCAGACGATGCGCGGCCGGCGCGTCGAGCGGCGCTTCGGCTGGGACTGCCACGGGCTGCCCGCGGAGGTCGAGGCCGAGCGGCAGCTCGGCATCTCCCACAAGAGCGAGATCGACGCGCTCGGCGTGGCGAAGTTCAACGAGGCCTGCCGCAGCTCCGTGCTCCGCTACACGCGGGAGTGGCAGGAGTACGTGACGCGCCAGGCCCGCTGGGTGGACTTCGAGAACGACTACAAGACGCTCGACCTGGACTACATGGAGAGCGTCATGTGGGCGTTCAAGCGGCTCTGGGAGAAGGGGCTCATCTACCAGGGCTTCCGGGTGCTCTGGTACTGCTGGCGCTGCGAGACCCCGCTCTCGAACACCGAGACGCGGATGGACGACGTCTACCGCCAGCGTCAGGACCCGGCGGTCACGGTCGGGCTCCGGATCACGTCGCCGAATCCCGACCTGGACGGCGTGGAGCTGCTGATCTGGACCACGACGCCGTGGACGCTGCCCTCGAACCTGGCGGTGGCGGTGCACCCGGAGGTGCAGTACGTCGTCGTCGAGAAGGACGGCCGGCGCTTCCTCCTGGCCGAGGCCTGCGTGCCGCGCTACGCCCGGGAGCTCGGCGAGAACCCGCCCGTCCTGGCGCGCTTCACCGGCGCGGAGCTCGTGGGCACGCGCTACGAGCCGCCGTTCCCGTTCTTCGAGGGCCGCGACCCGAACGCGCACCAGGTCCTCCCCGCGGACTACGTGACCACGGAGGACGGCACGGGGATCGTGCACATCGCGCCCGCGTTCGGTGAGGAGGACAAGGAGGTCACGGACGCGGCCGGGATCCAGCCGGTCACGCCCGTCGACTCCCAGGGCCGGTTCGACGCCCAGGTCCCGCCCTACCAGGGGCTGCACGTCTTCGAGGCGAACAAGCCGATCATCAAGGATCTGGCCGCGGCCGGGAAGCTGCTGCGCCACGAGACGTACGACCACCCGTACCCGCACTGCTGGCGGTGCGACAACCCGCTGATCCAGCGCGCCGTCGACTCCTGGTTCGTGGCGGTCACGAAGATCAAGGACCGGATGGTGGAGCTGAACCGGGAGATCCAGTGGGTGCCGGAGCACATCCGGGACGGGCAGTTCGGCAAGTGGCTGGAGAACGCGCGGGACTGGTCGATCTCGCGGAACCGCTACTGGGGCTCGCCGATCCCGGTCTGGGTCTCGGACGACCCGCGCTACCCGCGGATCGACGTGTACGGCTCGCTGGACGAGCTGGAGCGCGACTTCGGCGTGCGGCCGAAGGACCTGCACCGGCCGTACATCGACGAGCTGGTGCGGCCGAACCCGGACGACCCGACCGGCAAGTCCATGATGCGCCGCGTGCCCGAGGTGCTGGACTGCTGGTTCGAGTCCGGTTCCATGCCGTTCGCGCAGGTGCACTACCCGTTCGAGAACCAGGAGTGGTTCGAGCACCACTTCCCGGGGGACTTCATCGTCGAGTACAACGGCCAGACGCGGGGCTGGTTCTACACGCTCCACGTGCTGGCGACGGCGCTCTTCGACCGCCCGGCGTTCCGCACCTGCGTCGCCCACGGCATCGTGCTGGGCAACGACGGCCAGAAGATGTCGAAGTCCCGGCGCAACTACCCGGACGTGAACGAGGTCTTCGAGCGGGACGGGTCGGACGCCATGCGCTGGTTCCTCATGTCCAGTCCGATCCTGCGCGGCGGGGACCTGATCGTCACGGAGCAGGGGATCCGGGAGGCGGTGCGGCACGCGCTTCTGCCGCTCTGGAACTCGTACTACTTCCTTGCGCTGTACGCGAACGCGGAGGGGCTCGAGGGCCGGATCCGCACGGACTCGTCCCACGTTCTCGACCGCTACATCCTCGCCAAGACCCGGGAGCTGGTCCTGGACGTCCAGGGCTGCCTGGACCGGTACGACGTGCCGGGCGCGTGCGCGGCGGTGCGGGACTTCCTGGAGGTGCTCACGAACTGGTACATCCGCCGCTCCCGGGACCGGTTCTGGGCCGGTGAACGCGACGTCATCGACACCCTCCACACCGTGCTCGAGACCACCTGCCGGGTGGCGGCCCCGCTCCTGCCGCTCACCACGGAGGTCGTGTGGCGCGGGCTCACGGGCGGGCGGTCCGTGCACCTGACCGACTGGCCGAACGCGGACGAGCTCCCGGCGGACGACGACCTGGTCAGGACCATGGACCGGGTCCGGCAGGTCTGCTCGGCCGCGCTCGCGCTGCGCACGGCCCACGGGCTGCGCGTGCGGCTGCCGCTCCCGTCGCTCCTGGTCGCCGCGGAGGACGCGGAAGCGCTCGAGGAGTTCGCGGAGCTGATCCGCGACGAGGTCAATGTCAAGCACCTGGAGCTGACGACCGATGTGGCCGCCCACGGCGAGTTCCAGATCACGGTGAACGCGCGCGCGGCCGGGCCCCGGCTCGGCAAGGTCGTGCAGGACGTGATCCGGGCGGTGAAGGCGGGCGAGTGGCGCACCACGCCGTCGGGCGCCGTGGAGGCCGCGGGCGTCGAGCTCCTCGAGGGCGAGTACACCCGCCGGCTGGTCTCCAAGGACCCGGGCGCCGCGGCGGAGCTGCCGGGCGGCAACGGGCTCGTGGTGCTGGACACGCGGGTCACGCCGGAGCTCGCCGCGGAGGGTACGGCCCGGGACGTCGTCCGGATCGTGCAGCAGGCGCGCCGGGACGCGGGGCTCCACGTCTCGGACCGCATCGTCCTCACGATCGACGGGTCCGACGAGGTCCTGGACGCCGTGCGCGCGCACGAGGACTTCGTGGCGGGCGAGACGCTCGCGCGCCAGGTCGTGTACGCGCCCGTGCCGGACGGCGCCGAGGGCAGCGTCGGTGACGGCGCGAAGGTGAGGGTGAAGGTGGAGAAGGTGGCGACGGCGTAGTCGCGCGCGGGCCCGCGAGGGCCGGGAAGGACCTGCTTCCAATGCACGGCGAGGCAACCACCGCCTCGCCGTGTTCATTTCGGCCCGGACCGCGAGAGGGTAGACTTCCACTGCGGTGTCATGGTGCGATGGCCGGGTGCGGCATTTCGCTTGTTCGTCGTCCCGGCCCGGAGCAAGCTCTATGGATCCGGAGCCGCGGCGCCGTCCCGGTTCGCGATGCGTCTTACGGGAGCGCCGCGGCCCAAGGTCTCGCCCTGAACCTCGAGCCGGAGTACGCCATGCCCTGTCACGCCGTCTCACCGATTGCGACGCGTCCGTTCTCCCTTCGCGTACGAGCGCGCCTCGCCATCGCGGCCTGCGCCGTGATCCTCCCCCTCGCCGGCTGCGGCGCCGCGGATGCGCCGGGCGGCGCGTGGGCCGGGTCGATCGTGGACAGCGCCGGGATCACCGTCGTCACGAACCCGGCTGAAGGGCTGTGGCAGGCGTCGGAGGCGTGGACGCCCGTCGAGGACCTCGTCGTCTCGGACCATGCGGCGCCGGGGCTGGAGTTCGGCGAGATCATCGACGTGGCCGTCGACTCGCGCGGCCGGATCCTGGCACTGGACGGGATGGCGAAGGCGTACCACGTGTTCGGCCCGGACGGAGCCCACCTCTTCTCGGTCGGCCGACCGGGCGGCGGGCCGGGCGAGTTCGCCGACCCGTTCCAGCTCCTCGTGCTCCCCGGCGACTCGGTGCTCGTCCCGGACGCGGGCAACGCGCGGGCGAGCATCTTCGCGCCCGACGGCTCGCTCGCCCGTACCATCCCCCTCGACTTCCTGGACCTCGCCGCGCGGCGGTGGGGCGTGGCGCACGACGGGTCCGTGGTTGCCCGCCGGTCCGACGGGGTCGCCGAAGTGATCGTCCGGCTCGGCCCGTCCGGGGAGGTCGCGGACACCGTGGCCCACCTGGACACCCCGTTCCGCCCGGGCGAGGCCGGTGGCCGCCCGGTCCTGCTCGCGCCGGTCCCGGTCTGGACCGCGCTCCCCGCCGGCGGCGTCGCCCATGGCCACAGCCACGGCGGCCGGATCGCGGTCTCGGACCCGGCCGGCGCCACGCGGCTCGTGTTCACGCTCCCCATGAGGCCCGTCACGCTCTCGGAGTCGGAGCGCGAGGCCGTGCGAAACGGTCTTCGCGCCTCCGTCACGCGGCAGGGAATGCCGGAAGCCGTCGCCGACCAGCTCCTCGCGGCGGTCTCGTTCTGGGATGCGTTGCCCATGATCGCGGATCTCCTGCCCGGCCCCGACGGCACGATCTGGGTGCAGCGCGCCGCTCCCCCGGAGGCCATGCGGTTCGACAAGCTGAACATGTACCGGACCGATTCGTTCCGCGGCGATGGGTGGGACGTGTTCGACGCCGACGGACGCTACCTCGGCCCGGTCCGTTTCCCGTCCGGGGTCCACCTGTTCACGATCCGGGACGGCCTGCTCTATGGCGTCCGCCTCGATGAGCTCGACGTGCCGAGCATCGTGCGATTCCGCCTGGCGCGCGGACGGTCGGGCGCATAGGCGCTCCGACTCACAACGCCTTGCTATACGAGCCGCCTCGTTGCGTCCGCATCGATCACGGGGATGGACTGGCACAAAAACCAGCTCATTGACGGGCCCGTAGTGACATGGTCATGGGTCGGCGCCGCGGCTGGGGTCGCCTGGCCACGCCCGTGGCGCCGGATCGGGAGAGCCTGCCGCCGGACAGGAGGTCGTCGCATGAGATGCCTCGTCTTCGTGCTGGTGTGTGCGCTCGCCGGGTGCGCCGCGGATGCCCCTGCCCCCGCCGGGTCCGCCGATGCCGACACCGTCCGCATGGTCGTCGTGTGGGAGGTCGGCCCCGGCCGGCATCCGGACGCGGACTCGCTCGGGCTCGTCACGGGCGTCGCGCTCGATGCCGCGGGCAACGTCTACGTCGTGGACCAGCTCAACGCGAAAATCTGGGTCTTCGACGCCGGGGGCAGGCTCCGGTCCTCGGCCGGCCGGAAGGGCGAGGGGCCGGGCGAGTTCACGGTGCCGACGGGCCCCGGGATCGGGCCGGACGGGCGGCTGTACGTGCGCGACGTCGCTCGCGTCAACGTCTTCGGCCCGGAGCCGGGCACCGGCCTGCTGACCCGCTTCGAGCATTCCTTCCCGGGCCCGACCTATCCCGACTGGACGTCGACCCGCGCCACCAGGTTCGACGCGTCGGGGGCGCTGCTCTACCCGACGTCCCGGTGGGTCGAGGACGGGACCGAGCGGCACCTGCTCATACGCTTCGTCGACGGCGTCATGGCCGACACGATCTTCGTGCCGCAATACGCGAACGCGCCGCAGCTCGCGTACGCCGAGCTCGGCGGGGCCGACCTCCGGATCCTTCCCGGCCTGAACCACGTCCCGTTCGCGCCGCTGCCGGTCTGGGACGTGACGCCGGCCGCCACGGTGATCAGCGGGGACGCCACGTCCTATGAACTGACGGAGACGGACGCGCAGGGCACGGCGCTCGCGCGGTTCGTCAGGGATGTGCCGCTCGACCCGATTCCGGAGGGCGAGCGCCGGGACAGCCTGGCCGCGCTGCGCGCGCGCCTGGACTCGATCCCCGTCGGGCTCGACCGGGTCAAGGGCATGCCCGAGGAGGTGCGCTCGCTCCGGCTTCCGGACCGCTACCCTGCGTACATGGCCGTGTACCTGGGGAACGACGGTGACGTCTGGGTACGCTGCTGGCCGATGGGCGGCGGCGACCGCGCGATCTTCGACGTGTTCGCCCGGAGCGGCGAGTTCCGGCACACGGTCCTCCTCCCGCGGGCGATCCACGTCGAGCCGACGCCCTACCTCTCGGGCACGACGATCATCGGCGTGGCAACGGACCCGCTCACGGACGAGAGCGTCATCCTGCGCTTCGTTGCGGAGACGGCGCTCTGACGGTCTTGTTCTGATCGCGGCTCGTGCGCAGGCGGCCGGACGCGCGGTCACGGGCCCCGCAGCGCGAGAAGCCGGCGACCGCAGGAGGCGTGATTAGAGGCGACGGAGGCGGCGGAGGCGACGTCGCCCGAAGAACGGGCTCCGGCCTCCGCACCTTCCGCGGCACTCCCCGGTGGCGGCGATGTCTCCCGCACCGGCCTTGCCATCCATGGAGCGCCCGTCTCAGCGTCCGGCCGAACCCGATGGCCGGCTTTCACCCCAGCGGAGACCCTCCATGGCGACGATGCCGCTGCACTTCCGCGATGGCCACCTGTTCGTCGAGCTCGATGGGGAGCTGTGGGTCCTGGACACCGGAGCGCCCTCGAGCTTCGGCTCGCGCGATGCCGTGATGTTCGCGGGCGAGACCTTCGACGTCGGCCCCGGCTTCCTCGGGCTGGACGCGGAGACGCTCTCGGAGTTCGTCCGCGTCGAGTGCGCCGGGCTGCTGGGCGCCGACGTGCTCGGGCGCTTCGATCTCATCCTGGACGCGCCGGCGGGGACGCTCACGGCCTCGACTTCGGACCTCGAACTCTCCCGGGTGGCGATCCCGCTGGACGAGTTCATGGGCATCCCGATCGTGACCGGGAAGGTGCGGGGTCGGGAGTACCGGTTCTTCTTCGACACCGGTGCCCAGATCTCCGACCTCCAGGATGACGAGATGCGGTCGGCGTTCCCCGCCGCCGGGACCATCACCGACTTCTATCCCGGGATGGGTCGGTTCGAGACGGACACGCACATGGTCGACGTCGTACTCGGCGAGCTCGAGGT
>Ga0207874_1004651_pt1 | contig 9968 bp, 4 predicted proteins | sample HigsolmetaAR201D_FD_184833 | JGI IMG/M metagenome (GOLD analysis project Ga0207874, IMG submission 184833) | Ionic liquid and high solid enriched microbial communities from the Joint BioEnergy Institute, USA - AR20-1-D (SPAdes) (version 2) ... | reverse complement strand
CGCTTCCTTGCCAACCGCAACGCGCGTCAATCCCGCAGCCGCTCCGGTCGTTGCCTTCCCTGCTACTTCAAGAATGCCACGTTCAGTAAGTGTCTTGCCGACGCCGAGGAATTCCCTGGCCGCCTTGCGGCCTGCTTCCCGCGGCAGCACGCGCAGCGCCGTTCCGGCGGCCTGTCTCGCGAGGATATTGGTGGCCGTCGTAAGTCCTGAGACAAGCTTGGCGCCCGTAATTGCCGTCGCCACGTCCGCCGCATAGCCTGCCGCTGCAAGGCGGGCGTTATCCATCAGCAGCCGGCTGGCGCCCTCTTCCTTCACCTGGGATATTTCCCTCAAATCCAGCAGCATGGCGCGCTTGGCGTCGGAGATTGACGGGTCGTTCAGCATTTCGTCGATCACGGCCTGGCGCGCGCGCGCCTCGGCGCGTTCGCCCAGGGCCACCCGCGTGGCGGCGCTGGTCTGATGCTGCATATCCGCTCCAATAGACAGATACTGCCCCGGCCCGGTAAAGGCATCCCACCTGTCCATTCCCTTGAGCGCTCCTGCGATTTCGGCTTCCGCGCGCTTGGCAGCCTTTACCCGTATCTCGTCGGAAAGCTGCTGGCGCAACGCCGCCAGCTCGTCCATGGCGCGCGCCTCTTCCTCTGTCGGCATGAGCAGCTCGTGCGACTTTTCGTGATGCTCCTCCTGCTCGGCTATGATGCGCTGCATGGCTTCCTTGTCGCCGCGCGCCGCAGCCTCGTCATATTGCCGTTGCAGGTCGCGCGCCTTCTCTCGCGAGGCCTCGATGGCCTGCTGTCTTTCCCACTTTGCCTGGCGCTCGGCAGCACGCCGGTCGGCTTCTTCCTGCTCTGCCGCGATGTCCGCAAGCTTGCGCTCGGTCTCGGCCCAGGCAGCGGCATCTGCCGCTTCGCGCTCGGCCGCCTTGCGCCGTTCCTGTGCGGCGGCCGCATCGCGCTGCGCCCAGTTCAGGAGCATTTCGTCGACGTCGCGCTCGGAATTTGCGAAGCGACGCTTCATATGCTCCGGTAGCTGGTCCCAATCCGTGCCGCCGATCACCTTCTCGAAATAGTATCGGCCCGGCTCATAGGGAAACGGCACATGGCCCTGATGTTCGACCAGATTGCCATGCTTGTCGAAACGGGCAATCAGTCTATTGCCGGAGCGGTCGGTTTCGACGACGATGGTGCCTTCTTCATCGGCAAGCGTGGCCGAAAAATTGCCGGCGCCGGTGACCCGCTCCACCCACCCGTTAGGCCTCTGCGTCACGGTTTCGATCAGTTTCCCTTCCGCATCTCGACGCTCAGTCACGATCGAGCCGTCCGGCTCGACCGTCTGATGCGTGAAACTGCCGTCGGGCTCGCGCACAATATGGTCCAGCGTTCCGTCTGGCGAGAAGGTGGTGGTGCTCTGATCGCCTTCCGGCCAGAATCGGTCCGTCGTTAATGTGCCGTCCGGCCAGAGCGTGCTTTCGCGTATATCTCCAAATGGATTGGCTTCCAGAATGGTTGTCGCGCCGGTTTCCGGGTCGATGATCTCGGCCAGCGCGCTTTCGGCCACACTGCCGTCCGGCAGCCGCCAGCGGAGGAACCATTCACCCGGCTCGTCACCGGGCAGGATCTGGAAATCGAGCCCTTCGGGCAATTCGGCGCTTCCAGTCCCCGCCGGGTTGCACAGCGTCAGGTTTGCCGGCCCTTCGGCAGCCAACAACCCGTTATCTGCAAGGGGCACCGGAATGGACGACAGCGAGCCTCCGGCTTCTTCGGACCCGGCGCCGCTCTTTTCCTCCCTGGGTCCGCCCTCGCGCTTGCGAATCGCATCAAGGAGCTTCTTGCTTGCGACCATGGTCTCGCTGGGCTGCGGCCGGTCGGGGGCAAAGGGCAAGAGATTTACGTTGAGCAGCCCTCCCTCGTTGGCGTCCGGCGCATCCGCGGCGGTTGCGGCCGCCTCCGCAGGGGCCGGAGCTGAGCCGGCCGGCGGTACGATTGCCTCGAAGCCCTTCAGCCTGGCTTCCATCAAGCGGCTCTCGCGAATGGCGCGCGTACGCGCTTCTGCTGGAAGGCCGGGATCGCTCCTGAATTCCGGCTTGTCGAGTTCAAGCTTCACCCGCATGGACCCGTCCGGCAACTCTTCCACGACGGGCGTTACCCTGACCTTGTAGGTCGCACCGATCCAACCTGCGTCGCCTGCATTGGCGATCTTGTCGGCGACGCAGTCCATGGCGCCGACGATTCCGCCTCTGCATTCGACCTTGGGCTGAGGCGAATCTTCGTAATATGAGAAGATGACTTCTGTCGGCTCACCCCGACAGAGCCTGTCCTGTGCCATGGTAGGCAGGGTCAAGGCGATCAGCGCAACGGAACCGAGAAGCGGTGATTTCTTCATGGCTGCCCCCTATTGCACGCCCCGTGCGAGGCGGCTGGCGAAGAGATCGAACTGGAAGGAGCGGCGATCGTCGAAGAGCGCGAGGTCCACGTCGAGAACCAGGCCGGACAGATCGTCGGCGGCAAGCCCGGTGGAAAACCGGAAGTAGCCTTCCGCGTCAGGAGCTTCCTTTTCCGTGAGGGAGATGCTCTGCCCGTCCCGGAAAAGCTCGATGCGCTCGATCAGCTTGCGCCCGTCCACCACATAGGCATGATGAGCCCAGTGGTTGCGGTCGCCGCCGGTGGCGATCATGTCGGCGAGGCCACCGAAACTGTTGTACCATGCAGCCTGCGTGAGACGCACGCCGATCTCGAGCTTGCCGTCTTCAGCAATCGGGCGCACTTCGAGATGCCCGTTGATCGCGCCCGTATAGGCTTCTTCCGGCAGGACACGGCGCAGCACGTAGACGCGTCGCTCCACACCGTCGTCCACGACACTGTTGATCGCACTATCGCCCGCCTTGGTGAAGGCCCGGAACATCGCGATGAGTTCGTCACGGAACGACGTCCAGAACACGTGATCGAACTGTCGCCAGGCGGCAACCGCCACATCCACTGGTGCGGCCTCAAGCGGCGTGTGGTAGAAGCTTTCGCGAAGTACTTCCTTAAGCTCCTCCACTGTCGAATAGACCGCAAACCAGTCGCCGGGCGGTTCGTTCTTCATTTGGCCGTTGTAGTAGGCGCTGGCGGCTTCCCGGCTCGGGCGGCAACCTGAAAGCCTGAACCGGGCATAAGCGGCAGCGCTGGCATAGGCCTGACGTTCATTGACGTAGGACTTGGAATTCCGGACCCGGTACTCCTTCCGCGACTGGGCATAGGCGTCCACCATCATGTCGTAAAGCGGTGCGAACTCCGCCGCGCCGCGCAGCCGCCAGTTCACGCAACTGGTCCTGTGGAGGTCGGTAATGGTGCCCCATTCATTTTGGCTTTCCTCGACAAAAGGCCTAGGATTGACCGCAATGCTCGACAGCACGGTTGCTAATGAGAATTTCAGGTTCCCCAGTCCCTGGTTGAAAGCCTCTGCCACGCTCGCCTTCTGCTCCACGGTTCCGAAGACCATCAGATGTGCTGCGAAGGAGACCGTCAGATGTTCGAGAAACCGATGGTAAAGGTCCGGGTTCGGACTGGCGGCCTCGTTGTCCTCCAAAGCGCGCCGCAGAGCAGCGGCGGCGATGTCGGCAATGCGCGGATCGTCGAGCCCGATCAGGCGCTGTGCGACGTCCTCCCTGACATTGGCTGAAAGAGCGGCGAAGCGCCTTTCGTCGGACGCCAGGGCGAACAATCGCTCTTTCGCCCCTGCCACGCCATAAAAGTCGAGCAGCGCCAATGCCGCCACCGCGATATTTGGATCGGGCCCATCGGCGAAGGCGGCGACGCGGCCGTTGGCCAGCAACCCAAGCCTGTGTTCGAGATAGGCCAGATGGATGAGCGGTCGTTCGGCGCCGAGCGCGTGCCCTGGATCGACAATAGCAGCGATACGTGCCGCATCGTCAGCCGTTCCGGCACTGGCCAGGATCTCAAGGGCTTTCTCGATGCCCGTCCACCATGCGGTGAAGCGGTCAAACTCATCCCCTCCGGCGTCCGGCCTCACCAGCGCCATCCTTATCGAAATGTGGCGCCGCGCTGCATCGAGGGCAGCCGCAACGTCCGCATCGGTCGCCTCGGGGCGGCGGAAGGTCCGTGCGTAGTAGTTCGGATGGGCGTAATCAAGGATGACGCTGGCGCGGAAGACCTCCCGCACCTTGTCCGCGGCAATGGGACGAAAAAGCGTGAAGCGGCTGGGCTCATCCGCGGTCAGATTGGCATCGAGCCAAAGAGCTTCGGGGACCTCGACCCGCGCCGTTGCGCTGCCCCCCTTCACCTCCAGCTCCGCCGCCAGGGCGGCATCTTCGCTGAACTCGACGAAATAGCGGCCTGCCGGAACGGGGACGGGCGCGCCATCTCCGGATTGGGCCACGACCTCGAGGCTGTCTGCGCCGACCACGTTGAAGGGCGCCGGCCGCGATCTTCCGGCGCCGTCAGTCATATCCAACGAAACCATGGTGATCGTTGGCGCCATTGCCCGCACGCGCGCGGCCGCCCTCTCGAGCCGGTCGCTCGTTCCGCCGTTCAGAAATTCGGTGGATCCGGCCTTCAGTTCCTCGGCAAGGGCGGCATCGTCGGTGATTGCCCGCGCCATGCGCCTCGTGTCATTGTCCGGCAACACTCCGGGGTCGAACTTCTTTTCCGGAAACATCACACAGTCGACAACCTCGATCTTCCCCGACTCCTTTTGGCCGACCAGCACCGGAACCGGATCCCGTTCGGCCGCCATGACGGATTTTTCGAGCCGGACCCGAACATCCTTGCCGTCTGCGATCACGGCAGCATTGCGCCTGGACACGAAGATCGAATCCTTCCCGATGAGGTCGATGCGGTCGACCGCGCGCAGGGCCACCCCCTTGCCGGCAGCGACGCGCACGTCGTCGAGCGTCACATGGGACACCTTTTCCCCACCCCAGTGGTCGAAATAGATACCCCAATCCAAGCCGCGGGCTTCGACGGCGCTCATCCGCATGGTCGTGCCGGCCTCGAGATTTGCGACGAACGCGTGCCCTTTGCTGTCGAAGCGGGTCCTTTCGATCTCGGCGCTGCCGGCGATTTCGAGGTACATCGCAGCGTAGTCAGTCTGTGCGACGAATTCGCTGTCGACGATCCGAATCTGCGCGGCCTTTCCGTACACGGCCGCGGCCGCTGCGCCGATGATCCGGGAGTGGCGGATGTCGACTTTCTTCGCCCGCACGACACGCAGCGCCGTGCCCTTCGTTACCTCGATCTCAGTGTCTTCGATGCTGAGGTCGCTGCTGCGCACGACGACCAGATATTCGCTCGCGCCGGTGATCCTGGACCGGACGAGTTCCAGCGAGCCCTCGTCAACGCGTACCGGTTCAAACGGTGCTCCTTCGATCATGCAGCCGCTGCAGCGGATCGAGCCACCCTCGGCCAGCAGCGCCCTTCTAGACGTGTCCGAAGTCGTCTCGAAAACAAGATCCGAGAGTTCAACGCGTCCGCCTTCCCGCACCACCATGAGGGCTTCGCCTTCGCCCGGCACGATGACCGCCCCGGGAGCGCCCTCAATGACAATGCGCTTGCCGGCGACTTCGACCGGCCCGGCATAGCGGCCCGGTTCGAGCCGGATCACGTCGCCGTCTGCGGCCTCAAGGACCTTTTCCGCCAGATTGTCGCCGCTTCGCAGCGTGATCGTCTCCGCCGCAGCCGCGCCGCCGAGCAGCATCACGCTTGCGGCCGCAAGTGCAAGCCGAACGGCTTTGGGCCAGGAAATCAGCATCACATTCCCCCTCGTGTGACCTAGTGGGCAACCTCCGGTCTCGGATCGGCCATGTAGCCGGTCAGCAGAGCGAGCCCCTTTCTTTCATCCATAAGCGCGAACAGGAACGGCTTGTCTGCGCGCACGCGGATAAGCCGGCGCACCGCGGTTCCCAGCAGCCCGACCGCAGCCGTCGTTGCCGCGACCTCGGTACCCGTTTCGCTCACATCCATGACGGTTCGCTGCAGAACATGCGTGAACTCCAGTGGATTGCGCGACAGTCTTGCGAAGCTGCGGGCAGGGTCCTGTTCGAAGCCCATGCGCTTCAGTGCCGGCAGCAGGTCCGCCGACGACCGGACGCCGAATTTCGGCAATACAACGGCGCACGGTTCGCCAGACGTGAAGGAAGAAGCCAGCCAGTTTTCCGCGGCGGTGAATTCGGCCAGATGGGCAGGCTTGTCGTTGGTCGTCACGATGACGAGACTGAAACCCTCGGTCATGTAGGGCAGCCTCGCAGCAACGAAGCGCCCTTCTTCCTGGCAAGCCAGTTTTCGATCTTCGAGATGCATCATGGGCACGTCGACCCGGCTGCCGTCAGTGAGAAAGAACGCCGCGTTGCGCGCCTTTTGGAAAGGGACTTGCCATCGGTCCCTGAAATGGAAGGCGTTGATCGCCACCACGCCCGGCACGGGCAGAGGATCGTCCAGAATGCCGTCGATCAGCTCGCCTGTCGCGCTCCTGACCCAGGCGTTTACCTGTTCGACGCCGGCGGGCGTCGTAAGCTGGGCTTCCTGCGCAGGCATGCCTTCGGCGGCAAACAGGTTTCGTGCTTCGGGATAGATCTCGAAGCCGGAATCCACGAAAAGCGCGTTGACGAATGCGAGGGGTGCATCCTCGCGGGCACGGGAAAGCTGCCGCGCCGTCTCGCGTAAATATTCTGCTTGTGTGTGGTGGGTGAGTCCCAGCGTCTCGATCAGGCTGGCCCGGGTATCGGCATCCGCGCCGAGATGGAGATAGGCGAGGACAGCGGCGGCGCTTGCCGGAGAAACCGACAGGTTCACGGACGACCTACCGCTTTCCGCAAGCAACTCCAGCAGCCGGAAACCGAACTTCGCCTGGGCAGCGGCAATCTCCCCCGCCACATTATCGCTGCGTGCCCGCAGAAGCCCTTCCAGAAGGTTTTCACTGATTATGGCCTCGGCAAACCGGTAGGCAGCGCCGCGCTGCTCGGCATAGGCGGCGACCGCCTCGCGCGTGGCCTCATCGACCACGCCGTTCGGCTCGCCATCGAGAAGCCCGAACTCGGCCAGTTTCCGCTGCAAGCGCAATATGATCTCCGGGCCGAGCGGTCGTTCGTAGATGCGGTAGCGTGCGCCGTCCGTGCTTTGCTCGACGAGTACGCGGCGGTCGATGACGCGAAGCAGCGCGACTTGCCGCCGGCCGCACAGAAGGCGCACATTCGTACCTATGCGTCGATCCTCGGCTCCGGGTGCGGGGCCGAGCTCGACATCAGACAGCATCGGGTCGGGCGCTACGGGCGATCCTTCAGGCAAGGGTGCCGCTGACCAATCCGGGCAGGCTGGCTGGTCTGGCCAATGCAGCGTATCGCCAAAGGATGCGATGCTGCCTGCGACTGATGACCTCTCTTCAGAGAGAAGGCTGGATACGCCGGCCACCCTGCGCTCTGCGACGAGCACAAATCTGCCCGTCAGCAACTCATCCAGCGGCGGCGCTTCATCCGCCCGCAGCGGAGACGTGCCGGCAATATATAAGCAGACAAATAAGGATACATGTCGCAAAAACCGATTGTGCGACCGCATCGGCTACCCCAAGCCAATCCCGTATCCCTTCGAGGAATAATATTGCCAATATCGAAAAGTACCGTCAAAGAAAATGTTGCCATCTAAGCCTGGCATTCGAGATAACGCGATCAGCGATCTCCACAGATGTTAGGAAAGTATTGTCTGAGTCCGGTGCGATACCCCACGTAGTGGTTGTCCGACTCGTCTTCCAAAGATATCAGGACAGGACGAACAGCTTCTTGCCACAGGGAGGCCGGAAGCAGATTTGTCCCTCGTAGCCTGCTTCGCGGATCGCAGCATCGGTGCGCTCGACCTCGTCACGAACGGCCTGCGGAGACATGAGGATCATCCGCTTGTGGCTCCAGGAATGGTTCCCCAGTTCATGGCCAACGAAGCGCGGCTCAAACACTCCCAAGGCTTGAAGGCCATGATCGGGCGGTCAAGAAGCTGAATAGGAAAACATTGCCTGTAAGGGGAGAGCATCGCAGTGATTTCGCGAGAAAGTATCGCAGCAGGTTCGGAGGTCATGTCCCCAGAGTTTCGTGGCTGCGTCCGGACTGTGCGACAAACGGAGGGGACATCAGACTGGACGACGTTCCTTGAAGCAGGGTGGGCAAGGCTGAACTTGCTCGGTTTGCGAGAATGAGCGCCGCTTCGACTCGGTTGCGGACGTTTAGTTTCCTGAAGAGATTGGTGACGTGGTACTTCACTGTCTTCTCGCGGACGCCGAGGCGCTCGCCGATCTCGCGGTTGCCGAGGCCTGTCGAGATCATCTGCAGAATGCGATGCTCCTGCGGCGTCAGCGCTGTCAGCGGATCGGGCTTCGAGGCCTTGCCGAGCGCAGTCAGGAGACCGAAGCTCAGGTTCGGCGACATGAAAGTCTCGCCTGAGGCGACGCTCTTTACGGCGAGGATCAGGTCCGTAGCGTTTACGCCCTTGAGCACATAACCGGCCGCGCCGGCTTCTACCGCACGCATCACGTCGCTGCAGTCGCCCGACACGGTCAGCATCAGGATCCGGGCCGAAGGCTTGCATTCCGAGATTGCTGCAGCAGCCTCGATCCCGTCACCGCCGGGCAGCGAAATGTCGAGCAGGATCACATCTGGACTGTGCTTCTTCACGAGCTCGATCGCCTCGCTGCCTGAGCTTCCCTCCGCAACGACTTTGATAGTCTTATCCAACTGGATCGCCTGGACGACGCCCGCCCTGAACAGCGGATGGTCATCCACCACAACGACGCTGATCCGCTTACTCATGTTTCGTTCCCCTGTCCGAGGTTGACTGTCATTTCGATGGTGGTCCCGTTGGCGGTCTGGTTCATGGTGAAGGTGCCCCCGAGGCTTTCGACGCGCTCCCGCAGGCCGGTGAGGCCAAAGCCGCAGCCGCGCGCCTCGGTTCGCGGGCCGTTGCCTGCGTCGCTGACGCGCACCGAAAGGAGGCGACCGTCGACCCAGCACTCGACCGCTTGGCCGTTGCCGCCGGCATGGCGGAAGGCGTTGTTGAGGCCCTCCTGCACAAAACGGTAGGTGCAGATGCGTAGCGCGGGCGGGATGTCGCCGCGGTAGTCGTCGCAGGCGAGCGAAACGGTAGTGCCGGTGCGCCGCTCATGGGCCTCGGCGGCCGAACGGACGGTTTGGCCAAGTGTCAGCCCCTCAATCTCCGGCAGCATCAGGCCGCGAGCGATGATGCGCATGTTCTGCAGCGCCTCGGTCAATACGCCCTCGATCGATTGGAGCACGGTCTCACGCATGCGCCGGTCGGTGGCGCGGCGGATCTGTTCCAGCTTGAGGGCGGCAAGCCCCACAAGCTGCGCCGGCCCGTCATGGAGCTCGGCGCCGACATGACGCAGATAGGCTTCGTTCATTTCGGCAAGGCGCGCTGAGGCGCGCTGCACCTTGTGGCGCAGCTTCCGGTTCTGCTCGGAAACGCGCTCAATCTCTTTCAGCCTGTTGCGCAGGGCTGACTGGTGCTCGGCGAGCAACCGACCGCTTCTCCAGACGATCACGACGAGGGCCAGGGCGATCAGCAGCGTGGCGGCGATCAGCACCAGCCAGGTCTGTGTGCGCAACCAGAGCAGCTTTTCCTCGAGCGGCTCGGCCAGCTCATGCACCTCGACGACGGCGATGATGCGGCCAGAAAGGTGTTCGCGCAGCGGGACGTAGATTTCGAGGAAACGCGTGCTCCAGCCGCGCGCAATGTGCTCGCCGGCTGAGAGATCCGTGTACCTTGCCTCGACATTGCCAGCAAACGCGCCGACCGCGCCCTCGGGCGTCGCGAATTTCCCGCCGATGAGTTCGCTGGTGGTCGAATAGACCAGTGACCCGTCGGGCAGCCAGAGGTCGACATGGATGAAACGACCGGAGATGGGGCCGTTCATCAGCGTCGCGTCGAGCCGGGCGATGCTTTCGGGCCTGAGGATGTCCGACTGGGCGAGTTCCT
>Ga0207874_1004648_pt1 | contig 9978 bp, 7 predicted proteins | sample HigsolmetaAR201D_FD_184833 | JGI IMG/M metagenome (GOLD analysis project Ga0207874, IMG submission 184833) | Ionic liquid and high solid enriched microbial communities from the Joint BioEnergy Institute, USA - AR20-1-D (SPAdes) (version 2) ... | reverse complement strand
CGCCAGCTTCACCTTCCTTCAAGATCGCAACGATCTGCGACTCTGTGTGTTTTGACTTCTTCATGGACTCTCCCTTCGCTAGGAGAGTCTAGCTCCAACTGTCTACAATTAGGGGAAGCTTACGCCTACGCGGCAGTGAACGCTTTGCGAGCCGCTTAGGATCCGTGGGAAGCTTTCTAAGCTGCCTACGCGGCAGTGAACCAGGCGGTCCGCGAATACTGCGGCGAGGTCATTTTCTAAGCTGCCTACGCGGCAGTGAACTAATATCCGGCGGGATCGTAGGCGTGTTGATCATTTCTAAGCTGCCTACGCGGCAGTGAACGCAGAGTTGTTGCTCGCGGACGAGAGCGAGCATTTCTAAGCTGCCTACGCGGCAGTGAACATCACGCTGGCGCGCAAGCCGATGCAGGGCACTTTCTAAGCTGCCTACGCGGCAGTGAACCAGATCGGAAGCCGCCCGACCACCCTGCAACATTTCTAAGCTGCCTACGCGGCAGTGAACATCCCGAACGGGCGGAGGACCTTAGCCGGGATTTTCTAAGCTGCCTACGCGGCAGTGAACATTTCGACGTTCGCGATGGAGCAGGCGATCAATTTCTAAGCTGCCTACGCGGCAGTGAACTCGACGATGATCGGCCGCTGAGGTGGCGTCGGTTTCTAAGCTGCCTACGCGGCAGTGAACGATTCCCAGGACTGCGTCAACTACATCCCCGATTTCTAAGCTGCCTACGCGGCAGTGAACATGGACCGGCCTGATCTGAGGGTGTTGTTGTATTTCTAAGCTGCCTACGCGGCAGTGAACGTGCGATTCGTGGAGCGCGGTCCCGAGGACGATTTCTAAGCTGCCTACGCGGCAGTGAACGTGTGTCGATGGCGCACAACCAGGTCGCAGGCTTTCTAAGCTGCCTACGCGGCAGTGAACGACGCGAAGTCTCAGCGTCGTTCGGTGCTTCATTTCTAAGCTGCCTACGCGGCAGTGAACGTCGACTGGGCGGCGGGGCGAACGTGGCGCAATTTCTAAGCTGCCTACGCGGCAGTGAACCTACCTGATCGACGAAGAGGGCGAGCGCGCCGTTTCTAAGCTGCCTACGCGGCAGTGAACATCGACCTCGCCGGATGCGCCGGCGGGAAGTTTTTCTAAGCTGCCTACGCGGCAGTGAACTAACGATCCAAAAGAAATTTTCCCGACGAAACAGGAGGTTCTACGTCGAGACAGACGATTAACCCTTTATGAAGAGGCTGCCGCAACTCCTTGTTTTACAAGGCCGCGGCAGCACCTAGGCGAAAAAGGGTCAGAACCACGGCACGGTTGCCGTCGTACTAAGCCCGTAGGAGTTGAACTCGCCAACGATGGGAGTCGAACGGCATTCCTTATGCTCAATGAACAACCGGAAAGGTCGACCCGTGCTGCCGCTTCTCATTCGAAGGTATGGGAGCTGCAGCCGGCGCTCGGCGGAGTCTGAAATCCGTCTCCGAGCTTCTTCCTCGGTCCAACCGTGGCGTCGCATCTGACGTCTACGAATCCGGTCGACGCTACTGTCGACCTGAACCCTGCGCACCACTCGATGCACAGCATCTTCCGGAACAGGACTAATGTCACTCACTTGAATGTAGTCCTTGAGCAAATGTAAGAATCCTGTATCGAGCAGATCCGCCAGGCGGTCCTTCCGTCCATGGAGACGCAGGGTGTTACCAAGACTGACCGGTTCAAGGCTAAATCTCGGGAAACTCACCCCAATATCGTTCGAGCGCATGGCAACGAGCGCCGAGTGAAGTTTGTTAGCAACGACATTCAAGACATGGGCAGCGCTGATCTCCGGATCGGACAAAGCTCGCACGTCTACGTAGTGATCCATGGATCATTTCTCCTCTGCCTCTCCGAATACGCCGCCTCGGATGAGCGTTGCCATCACGTAATGCTGCTGCTCGATTGGAGGAGCAATGCCTTTCAACACCCAAGCATCAAGGAGGCTGTAGAAATCCATCTTCTGCTTTGGCTGACGATACGCCCTTCCTTGCGACGTGACAGATCCGTACGGCTCCACCGCGATCGGACCAAATTCCTCGTGGCCGTCGTACCAAGTGTCGATCGTGCGAAGTGCATTACCGAGTTTCTGCGAGTGCATCCCGGCGACTCCATCAATACTGTACAGCGTCTTGCTTTTTTGCCCCTTCTTTTCGCCCCGATCCAGAATCAGCTCCTGCGACGGGAAAACTTCTTGACCATCGCCGATTCGCGCAAATGCCGTAATCTCGAGAAGGACGTGGCTATCGTCGCCAGAGAGGCCGGACGCAATGGCCGACGCAAGACCAGAGATTTCCTCGTTGTTGCTAAATTCCTTCAAGCTGTACTCCAGCGCATTGAAGGTCCAACTTGCGACAGGAGCGCCTCCTTGGAGTTGCTTGACCCGCACTTCTACGGCTTCGGCTCCGACACGATTGCGCCACAAGAACCGTGCATTCGCAATGTTACTTGCATATCGCCTTGCGAGTTCGATAAACCCTTGCTCAGACCGGTATTGTCGAACTGTTTCGGACAACTTCGCTTGATAGGCAGCGTTGTTGCAGGCTGACGGAGTTCCTACACCGCCTAGAACGCGCAATGTGAACCACACTTTGAGCGTATCTGCATTCGGAGGAAGGTTCGCCACGTCCACGGTCTGGAGATTCGGCGACTGAATGGATGCGTCCAATTTCGCTGGATCGGCATCCTTGGTCTTGAGGCGATTCGAGATCGTTCCCCGCACCGATTTCTCTGTGACACGCACCGGCTCCCAATGATCCGAGTCGTCGCGCCTGTCCCATCGCCCCGCAAAAAACAAACCGTCTGAAGGGTCGAGCTTACGTTCGAATGCCAGAACGGACGCAGTCGTCAGCGAGATTTTTTCTACTGTGTTCTTTTGAGCCATTGTTCGCATCCTCTTCAGGTAAGTCTGGTGGAATAGGCAGGAGTCGTGACGCGGTAAATTCCGCGATCTGGATCTGACTGGTGATACCAAAGCAAATCGCAGATGTTTTCGACACGATGCGGACTGATCCACTCGCCCAGGCTGAGCAAGCTTTCGACAAATCGAAACGGAACTGTTCGATCGCGAGCATTCATGACTTCGCCCGGAGGGTAGAGCGGCGAGACTCCCGCGTAACCGACCGGTATCGGCACCAGCCACCCTGTCTTCGAACGGATCGTCCATTCCGGCGCACCATCAGCCGGCGGTTCGAAGTTCAAGCGGGAAAGATCCAACAACGCGTCAATCGACGTAGCACTCGGATCCGAACGGCGCAGCCATTCCACGTGTTGCCTCAGTCGCGCTTCACGACTCACCAATGCGAAGCCGGGGACGAGCATCCGCGAAATCTTGCGCGTAATCGCACGTTGTTGCTCTCGAGTATCCAGCCATTCGACGAGTTCAGCCCGGCGCCCCGCCTTCTTTGGGTCGACCGAAGGCATGATGCTGCCGCCGGCGATCCGCATGGTCATTGCGGCATTCCAGGCATCGTCGGCGATGCTTTTGTGCTCCATCCCGCTATACAGCGCGGCACCCCGAGCTCCAATGACGAGCGTGACTTCCAGATGGGCTCGTCCTTCTTCGACGATTGCCGCAGTGCTGCCGTCCTTGTCGAGCGGACTTCGCGTGAGATTGAAGACGTAGGTGCGTCGACCAGCGGGCTGCGTCACTTGAGGGTCGAAGCGATGACACACAATCGCCACACCGTCGAGCGTCAAGTCCATCTGAGCGGACAAGCGCCGAGAAAGAGCATGCACGAATCCCGTGAATGCGGTCGGCGCCGGAAACCCCCATGTCAGCGGGCTCGAAATAGCATTCGCGTTCTGGATGCGTAGTCGCGGAAGAATCAACAGGGCCGAAGGTTCAGGCAGGCTCATTTTCCAGCACCTCCCTGAAGAGACGAAGTTCCGAGTACAGGTCTGTTGTCCACTGCGCCGCTTCATCTTCTCCCAAACGTATACGATCGCTCGATATGGCCGAGTTCAGCCAGTTCGCGAACCGCTGACTAACCTCCAACTGCCAATGCCCCAACGTCCTCCTGGCCTTGAATGCCTCGTCGGCAAGCGCTCGTCCGGGATCGAGCCATAGTTGCTCGGATTCATGCAGTTGACACCGCTCATCATTGCTCCAAGCCGGCTCGAGCTCACGAAGCATCGCTGCGTAGTGATGCACTTGGTCGCAGATCTCCGCGACGAGGCGAGCTCGTGCCTCCCGAATAAAGACATTGTTATGCGCCGTCCTTTTCAGGAACTCGCGTAGCTGCTTGACCGCATCTCGCATGCTTCGCGTCGTAGTGAGCGGTCCGGCGAAAACCGAACGAACGTTGAATGGCGGTCGAACGGAAGAACTGCGCCACGTCGGCGGTTTCGATGGAAGAAGCCAGTTTTCTCCTCGGCGTTCGCTGTTCAGTTGGCTGATGTTTTGCGGTTTGGTACCGCCAAACTTTTGAATGGCCAGTTCGGGATACTCCCGAAATCCATGCCTGTACGGTTCGCCTTGCTGTCGCGCCGATCGTGCTGCTCTTGCCGCTTCGCCGAAGCGGTCCTCGCGAATTCTTTGTTGGACAGCGTGAACCAGCGAGGTCGGGAATAGCGGCGCGAGCAGGTGATAGCCGCCCTCGGGTAATGGAAAGTAAAGCTGTTTTGCGAGCGTGTGGGATGCAGGTTTCCCTTTGATCTCCTTGATCGCAGCGAACGCTTCTGCCCACGCATTTGCTTGAGCCGGATCGTCCGATAGAGCGGCAACGGCTTCCGGATCTTTAGCCACGAGTTGATCCAGTAGTTTTTTCCCTTCGCGCTCGAGCGACAAAAACTTGTAGACGTCGAGAGCAGCGGCATTGCCGACGACATCACTAACGAGATCACCTTTCAAACTATGCGTTCCGATGAACTCCGAACTGTCCTCAATGAACTCAGAGACGTGGAGGTTCGTACCCCGAGCATCCGGATGTAGCGGTTTAAGCGTGTGCGTCGCCAATTGAATTTGCTGTGCGCGCCGAGCTGCATCGGCGATCCATGCGGATGGCTCATGCGCTGCTAAGAGTTCCTCTCGCTTCTTCGAGTTGGTTTCCTTGAGAGTCTCAAGCTTTGTGTTCAGGCGTTCGGCTATGAAGGCCTTGATACGATCTCGCCAAACGGTAATTCCGGAGGACTCGGGAGCTGTCATGTAGTGAATCCTTCTCGTTATTGGGCCGCAGGTCCTGCACGTTTTGATCTTGTGCGTTGTGCTCCGCGGACAGGGGGCAGCCCTGTCGCGCTCTTGTAGGCTACCGCGCTTCACAGGTATATTTCACCCTTGTCTTTGATAGTTTTTATTCGACTGCCGCATAGGTAGCTTAGAAATTGTCATTGATCGTATTGGTTCATTCACTGCCGAATAGGCAGCTATTTCCGAAGTGTGAAACCCAAAGAGGCGTGATAGCCCCATCCTTGGAGGTTCGGAATAAGCTCCACCACACCAAATTTCTTGGCGCATTCCAACGGGTCGAGCTCCAAACGTGCCGCGAGCTCATGAAGTGTGCTTAGGTATTCGGAAGCGCCCCAAAAGGAGACTCGCGGCCCCAGCTCCAGCGGTGTGTGGTCGAGCAGGTTTCCTTGCGGAGGTCCCCACTCACCGTTTTGGAATTTGTGTAGCGTGAATCCCTCGTTTGCGTCATCGTCCGGTAGGAGCGCGAAGGTCTCCGTCGGCGGGCCCTTTCTGAACTGTTGTGCCACTTGCAAAGCTGAAGACAGGTGCACCGGCGTCTTCCACCAAAGATCGATCGAAAGACGCTCGCCTTCCCCGAGCATTAAGGCGCGCAGACGTCGATGCTCCAAGTCCGCAAGGTTTCGCGTCGGCTGCAAAGATTCACGCTCAGCAATACGCGGCACCGAGTCTAGTGGCTCCAGCTGCGACTCTTCCAGGATCTCGCCCAGCGCGTGCGATTCGAGCCGATAATCCTTTGCCTCGAATCCCGGGTGTATGAACGCGATCTCCTGGTTCGCGAGACCTCTTAGATTTCTATCCATCAAGTAGATGTTCGCCTCCCCGGCCAAACCTGGTCGATGACGACGTACTCGACCTGCGAGCTGAATGATCGAGCGCATCGATGAGGGCTCGACGATCGCCCAGTCGTAGTCGTGGTCTCGTCCGACTTCCGCTACTGGCGATGCGAGCACGACGAAAATCTGATCGTCCTCCTCCTCACCTTCCAGCGCCAATCTGACTTCCCATTGATCGAGAAATGGATCGCGTGTCGAAGACGGTCGCGGATGACGCCTAAGAAGCATGTCGAGTCGCTGTTCGATCTTCGAACGCATTAGAAGCGGATGGCGCGCGTGATAGACGCACACGTGAAATCGTGTCGAAGTCGGTGCGCCGTGGAATGCAATTTCTCGCGCGACCTCGATCAATGGATCGATATTTGCGAACCTCACAAGCCCGATGCTCGTACGTTTCTTCGTGACCTCATCGGAAACATGATGCCGATCGTGAAGCTCGACGATTCGATGGGACAGCCAACGCGCTAGGGGAGCATAGAGTTCTTCACGCTGTTTGGCGGAAAGCTCTATCGGTGCAATCTTTGCGCGCCGACGGGGCATCTTACGGCGAAGGGCGACGATTCTTTTTTCGACGAACGATTGGTGTTGGCGAGCGAAAGTCTCTGGGCTTTCGTGACACGCGGCTTCACAGGAAAACTCGTCGAACCAAGCACAACAGATCGAAAGCGCGGGCCGTTCGCCTCGATGCCGCTGATAGATCATTCGTCCCTCCCGATAGGCATCGAACAAGCCCTGAACGATGGCCGGCGATAGCGTCGCCGAGGACAACAAGACTCGACTTCCAAAAACGCCGGCCCAATGCACCAGCCTGGAAAGCGCCGGCAGATCGTCTAGATCAAAATCGTCAACCTCATCGAGCACAAGATCAGACGTCAGCAGCCGCAATAGCGGCGCGATCTGATGCCCTCCCCGCGTGCCCTCCGTTGCAGGTACTAAGTGATCTATTGTGCACACCAGCACCGGCGCGTTAACGAGCTTGTTCACCGAGGGACTCGTTGACAGCCAGCGCTGCAGCGGACCGACGTCGAGCGACGATTCAAAATGAACGTAGGTATTTTCGAACAGTAAGTCGGCGGCCGATTCGCTCCCGGAGCGCTCGAGCGAGTCGCTCGATCTGGTGCTTTCAATGAGCTCTCGGATCGCACCGCCTACGAGCACTGCCAAGTCGTCATCCCCAAGACCTAGGCGCTCTCGGTACGCGTCCCCCGTTTGCAGAGTAAGTGTTCGTAAACCCAGCGCGATCGAAAATCTGGCACCGCGCTGGGGATCGGAAAGCCCGTACATGATTCGTCCGTTCGCGAGGGTCTTTCCGCAGCCAGTCGAGGCCATGTTGACGCCAAAGAATCCTTGTTCTGCAGAGCGCCGCTGCAGGCTCACAGCGAGATCGAAGGCTTTGTCTTGCCACCGAAACTCGTCTTGCGTCGCACGGCGCTTGAATCCTTGGTGGCGAGCGATTCTTGGCAGCTCTCGCTCGAGTCTAGGCAGTACGCGACTCAAGCGCCGGGCATTCGATGCGACACCGATAAGATGTTCGTCGAGCCTTTGCTTGCAGCGGCCGGTTTTTCGATCAGTGTTTGCGTAGAGCGGAAAATCAGGGTCGCCGTAGCGAGCGGTACTGTCCTGGCTGGAATAGTAGTGATCCGCGAGCATGAGAACCAAACGCGACAGGTGCATCACGTAAGGATCCTTGAGAAACTCCGCAGCGCGCACAATGAGCTGCGGACGCGCAAGGATCGACTTTGCGCATTCGCTTACTCGTCGACGCCAATCCGCGCTTGCAAACGGTAGACCTCGATCGAATGTCCAGCATGCTGTTTTTTCGTCGTCGTTGGCTCCTTCGCGAGGAGCACTCCATTCAGCAACGATACACGCGGGTAGATAGTCGAAAGCCTCTCGTTTGACACCGCTTCTTGGATAGGGCAAGCGATGATGACTGACGATCAACCAACCGACGACTTGCGCTAATGGTGGAAGCTTTCCTCTTGCGAACGGACTCGTCGCTTTCTGGGCGATGCCATCTCGCACGATACGATTGAACCAACTATCGTCATTTAGTTGCGCTGGATCATTGAGCCGCTGCAACCAGCGCTCGTCGGAGTCTCCGCCGACGAATGCTTCGAAGATCCGTAACGACACCCACTCGTGTCGATAAGCATCAGCACCGTTGGATTGCGATCGGAGTTTTGCTTGAAAAGCGCGGTTTGCCTTACCGATGTCGTGAAAGAGTGAGGCCATCGTGGCTAGCAAGCGAATGTCCTCGACGCGATGCCAGTCATTCTCGGCCGTCCGCCGCAGCACATCTCGAGTTGTCGTATTCGTAGGTACGGCACCATGTGCGTTGAATCTACGGGCGTCTCCCACAATCCAGATCAGTTCGCTATGATCGCGGCCGCGAATCCAGTGGCACGCAACCGCTGTGTTCTTTCGTGCGGTTTTCTTGAGCAACCGTCGGAGCGTGTTGAGTCCCTGCTCCGTAATCGTGGTTTGCCATGTCCTTTCGCCGCGGCGCTCGGCAAATTGATCGAGAATCCGTCGGGTTTCAGCAAGCGCTCGTTTGCTGCATTGCGATACCAGCAGCACGTTCACGGCGATGCTCTCCCCAGCGTTCCCGCGATCGACTTGAGCGTATCGATCATGAAGTCGAGCGCTTCGCACCGCGTGAACTGCTCGATACAGGCCTGCCGAAATTGCTGCTCGTCATCTCCTTTGGTTGCCGATAGGAAGGCTTGTGGCAGAACGAGTGCATCCTTGATCAAGTCCGCAGCATCGAAGACGAGACCTCCTCGTCTTGTCTTGCCATGAAGCACAGCAAGGCCATGTGGCAAGCCGAGCACCCATGTCGCTGTGGCACCAAGTCCATATGCGAGGTAGTTTCCGTGATCCAAGAAACGATTTGCGGGGTCGGCACCGGTTCCACGCAGACTTCGTGTGAACTCGCCGTAATTGGTGACATCTGCGGCAATCTTAAACAGCTTCTTCGTGAGCCGAGCTTCTTCTGTTAGAAGATGAGTTACGTCCGGTGCTGCGGTAATCGCGCCGAGGCTTTGCTCGAGCACCCCTTGGAGCACCTTTTCGTCGATACGAAACCCAAGGTCCCTCAAGACACGGTTTTGCAACCACTGTTCTCGGATTTGACTCAACCTCGCGCGCTGAATCATTCGTCCGGCTTCCAGCCGCTGCACATCATCAAACCAAAACCGGATCCAAAGCTGCAAATACTCGGTAGGCCGGTATTCGCTCTGGGGAGAAAACCAAGCAACTTCGAAATCTACTTCGTTTGCGCTGAAGAGAGGGGTACCGCCGCCCCCACAGAAACCGACGAGCACACCTGCCTTTGCCAGCTCCCGCATGGCGGCTTGGGTAACTGACGTTCCCGTACCCAACAAGACAGTTGTCGTATTTGCGATCGGAATATTCCAGTAGAGGGATCGTTTCCCCTCTTCTGTTACGAACTCGACCCGCCCACCGTTCACTAGAACACGGCAATGCTCCAAGTAATAGATGTTCGCCCTTTTTGAATGCAGGATCGATTTCAGATCCGACGGGGAAAGATCATCCATGGAATAGTCTCAGCACGGGTCTGCAAGATTTCCTCTTGCTTATGTATACCGACTATCGAACCAGCCAGCGTCGCAAGACGCCTAATCGATTATCTCATCGGCAATCCCCGCGACTTGCGGGCCGGACGTGTACCAAGGTGGAGTAGTCCACGCCCGATCACCCAAGTGATCTTCCCCCGAAATCGTGGACACGCTGCTAAGCAACTTTGCTCATCGCCTCGAACTCGGCCGGCGAACGGTAGCCGAGCGTGGAGTGACGACGTTGCCGGTTATAGAACACCTCGATCCATTCGAAAATGTCCTGGCGTGCCTCATCGCGCGTGAGATAGCCACGATGATGCACGAGTTCGACTTTCAGCGTGTGAAAGAAGC
>Ga0207874_1004641_pt1 | contig 9989 bp, 6 predicted proteins | sample HigsolmetaAR201D_FD_184833 | JGI IMG/M metagenome (GOLD analysis project Ga0207874, IMG submission 184833) | Ionic liquid and high solid enriched microbial communities from the Joint BioEnergy Institute, USA - AR20-1-D (SPAdes) (version 2) ... | reverse complement strand
ATCGCCGCCGCCGCTGACGCGCGCCACCTCGATGCCGTCGGCGGCCAGCAGCGCCTTCGTCTCGCGCACGAACGGGTCGGTGCCGGGGCCGTTGGGGTAGGTCATGAGGCCGCCGAAGCGCAGGCCGGGGGCGGCGGCGATCTGGCGGGCGAGCGCGGCCGCCTCCTCCGGCGACTGCACGCCGCAGCGTCCGCCGCCGGTGTCGCACTCGACGAGCACCTCGAGCTCGAGGCCGGCGGCGTCCATCGCCTCGCTGAGGCCGCGCACCGTCACCGCCGAGTCGGCCGTGACGCTGACCTGGGCGCGGCGCCGCAGCCGGACCAGGCGCTCGAGGCGCTGCGCCCCCAGGAGATTGTAGGTGATCAGGATGTCCCTGATGCCGGCCTGAGCCATCACCTCGGCCTCGCCGAGCTTCTGGCAGGTCACGCCGACCGCGCCGGCGGCGAGCTGCATGTGGGCGATCTCGGGGATCTTGTGGGTCTTGATGTGCGGCCGGTTGGCGATACCATGTTCGCTGAGGTAGGCCTGGAGGCGGGCGATGTTGCTCTCCAGACGGTCCAGGTCGACCACTGCCACCGGGGTCTCTAGGCTCTCGATCAGCATAGGGCCTCCTTGATCTCTGGCACATCTTTTGCTGCGCAGTGCGCGGAGCGACACCCCTGTGCAGCGCAGCATTCAGCATATCAGAAAGCGACGCTATGATCGACACGCAACCTACCGCTGAGGATCAGGGCGAGACGATTGCACGCCTGCGCAACCGTGTCGCAGAGCAGGAGCAGCAGATCGCGCGGCTCAACCAGATCCGCGCCGCAGGGAAGCTGCCGGATCAGCGCTACCGCACGCTGGCGGACGCCATGCCGCAGATGGTGTGGGCCGCGGACGCCAACGGCTGGCACTTCTACTTCAACCGGCGCTGGTACGAGTACACCGGCCTCACCGAGGCCGAGTCGCTCGGCTTCGGCTTCGCCAGCGCGCTCCACCCCGATGACCGCGAGCGGACGCTCGAGCTCTGGCGGCGCGCCTGGCGCGACGGCGAGAGCTACGAGATCGAGCACCGCTTCCGCCGCTACGACGGCGTCTACCACTGGTTCATCAGCCGCGCCGTGCCGGTCTACGACGACGAGGGCCGGATCGTCGAGTGGGTCGGCACGTCCACCGACATCGACGAGCAGAAGCGGATGATGGAGGCCCAGCGCTTCCTCGCCAAGGCCAGCACCCTGCTGGCCGACACGATGGAGTACGAGCAGGCGCTGGCCCGCATCGCCGAGCTCGCCGTGCCGCACATCGCCGACTGGTGCGCGGTGGACATCCTCGAGCCGGACGGCGAACTGCGCCGCCTGGCGGTGGCCCACGCCGACCAGAGCAAAGTGACGCTGGCGTGGGAGCTGCACAAGCGCTACCCGTTCGACCCGGACGCCCCCACCGGCATCGCGAAGGTGCTCCGCACCGGCGACTCGGAGCTGATCCCCGAGATCTCGGAAGAGCTCATCCGCACGCACGTGACCGACGAGGGGCTGCGCGAGATCATCCTCGCGCTCGGGCTGCGCTCCTCCATGATCGTGCCGCTTGTGGCGCACGGCCGCACGCTCGGCGCGATCACGATGGCCGTGGCCGAGTCCGGGCGGCGCTTCGACGAGGCGGACCTGCGTCTGGCCGAGGACCTGGGCCGCCGCGCGGGGGTCGCGCTGGACAACGCGCGCCTCTACCGCGAGCTGGACCGCTTCCGCGCGACGCTCGACCAGACGCGCGACTGCGTGTTCATGTTCGACCCGGAGACGCTGAAGTTCTTCTATGTCAACCAGGGGGCGGTCAACCAGGTCGGCTACAGCACCGACGAGCTGCTCGGCATGACCCCGCTCGACATCAAGCCGGAGCTGGACGAGGAGCGCTACCGGGCGATGATCGCGCCGCTGATCTCGGGCGAGCAGGAGCTGCACACCTTCGAGGCCAAGCACCGCCACAAGGACGGCCACCTCATCCCGGTGGAGGTGGTGCTGCAGTACACCGCGCCGCCCGACGAGGAGGGCCGCTTCATCACCATCGTGCGCGACATCACGGAGCGCAAGCGGGCCGAGGACGCGCTGCGGCAGAGCGAGCAGCGCTACCGCGAGCTCGCCGACACGATGCCCCAGGTGGTGTGGCAGGCCCGCGCCGACGGCGCGGTCGAGTACCTCAACCGCCGCTGGTTCGAGTACACCGGCCGGAGCCCCGAGGAGCCGTGGGAGCTGAGCTGGCGCGCGGTGCTGCACCCGGACGACGAGCCGCGCTACACCGAGGTCTGGTCGCGGGCGATCCCGGCCGGCAAGCCGTACGAGGTCGAGGTGCGCCTGCGCCGCCGCGACGGCGTGTACCGCTGGCACCTCATCCGCGCGCGCCCGGTGTACGCGGACGGCCGGGTGGCGTACTGGGTCGGCACCGGCACCGACATCGACGACCAGAAGCGCTCCGAGGAGATGCTGCGCGAGCGCAGCCAGGAGCTCGAGCGCCTGGCCGCCGAGCTCGAGAGCCGCAACCGCGAGCTGGACCAGTTCGCATACGTCACCTCGCACGACCTCAAGGCGCCGCTGCGGGGGATCGGCAACCTGGCGCAGTGGGTGGAGGAGGACCTCGGCGACAACATCCCGGATGAGGTGCGCAACCACCTCGAGCTGCTGCGCGGGCGCGTCGCGCGGATGGAGGGGCTGATCGACGGCATCCTGCAGTACTCGCGCGTCGGGCGCGTGGTGTCCCCCGCCGAGCCGGTGAACGTGCGCGAGCTGGTGGAGGAGGTGGTGGACCTGCTGTCGCCCCCGCCCGGCGTGACGGTCGAGGTCGCGCCGGACCTGCCGGTGCTCGTCACCGCCAAGTTGCCGCTGCAGCAGGTGTTCCAGAACCTGATCGGCAACGCGATCAAGCACGGCGGCCCTGCGGTGCGCATCCGGGTGAGCTGCGAGGCGCGCGGCGGCACCTACGAGTTCGCCGTCGCCGATAATGGGCCGGGGATCGCGCCGCAGTACCACGAGCGCATCTTCGGCATCTTCCAGACGCTCGCCTCGCGCGACAAGGTCGAGGGCAGCGGCCTCGGCCTGGCGCTGGTCAAGAAGATCGTCGAGCACCGCGGCGGCCGCGTCCGGGTGGTGTCCGACGAGGGCCAGGGCGCGACCTTCTTCTTCACCTGGCCGAAGTAGGCGGCCGGGAGCGCCCAAACCCCGGATGTGCTGTAGAATGGCTGCGGGCGGCGGAGCCGCTCGCAGCCATTTTACGGCCGGCGTTCAGGAAGGCGAAGCCTCCCCAAGCCCACCGCCGCGCACGTCCTTTGAGCATAAGGGAGACACCAGTGTTTCGAGTCGCACTCGTCGGATGCGGCCTCATCAGCGAGTCGCACATTCAGGCCTACAAGCAGCACGCGGACCGCGCCCGCATCACCGTCTGCTGCGACATCGACCCCGCCAAGGCGAAGGAGCGGGCCGCGCTGGTGGGTGACGCGCGCGCCGTGACCTCCTTCGACGCCGTGCTCGCCGACCCGGAGGTCGACGCGGTGGAGATCTGCACGCCCCACCACCTGCACACCGAGGCGGTGATCGCCGCGGCGCGGGCCGGCAAGCACATCCTCTGCCAGAAGCCGCTGGCGAAGACGATCGAGGAGTGCGACGCGATGATCGCCGCGGCGCGCGAGGCGGGGGTGGTGCTGTTCTACGGCGAGATCACCCGCACCATGCCGGCCGCCGAGGAGGCCAAGCGCGCGATCGCCGCGGGCCGCATCGGCCAGCTGATCGGCGTGCAGGCCACCTCGGCGCACTGGCAGGGCGGCGCGTACCTCACGACGGCGTGGCGCTACGACCCGAAGATCAGCGGCGGCGGCCAGCTGCTCGACGGCGGCATCCACTACATCGACCTCATGCTGAACATCGGCGGGCCGATCGAGCGCGTCAGCTGCTACGTCACCCGCTTCCGGCCGGAGCTGGGCGGCGAGGACACCGCGGTGGTGAACGTGCGCTACGCCCAGGGGCAGCTCGGGACGCTGTTCTCGACGCAGGCGGCGGGCATCCTGTTCCCGGGCGCCAGCTTCGTCGCCTTCGGGACGGAGGGCGTGCTCACGATCGGCGGCATGTCCGGCGCGCTCACGCTGCACCGCCCCGACCTGCCGGGGCGGCAGGAGGTGCTGCTGGAGCGCGGCGGGGACATCTTCGCGGCGATGATCGGGCGCTACCTGGACACGGTGCTCGACGGCGCGCCGAACCCGGCGCCGGCCACCGTCGGGCGCGAGAACCTGCGGATCGTGCTCGCCGCCTACGAGTCGGCCCGCCGCGGGTGCGAGGTGCGCCTCGACGAGATCGCCCCGCCTGTGCCGGACGCGGCCTGACCGCGCGGCGGAGCTGCGGCCGGGGTACGGGCGGCTATCGACGACAGCGCCTCGTCGCTGCCGCCGGGCGGTGGTAGAATGCGGTTATCGTGTAATCTGACAGCGCGGGTATGACCGACCATGTCTGGCACGACCACCCCCTGCCCCGGCTGCGGGGCACAGCTGCCGCCCGTTGACGGGCCGACCCACCGCTACATCGGCGCGTCCCCGGCGTGCTGGGCGATCTACAGCGCGCTCGGCGTGGGGGAGCCGCCGATCGCGCCGACGCCGCTCGGCGCGATGCTGGTGGACGCCTACGCCGCCCAGCACCCCGGCGTTCCCTCCGACCAGTCGATCCAGTCCGTCGCGGTCCACCTGATCGCGCTCTACGGCGTGCTGGTGCGCGGCCACTCGCCCGACGAGGCGGTCGGGCTGCGCACCAGGCCGCTGCGCGAGCAGACCGGCTCGAAGCGCGGGCGCTTCCACTGGCTCACGCCGCCCGACCTCAGCGGCACGGTGACGGTCGCCGCGATCGCCGCCGCGCCGACCCCGGAGGAGCGCGCCCAGCTCGTCGAGCGCTGCGTCCGCTCGGTGTGGGAGGCCTGGGCGGCCGGCTACGAGCCGACCGTCGCCGCCTGGTACGAGCGCTACGTCCTGCCGAGCCGGCTGTGACGGCTGCGGCGGCCATGCGCGCTCGTCCTGCCGCCGTTCGCGCGGTCTGAAGCAGCGGCCCTACGCCGCTCCGGCGGTGGGAAGCCGCCGACGGCGCGCTTCGTCCGGCAGCGCCGCCCTATTGGTGCGCTCACACCAGCTTGCCGAGCGCCGCCAGATCCTCTGAGCTGGCCGTCCCACTCCGCACGCGCTCGGCGACCGCATCGATCGCCGCTTCATCCAGCGTGCCCGGCAGCGGCGCCTCCGGCACCGCGCCCTTGTCCACCGCCAGCTCCTCGCTGAGCGGCCCGCGGTCGAGGTGCTGCGACAGGCCGGCGCCCTCCCAGTCGAAGATCTCGTCGCTCCCGCTCTCCCCGCATTTGACAGCGCCCGCGCCCGTCGGCAGGTCACCCCCGGCGATCACCGTTACGGGCACGCGCGGCGGGCGCGGCGTCGGCGCGGAGGCATCCACCAGCGAGATGCACGGCGAGTGGGACCATCGGTGATGCCCCGTGACAACGAGGAGATGCGCCGCATCGTCGTCTCGCCCGCGCTACGCTGCAGCATCAAGAGCCCCGGCCGCTACGAGTAGCGCAGCGACCTGCCAACAGAAAATGCGGTATCCCGAGTATGGGATACCGCATTTTGCTGTGGTGCCAGGGACCGGGTACGATCCGGTGACCTCGTGTTTTTCAGACACGCGCTCTACCAGCTGAGCTACCCTGGCGCGGACCTGACAAAAGGTAAAAGTAAAAAGGCAGGAAGCGAACGCTGCGCTGGCTCTTTTTGACTTTTGCCTTGTCCTCTCTGCCCTGGTGGGCGATGACGGACTCGAACCGCCGACAACCTCGGTGTAAGCGAGGTGCTCTACCAACTGAGCTAATCGCCCTGTGGTGCCGAGGAAGGGACTCGAACCCTTATGGATTGCTCCACACGCCCCTCAAACGTGCGCGTCTGCCAGTTCCGCCACCTCGGCGCACCAGAGCATTATAGCGATCTTGCCCCTCTCTGTCAAACGATTCGTCGCCCGCCCGCAGCCGCCCGGCGGAGGGGCGCGCGGGCCGCCCGGCGCCGGCATCATTCATGTATAATGCCGGCACTGCGCGCCTCTCGCCGCGCGCAGGGCAGGGCTTCGGAGCTGGAGGGCCGGCGAAGCGGCGCCCTCCCCACACCCCACCCCGGCGGCAGGCGCCAGCGGGCCTTCCGGATGGGCGGTGTGGAGCGCCAGCGGGGTGATGTGAGCAGCCAGGGAACGCTTCTTCTGATCGGCGGCGCGGAGGACAAGGTCGGCAGCAAGGTGATCCTCTCCCGCTTCGTGCAGCTGGCCGGCGGCGCCGCCGGGCGCATCGCCATCCTGGCGACGGCCTCGTCGTTCCAGGATCTGGTGGGCCAGCGCTACCAGGCGCTCTTCACAGCGCTCGGCGCCGGCCACGTGGACGTGCTGCGCGTCGGCGACCGGGCCCAGGCGCTCCACGAGGAGCCGCGCGCCCAGCTGGCGGCCGCAACCGGGATCTTTATCACCGGCGGCGACCAGCTGAAGCTCACGGCGATGCTGGGCGGGACGCCGATCGCCGAGCTGATCCGCCAGCGCCACCGGGCGGGCGCGGTGGTGGCCGGCACGAGCGCCGGCGCCTCGGTGGTCGCCGACCATATGATGGCCTACGGCGCCAGCGGCATCCCGCCGCGCAAGGCGATGATGCACTTCGGGCCGGGCCTGGGCCTGATCCGCGGCGTGGTGGTGGACCAGCACTTCGGCGCGCGCGGGCGGGCCGGCCGGCTGATGACCGCGATCGCGCATAACCCGGAGCTGCTGGGCATCGGGCTCGACGAGGACACGGCGGCCGAGATCGAGGCCAGCGGCTGGATGACCGTGCTCGGGCGGGGCTCGGTCCTGATCGTGGACGGCGCGCACATCACCTACACCGACATCCACAACGTGCCGGACCACGCGCCGCTGGCGATCTTCGACATGCGCATCCACGTGCTCTCCGCCGGCTACCACTACGACATCCCCAACCGCGCGCCGCATCTGCCGAAGGAGACCGCGCCCTTCCCGGAGACCGGGTATGTGTGGGGAGAGGGGATCTAACGTGTCGCACGCTCCCACATGCCACACGCCCACGTCCCCGCGCTCCACGCTCCCGCATTTCCACACTCTACGCTCCCACGCTCCACGTTCTACGCTCCCACGTCCCTTCGTTCCCGCATCCCACGTTCCCGCGTTCCCTCGCTCAGAATGCCAGGAGGACACGTATGCGCGTGGTTGAGACTCGCGTCTACCGCGGCCCGAGCCCCTACGGCTACAACCCGGTGATCCGGATCACCCTCGACCTGGAGGAGCTCGAGGAGTGGCCGTCCGCCCGCATCCCCGGCTTCAACGAGCGCCTGCTCGAGCTGATGCCGACGCTCGCCGAGCACGGCTGCTCGTACGGGACGCCGGGCGGATTCGTGCGGCGCCTCTCGGACGAGAACGACGATGGAACCCGCGGCACCTGGATGGGCCACGTGATCGAGCACGTGGCGCTCGAGATCCAGTGCCTGGCCGGCACCGAGGTGACCTACGGCAAGACCCGCTCGGTGCCGGGCCAGCCGGGCGTGTACCACGTCATCTACTCCTTCATCGAGGAGCAGGTCGGCCTGGAGGCCGGCGAGCTGGCGATGCGGCTGGTGCGCTCGCTGCTGCCGCCCGAGCTGCCGAGCGCGCTGCCCCCCGAGGAGCTGGCGGCGTTCGACTTCGTGCGCGAGCGCGACGCGCTGATCGCCCGGGCGCAGGATATCGTGCTGGGCCCGACCACCTCGGCGCTGGTGGCCGAGGCCCGCCGGCGCGGCATCCCGGCCATCCGGCTCGACGAGCACAGCCTGGTGCAGCTCGGCTACGGCAAGTACCAGCAGCGCATCCGCGCCAGCGTGACCAGCAAGACCAGCCATATCGCGGTGGAGACCGCCAGCGACAAGGAGCTGACGATCCGGCTGCTGAGCGACGCGGGCATCCCCACCCCGCGCCACATCCTGGTGCGCAGCGCCGACGAGGCCGTCGAGGCCGCCGAGCGGCTCGGCTACCCGCTGGTGACCAAGCCGCTGGACGTGAGCCACGGGCGCGGGATCTCGCTCAACCTGCGCACGCCCGAGGAGGTGCGGCGCGGCTACGAGGTGGCCAGCGAGTACGCCCGCAGCGTGCTCGTGGAGACCTTCCTCGCCGGGAAGGACTACCGCGCGCTGGTGATCGGCGGCGAGGTGGTCGCGGTGGCCGAGCGCGTCCCGGCCCACGTGGTCGGGGACGGCGTGCACACGATCGGCGAGCTGATCGAGATCGTGAACGCCGACCCGCGCCGCGGCTTCGGCCACGAGAAGGTGCTGACCCGCATCCGGGTGACGCACCAGACCGAGCTGCTGCTCGAGCGCGCCGGCTACACGCTCGAGACGGTGCTGCCGAAGGGCGAGGTCTTCTACCTGGCGTCGACCGCCAACCTCAGCACCGGCGGGACGGCGATCGACCGCACGGCCGAGATCCACTACGAGACGCGCGAGCTGGCGCGCCGGGCGGCTATGGTGATCGGGCTCGACGTGGCGGGCATCGACATCATCACGCCCGACATCAGCCAGCCGCTGCGCGAGGTGGGCGGCGGGATCGTGGAGGTGAACGCCGGGCCCGGCTTCCGCATGCACCTCCAGCCGAGCGAGGGCCAGCCGCGCAACGTGGCCCGGCACGTGATCGATCTGCTGTTCCCGCCCGGCACGCCCGCCCGGATACCGGTCATCGCGATCACCGGGACCAACGGCAAGACCACCACCGCGCGCATGGTCGCGCACATCCTCAAGATGACCGGCGCGCGGGTCGGCATGACCACCACCGACGGGATCTACATCGACGGGCAGCTGTACATGCGCGGCGACATGACCGGGCCGTGGAGCGCCCGCATGGTGCTGCGCGACCCGACGGTGGACGCCGCGGTGCTCGAGACGGCGCGCGGCGGCATCCTGCGCGAGGGCCTCGGCTTCGAGCGCTGCGACGTCGGCGCAGTGCTGAATGTGAGCAACGACCACCTCGGCCAGCGCGGCATCAACACGCTCGAGGACATCGCCTGGGTGAAGAGCGTGGTCGTCGAGAGCGTGCGCAAGGACGGCGCCAGCGTATTGAACGCCGACGACCCGCTGGTGGCGGCGATGGCCGAGAGCGCCCGCGGGCGGATCGTCTACTTCAGCATGCACGGCGGCGAGGGCGCCAGCGAGCTGGTGCGGCAGCACATCGCGCAGGGAGGCTGCGCGGTGGTGCTCCAGCAGGGCGTGCGCGGCGATATGATCGCGATCTACGACGACGAGCTGTACATCCCGCTGCTGTGGACGCACCTGATCCCGGCCACCCTCGAGGGCAAGGCGCTGCACAACGTGGCCAACGCCCTCGCGGCGGCCGCCATCACCTACGCGCACGGCGTGAGCGTGGAGAACATCCGCCAGGGCCTGCGCACCTTCAGCACGACCTTCTTCCAGGCGCCGGGCCGGCTCAACGTGTTCGACGAGCACCCGTTCCGGGTGATCGTGGACTACGCCCACAACCCGGCGGCCTTCAAGGCCATGCGCGACCTGGTGCTGAAGCTGCGGGCGAACTACCCGCGCACGCTCGGGGTCCTGAGCGCCCCCGGCGACCGGCGCGACGAGGATATCCGCGAGGACGGGCAGATCGCCGCGGCGATGTTCGACCTGCTGGTGCTCAAGGAGGACGACGACCGGCGCGGGCGGGCGCCCGGCGTCGTGGCGGAGATGCTGCGCTCGGCAGCCCTGGAGGCCGGGATGCGCCCCGAGCAGATCGTGACAGTGCTGGACGAGCGCGAGGCGGTGCGGCACGCGATGGGGCTGGCGCAGCCGGGCGAGCTGCTGGTGATCTTCGCCGACAATATCACGGCGGTGTGGAAGGAAGTGATCAACCACCCCGACAAGACGCCGTACGGCGCCGCTCGCCCGGGGCCGACCCTGCTGCGGCCTCCCGCCGCCAGCGATGCGGCTGGCATCTGACTGCGCC
>Ga0207874_1004640_pt1 | contig 9989 bp, 5 predicted proteins | sample HigsolmetaAR201D_FD_184833 | JGI IMG/M metagenome (GOLD analysis project Ga0207874, IMG submission 184833) | Ionic liquid and high solid enriched microbial communities from the Joint BioEnergy Institute, USA - AR20-1-D (SPAdes) (version 2) ... | reverse complement strand
GGCGGTGGGGGTGGCCGACGGACGGGCAGGGGTGGGAACTGCGGGGGCAGCGCGTGGCGATCGGCGTGGTCGTGGGGGTGTGCCTCGCGGTCGGGGGGGTGATGCTCCAGAGCCTGCTGCGGAACCCGCTGGCGTCACCGGAGGTCCTGGGGCTCGCCTCGGGGGCGAGCCTCGCGGTGATGGTTTCGATCTACGCGGGGATGATGCTGGCGGGGGGAACAGCAGGAGGCGGGGGGGCGATGGGGGGATACGGGAGCGCGGCGTGGCATGCGGGGCCGGCGCTGGCGGGCGCGATCGCGGCGCTCGCGCTGGTGTACGCGCTGAGCCAGCGCCGCGGGCTGGTGGACCCGGTGTCGCTGGTGCTGGTGGGCGTGGTGGTTGGGATCATCTGCTCGGCGGGGGTGATGCTGGTGCAGCAGCTGATGCCGGACCGGGGGCTGGCGGCGGGGCGGCTGCTCATCGGGGCGATCTCGGATGAGGCGGCATGGCGTGAGATCGCCGCGGGCGGGGTGGTGGCGCTCGCGGGGGTGGGGATCGGGGTGTGGGCGGGGCCGGCGATGGACGCGGCGGCGACGGGGGATGTGGAGGCGCACAGCCTCGGGGTCAGGCTGGCGCTGCTGCGGGTGGTGCTGCTGCTGACGGCGGGGGCGCTGACGGCCGCGGCCGTCGTGCTGGCCGGGCCGGTGGGGTTCGTGGGGCTGGTCTGCCCGCACGCGGTGCGCCTGATGACGGGGATGCAGGGAGGCCACCGTTGGCTGGTGGCGGGGTCGGCGCTGGCGGGGGGAGCGCTGGTGGTGGGGGCGGATGCGGCGGTGAGGGGCCTGGACCTGGCATCGGGGCGGCTGCCGATCGGCGTGCTTACCGCGCTGATCGGCGGGCCGGCGTTCCTGGTGCTCCTGCGGCGGGAGCGATTGGTGAGGTAGGAGGGGCGGGCTTGTACGCTCGCAGAGGAGCAGGGGGAGAGGAGGAGAGCACGGGCTGGCTGGAAGCCCGTGCCACCGCGGAGGATGGCGGTGACCACGAGCGGCTGGACGAGCGTGAAGGCGCGGAGACGCTTGCAGGCTGCGGAGGGAGTCATCAGGACGTCGTTCCTCAGCGCGGGGGAGAGACGTCCAGGATCGAGGCGCCGGCGGAGCGTGGGCGGCGGCGGAACGAAAGAACGCCGCGGCGCAGGCCGCGGCGTTCGAGGGAGGGATGGGTGGCGTGGGGGGCTCAGGGCCGGCGGGCTTTCACCTCGCTGCCGCCGAAGTCAACACCGCCCAGACCGGCGCGGGTCCACTGGTAGTGGCCGGTGAGATACTGGGAGGGCTGACCGCTGACGGTCGGCGGCTCCCACTTCTCCGGCTGATAGTTGATGCTGGTGTAGGCGGCGCTCAAGGGGTTGTCGGGCTGGAACCCGCGGTTGGACTCGCGGGTGTAACGCGTGTTGACGGAGCCGTCGAAGAAGAGGACGGGGGACTTGGCGAACGAGTAGGCGTAGAAGTAGGCCTGCTTGTGCTGGTGACGGTCGTAGCGCTCGTAAACGAGCACCTTCTGCTGAGGGAACTTCACGTCGGAGAACTTCCGGTCGCCCAGCTTGGTGGTCGTGACGCCCATGTAGTAGGTGCTGTGCGTCGGGCCCTGGGTCACCGTGTTGACGGCGCCGAAGCGCTGATCGGGGGAGTAGCCGGCGGGGACCAGGCAGTAGGAGGAACTGTACGGCCAGCGCTTGTCCTGATTGGCATTGCCCGGAGGGCGATCGACATCGGGGATGAGGAGGGTGAAGTAGCCGTTGGGGTTGGGGTAGACGGACTCCTGCCACCGTATCCGCTGGCGGTCCTCGGGACAGGCCATCGTCCGCTCGGGGAGACGCTGGGCGAGGTAGTCGTTGAGGACGAGGTGGCTGTACATGACATGAGGGGTCCAACCGGTGATCTGGGTGATATCCGTGCGGCCGGCCAGACGCCGCAGGATATCAACGGCCTGGTTGGCCTGGGCCTGGTTGTCGTCGGCGGCGGCGCCGACCCAGTCGGTATAGGCGACGCCCCGGCGCCACGTGAAGGAGAAGATGAGATCCTTGAAGTCGGTGGCGTAGTTGGTGCTGGCAATGCCGTACTGCCGTTCGCTGCTGTCGCAGATGAGCTTCCGGGCGACCTTGCGGGCCTCGGCGACGGCGGGAAGGAGGATAGCGACGAGGATCGCGAGGATCGCGATGACCACGAGCAGCTCGATCAGCGTGAATGCGCGGTTTCGTCGTGTCCAGGCCAGGTGCCCCATGAGAGTCGCTCCTTCGTTGGGCCGCTTCGCAGCGGAGGGGGAACATGCGCCCAGCAGAACGCGGGCACTCCGCGCAGCCGATCCTTCCGACTGCGGTCTGGTTCGGTTTACCATCTTTGCGGTTTCATTGCAAGGGCGAGCCCTGGAGATTCACAGCCGAGTTCGATGTGCGAAGTCGGGGGCTGTTGGTTGGGTGATGATCGGGTGCAGCGGGCGCTGGCCGTTCAGTTCGGCGGGCGAGTGCGGACCTCGCCGCCGCCGTAGTCAACGCCGGAGAGTCCGCCGCGGGTCCACTGGTAGTAGCCGGTGACGAGGTCCGAGACGCGTCCGCTGATGGTCGGGGGCTCCCATCCGGCGGGCTCGTAGTAGAAGCGGATCGGGGTGAGGTTCCTGGGATCGTTCGGCCAGAAGCCGGGGTTGGAGTCGATGGTCGCGCGGGTGCTGACGGAGGTGTCGAAGAACAGCAGGGGGGCTCTGGCGCCGCGGTAGGCGTAGAAGAGGTGCCGCTTGCCGAAGTGGCGGGCGGCCCGGTCGTGCATCATGACCTTGCCCTGGGGAAAGCGGACATCGGCGAGTTTGCGGTTGCCCAGGCGGGTGCGGGCGTCGCCGATGAAGTAGTAGTTGTGGCGGTCGGCCTGCTGGACCGTGGGAACCCCGCCGAGCATCTGGTCGGGGGAGTAGGCCGCGGGGACGAGGGTGTAGGACGAGGAGTAGGGCCAGCGCTTCTCGTTGTTGGTCTCTCCGGCGGGCCGCTCGACATCCGGGATCAGATCGAAGAACCCGTCCCAGTCGGGGAAGACGGAGTCCTGCCAACGGAGGCGGAGCCGGTCCTCGGGGCAGGCGACCATGCGCTCCGGAAGGCGCTGCTGCAGGTAGTCGTTGAGGACCAGGTGGCTGTAGAGGACGTGGGGGATCCAGCCGGTGATGATGCCGATGTCCGGGCGGTAGGCGCGGTTCTGAAGGATCCACACCGCCTGATGAGCGGCGGCGTCATTGTCCGTCCCGGGGGTCTGGTTGAGTTCGTTCAGTTGCCCGCCCTTCCAGGTGAAGGAGAAGATGCGGTCCTGGAAGTCGGTGGCGTAGTTCGCGGCGGCGATGCCGAACTGCCTCATGTTGCTCTCGCACTGCACCTTCCGCGCGACGACCCTGGCTTCGGCGATCGCCGGCAGGAGGATGGCGACGAGGATCGCCAGGATCGCGATGACCACGAGCAGTTCGATGAGCGTGAAGGCCCAGCGCCGCCGGGGCATTGCTGACCGCCTCATGGGGGGCTCCTTCTTCGGTTGTCCACGAACGGCCAGATCGCTGCGGTCGTGCCGGTCCGTGGACGGGGCAAGAACGGGCCACGGTTTCGTGCTGCGAACGAAGCGGCCTCCGGCAGAACGCCGGAGTCAGGAGCGGGAGAACCCCGCCGGAGTACGGTCTACCTCGGGAACGAGCCCGATGCAAGCCCCTTTCCCTCGAATTGTTCTCATGCCGGGTTGAGGGGAGAGCGAGATTGCGTTCCAGGCATTCGGTACTGGGCCTGCCGTGGTCATCCTACCCTGATTCGGGGGGGCGGGCGCGGCCGGCTCCTCGGGCCGGCTCCATCCCGAGTGGGGCGGACCGGGCATCGGCAGGACGACACCCGTGCACGGGCCCGAGGGATCGTGCGCTCAGCATGCACGAGTCATGAGATGCGCGGGCCCGTCGGATGAAAGGGGAGGTGGAGCGAGCGGGTCAGACGTTGAAGTACTTGGCGCTGGGATGGTGAACGATGATGGCGCTGGTGCTCTGCTCGGGGTCGATCTGCCAGTTCTCCGTGAGTGTGCAGCCGATGCGCTCGGGCCGGAGGAGTCGCCAGAGCTTCTCCTGGTCGGAGAGATCGGGGCAGGCGGGGTAGCCGAAGGAGTAGCGGCTGCCGCGGTAGTGCTGGGTGAAGAGGTCCTTGATGCGGGGGGCGTCGTCGGCGGCGATGCCGAGTTCCTGGCGCATGCGCTTGTGCCAGAACTCGGCGAGGGCCTCCGCGGCCTCGACGCTCAGGCCGTGGAGGTAGAGGTAGTCGGTGTAGTTGTTGGCCTGGAAGAGGGCGCGGGCGACCTCCGTGGCGCGAGGGCCCATGGTGACGCAGCTCATGCCGATGACGTCTCGCTTTCCCCCCTCCCCTGCCGGGCCGGCATCGACGGGCCGGAAGAAGTCGGAGATGCACAGGCGCCTGGAGGTCTCCGACGACTGGCGAGGGAAGGTGAAGCGCTCGATCTCGGGGCCGTTCTCGGGATCGGCGGGGTCGTAGATGACGAGGTCGTCGCCGTCGGCGTGGCAGGGGAAGTAGCCGTAGACGACGGCGGGGCGGAGGATCCTCTCGTCGCGGCAGCGGGCCTTGAGCTCCTCGAAGATCGGGATGATCTTGTCGTCGAGGAGAGCCTGGTATTCGGCGTCGGAGAGGGCGCCCTTCTTGACCTGCCACTGGCCGCGGAAGAGGGCGACGGGGTTGATGAAGGGGTAGATGTCGTCGAGGTCCAGGTCCTCCACGACGCGGGTGCCCCAGAATGGGGGAGTGGGGATGTCGGAGACGGGGAGGATGGGGGTGTCGCTCCGCGGGGGTACGGCGACCGCGGCGGCGGTCGCGGTGGGGGCCGTGGGGGAGGAATCGCCGCGGGAGGCGCCGGCCGCGGCGGCGATCCGGCGCTTCCTGCTCTCGTTGATCGTTTCTTCGGCCTTGGAGCGTTTTCCGAGTCGCTCCTCGATCTCCGCGGCGAGGGCGGAGATCCTGCCGGAGACGATGTGGTCCATGACGCGCAGGCCGTCGAAGGCGTCCTTCCCGTAGAGGCACTGGCCCTTGTAGATGGAGCGGAGGTGGCTCTCGCAGTAGTGGCGGGTCAGGGCGGCGCCGCCGAGGAGGACGGGGACGTCGATCCCCTCGGCGTTCAGTTCGTGCAGGTTTTCTTCCATGACGGCGACGCTCTTGACGAGCAGGCCCGAGAGGCCGATGGCGTCGGCGCCGGTCTCTCGCCATTTCGCGACGATGGCGCTGATGGGCTGCTTGATGCCGAGGTTGTGGACGGTGTAGCCGTTGTTGGTGAGGATGATGTCCACGAGGTTCTTGCCGATGTCGTGGACATCGCCCTTGACGGTGGCGAGGACGATCGTGCCCTTCGTGCCCCCCTTGGCCTTCTCCATCCGGGGTTCGAGGTAGGCGACGGCCTGCTTCATGACCTCGGCGGACTGGAGGACGAAGGGGAGCTGCATCTGGCCGGAGCCGAAGAGGTCGCCGACGGTCTTCATGCCGTCGAGCAGGTGGTCGTTGATGATGTCCAGGGGGGAGTACTTCGCCAGCGCCTCGTCGAGCGTGGCCGTGAGGCCCTCCTTCTCGCCGTCGATGATGTGGGCGCGGAGCCGCTCTTCGAGGGTGAGGGGCTTCTTCTCCCGCGCGGCGTCGGCGGCGCCGGCCGCGGCGTCGTTGAAGAGGGCGATGAAGGCTTGGAGGGGGTCAGATCCCTCGGGCTCGGAAGCGGTGGGGGGGCGGCGGCGGTCGTAGATGAGGTCGAGGGCGGCGGCCCACTGGTCGTCGGGGATGCGGTTGCGGGGGAGGATCTTGCTGGCGTGGACGATCGCGGCGGTGAGGCCGGCCTCGCGCAGCTCGTGGAGGAAGACGGAGTTGAGGACGACGCGGGCGGCGGGCTTCAGGCCGAAGGAGACGTTGGAGAGGCCGACGACGGTCTGGCAGTGGGGGAGGGCCGCGGCGATGCGGCGGACGCCCTCGATGGTCTCCAGCGCGCTGCGGCGGTCGGACTCCATGCCGGTGGAGATGGGCAGGACGAGGGGATCGAACATCAGGTCCGCGGGATCGAGGCCGTGGACCTCCGTGGCGCGGACGAAGGCCCGCTGCGCGATGGCGAGTTTGCGCTCGGCGGTGCGGGCCATCGAGGCTTCCTTGTCCTCGTCGATGGAGCCGATGACCAGGGCGGCGCCGTAGGCCTTGGCGAGGCGGCAGATGCGGTCGAACTTCTCCTCGCCGTCCTCGAAGTTGGCGGAGTTGATGATGCACTTGCCGCCGGCGTGCTTCAGGCCGGCCTCGAGGGTGGCGACCTGAGTGGAGTCGAGCATCAGCGGGGCGTCCACCTGGCGGACGACCCGCTTGACGACCTCGGCCATGTCGCGGGCGTTGTCGCGTCCGGCGTAGTCCACGTTGATGTCGAGGACGTGGGCGCCGTCCTTGCGGACCTGCTCGCGGGCGAGGGAGACGATGCCGTCGAAGTCCTCCGCCTCGAGGAGCTGCTTGAACTTCCTGGAGCCGGAGGCGTTCATCCGCTCGCCGACGATGAGGAAGGAGTTGTCCTGGCGGTACTCCTGTACGGCGTAGAGGGAGGTGCAGGCGGGCCTGGGCTCGACGCGGGGCGGCGACACGATGGCGGAGCGGTCCAGGAGCCGGTTGTCCTCCAGGGCGCGGACGAGGGCGGCGATGTGCTCGGGGGTGGTGCCGCAGCAACCGCCGACGATGCTGACGCCGTCGTTCTCGACGAAGCGGACCAGGGCTTCCGCGAAGGGCCCCGGCTGAAGGGGGTACTCGGTGCGGCCCTCGTGCAGGATGGGAAGGCCCGCGTTGGGCATGACGCTGATGGGCCTGCCCCCCCCATGGGGGCCGCCGACCGCTGGGCCGATCAGCGGGTGGCCGTCCCAGTGGCGGCCGAGGAAATGGACGTGCTCGGCCATCTCGGTGGGGCCGGTGGCGCAGTTGAGGCCGAGGGAGCAGATCGGGTACGTGCGCAGCGCGGCGGCCGCGGCCTCGATCTGAGTGCCCAGGAGCATGGTCCCGGTGGTCTCGATCGTGACGGAGACCATGAGCGGGACGTCCAGGGGCGTCCGTCCGGCCTCGTCGATCGCGGCCAGGGCGGCGTTGAGGGCGCACTTGACCTGGAGGAGGTCCTGGCAGGTCTCGATGATCAGGGCGTCCACGCCGCCGGCGATCAGGCCGCGGGCCTGCTCGCGGTAGGAGGCGAACATGGCGTCCCAGTCGATGTTGCCGAGGGTGACGAGTTTCGTGCCCGGGCCCATGGAGCCGACGACGAAGCGGGGCTTGTCGGAGGTGGTGAACTTGTCGCAGGCGGCGCGGGCGACCTCGGCCGCGGCCTTGTTGAGGGCGAAGGCGCGGTCGGCGATGCCGAACTCGGCCAGAACGTGGGGGGCGCCGCCGAAGGAGTCGGTCTCGACGGCGTCGCAGCCGACGGCGAGGAAGGACTCGTGGATGGACTGGATGATGTCGGGGCGGGTCTGGACGAGGATGTCGGTGCAGTTCTCGCAGCCGCAGTAGTCGGCCTCGACATCGAGGGGGTGCTTGTGGATCGAGGTGCCCATGGCGCCGTCGAAGACCAAGACGCGGCGGGCGAGTTCCGTCAGGAATCGGCTGGGCATGGGCGGGGGCTCCCGGGGGTGGGCGGGGCTGGTGGGCCGAGTGTAATATCCATTCATCCGGATAAATGGATGAATGTCAGGCTGGAGAAGTATACGCCCCGGGGCGCTTGGGTCGAGGCGGAGTGGGGAGGTCGATCGAGGGGCGCGGACGCGGCGCGCAAAGAACAAGCCCGCGGCATGGCCGCGGGCTTGGGGAGGTGTGGTTGGACTTGTGGTGGTTCGAAGGGGAGAACGAGACTCGCCCGTTTCGCCGCTTCGAACCGGGCCGGGATCAGCCCTTCTTCTTGTCCTTGGAGAAGTAGTTGCCGCCGAACTTGCGCTGGAACTTCTCCACGCGGCCGGCCGCGTCAACGTAGGTCTGCTTGCCGGTGAAGAAGGGGTGCGAGCCGGACCAGACCTCGACGTGCATCTCGGGGACGGTCGCGCCGACCTCCATCACGACCTGGCCGTTGTGATAGACCTTGCAGCTGTGATAGTAACGGGGGTGGATGTTCTCTTTCATGGCAGGCTCGTTCGGTGGCGCGGGCCGGGCCCGCGGGGTCGGCTTGGTCGATGGGTTCCAGCCCACGGGGCCCCGTCCGAGCCGTTCGCGGCACGGGCCGGACCCCCCGGACCCGGCGACCGGTTTGGCGAACGATCGCCGGGGCGAAAAGGATAGGCCAGCCGCGGCCTCCGGCAAGAGCCGGGCTTGACCGATCCTCCGATCCGCCTACCCTTGACTCCTGACTCCGCCGCACGGGCCGGCCCACCAGCGGGCCCCCCCGACCGCGGAGCGACAGTTCGGTCCCCGATAGCTCAATGGTAGAGCGAGCGGCTGTTAACCGCTAGGTTCTAGGTTCGAGTCCTAGTCGGGGAGTTCAAGCCGCAAGTCGTTGTAAATAAACGGCTTGCGGCTTATTTCGTTTCGGGCCGTGTCGAACCCTCTTCGAACCGCAAGGTTCGACACGACCAAACGTTGTGACCCGGCCGATTTGCGGGGCAGGCGGACGTTTGGCCTCTCCTGTGGATTTGCCAGTGCACAGAGTAGAGAGTCTTGTCGTGTTCCTCTAGTGAGACTCTCTGGCTCTCGTGCATCTGTCTCTCAACGGTTAACTTCCGAAAGGATGCTCATGGCAAAGCGATCATCCAGGGCGAATGGTGCGACCGGAGCGAAGAAGCGCGTTGACCGCCCGTATCCACGTGTTTCACTGGAGGATGCAATCAAGGTTCCGCTGGCGATCAAGGACAAGAACGGCGGAAATCCTTGGAGCCCCGATGATCTTGCCCGAGCGCTCGGCATGGGCGCGAAAGCACCCGGTTTCTTCTACTTGACTGCAGCAGCTCGGGATTTCGGCCTGACAAGAGGGACACGCGCCAGCAAGCAGATATCTTTGACCGACTTGGGCAAGGAATTAGTCTATGCCCCGAATGCCGAAGCAGAGCGTGATGCCAAGCTAAAGGCCTTTGCGCAAGCAGAGAAGTTCAAGCAGGTATTGGACTACTACAAGGGCAGCAAACTGCCCGAGATGAAGTACCTGAGCAACACGCTGACCAAGGAATTCGGCCTCGCGCCCGAAACACACGAAGAGTTTTCGGAACTGTTTAGGAAGAACTGCGACTATCTGGGCCTTGGACAGGGCGAAACTCTCCCAAGCAACGGGCAGAGCGGCGCTGAGAACGGGGATGGTGCTGCTAAGTCTACCGCACCCAAGGATACTGTCACCCTCGCCGAGCCTGAGAAGGAGACCGGGCTCAAGGCCTTCGTCATAATGCCGTTTCGGGAAAGGGATACTACTCGCCATGCGCAGGGGTTCTTTTCGGAAGTACTTCAAGGACTCATAGCCCCTGCAGGGCGAAAAGCGGGATTCACTGTGACAACCGCTAATCGCCAGGGCTCCGACGTCATCCAGTCGACCATTGTGAACGATCTGCTCGATGCCGATCTGGTAATAGCCGATCTGACTGAGCACAATCCGAACGTTCTGTTTGAGCTTGGATTGCGCATGGCGTTCGACAAGCCCGTCGCTCTAATCCGGGCTAGAGGCACGGACCCAATCTTCGATGTTGACAATATGTTACGCGTCTTCGACTACGATCCCAATCTGTGGCCCTCGACAGTGGAGCGTGACATACCCAGATTGGAGCAGCACATCAAAGCGGCTTGGGAGGGCCGCGAAAGTGCCAACACCTATATGAAACTGCTTCGTCGTGAACCCGCGAAACAGGAGAATACCTAAGAACCCCTAACACAATAGCGGTTTGAGTTTGTTGAAGCAGATGAGGATGCAGCCCAGCGAGAGGAAGGCCTGATGGATCTCGGCGGTGCGCTCGTAGCGGACGCGGAGTCGGCGATGCTGGTGCAG
>Ga0207874_1004636_pt1 | contig 9996 bp, 9 predicted proteins | sample HigsolmetaAR201D_FD_184833 | JGI IMG/M metagenome (GOLD analysis project Ga0207874, IMG submission 184833) | Ionic liquid and high solid enriched microbial communities from the Joint BioEnergy Institute, USA - AR20-1-D (SPAdes) (version 2) ... | reverse complement strand
CGCACCGCGATCTCATCCGCATCGTACCCGCGTAGCACGATGCGGCGGCTTGCCTGCGCTTCGCGGCGTTCGTGCGCTTCGTCCAGGAGCTGCTGCCACAACGCGTGATCGTGGCCACGCCAACCGATGAAGCCGAAATAGCTCCGCAACGAGCCAGGCGCAATATCCAGCGCCATCAGTGCCGCCTCGATTACGAGCGTCCCGGAGCCGCACATGGGATCGATGAAGTCGCCGCCAGCAGCAGCGATGGCTGGCCAACCGGCGCGTAGCAACACGGCTGCTGCGAGATTCTCTTTGAGCGGCGCCGCGACCCCGCGCGCACGATACGCGCGCCGATGCAAGCTCTCCCCGGACAAATCGATGCTTACCGTCGCGCGCTCGCCATCGAGCCGCACATCGACGCGCACGTCAGGCCGCTCGAGATCGATCGAGGGCCGTCCGCCGGTGCGTGCGCGGAGTCGATCCACGATCGCGTCCTTGGTCTTGAGCGCCCCGAAGTGCGTATGCGTGACGCCTCTCGAGGTGCCACCGAAGTCGACGGCGATCGTGCCGGTCGGTGCAATGTGTTCTTCCCATGTCACCGATGCGACGCCCTGGTAGAGCTCCTCGGCGCTCGCGGCCGGGAACGCCGCGAGCGGCAACAGAATGCGCGACGCCGTCCGCGACCATAGGCAGGCGCGATATGCGGTCTCGAGCGTACCTTCGAACTCGACGCCGAGCCTGCGCTCACGCACCTTCTCCGCCCCGCAAGCGCGCAGCTCAGCAGCGGTCAGATCGGCTACACCGGCCGGACAGGAAGCGAAGAAGAGCATGGCTGTGATCGACGAGCGACGGCTGTCAGCGTGAGATCAACTTTCAGGAGGGCGGTGACCTGGCTAGTCTACAGCCAACGCTGATTCGTGTTATTGCGACCCGTCCGGGCAATACCGGCGACTGGCAGACGCGCAAGTCATCGCAGCATGAGATGGCCTTCTCGAAGCGCTACGGCCCGGCAGACTGCTCCAGCGTCATGCCGTCCAATGTCAGGAGCGGCGCGTAAAGCTCTGGACGCCGATCGCGGAAGACTCCCCATGCCTCGCGATAGGCGCGAATCTGATCGAGGTCGAAGGTCGCCGTGATCACCACCTCGCTCGTGCGATCGGCCTGCGCCACGATGGCGCCGGTGTGATCTGCGATGAACGACGAGCCGTAGTACGTCACGCTCCACTGTGCACCTCGCTCCGTGCCGATGCGATTGGACGCCACGACCGGCATGAGGTTCGCGGCAGCGTGGCCTTGCATCGTCCGCTGCCAATGATCGCGCGAGTCGATGCTGAGATCCTGCGGCTCGGAGCCGATCGCGGTCGGGAAGAGCAATACTTCCGCGCCCAGCAACGCCAGCGTGCGCGCCGTCTCCGGGAACCATTGATCCCAGCAGATCGCCACGCCGAGCGTGCCGAAGCGCGTGCGCCAGACCTTGAAACCGGTATCGCCCGGGGAGAAATAGAACTTCTCGTGATATCCCGGGCTTTCGGGAATGTGCGACTTGCGATAGGTGCCGAGCAGCTGCCCGCCTGCGTCGACGATGGCAATGGAGTTATAGAACGCTTTGCCTGCGCGCTCGAACACGCTGACCGGTAAGACGACATCGAGCTCGCGCGCCAGCGCTTGGAAACGCTGCACCGCGGGGTTGTCCGCGATCGGCAACGCGAGCGAGAAATGACTCGGGTCGTGCTCCTTGCAAAAGTACGGGGTCTCGAACAGCTCCTGAACGAGAACGATGTTGGCACCTTGTCGCGCCGCCTCACGAATCAGACGCTCGGCGCGCGCGAGGTTTTCAGCGCGATCCTCGGTGCAGGCGAACTGCGCGGCGGCGACGGTAACGGGCATGGGGTGCGATGATTCCGGGCTGACGAATGAGCAATATTGAGCGTGTTCTCGCGAACTCAAGTAACGAGGAGGCCGGTCCACGCCACGCACGTGGCGCCTCTGGACCCAACATACTCTCCTCTACCTCGAAGCCGCCGCTATTCGAGCGTGCGCAGCACCTCACCGAGCGTTGCGATGATCTCGTCGATCTGCTCGCGCTCGATAATGAGCGGTGGCGAAAGTGCGATCGTGTCGCCCGTGACCCGCACCAGCACGCCACGTTCGAAACAGCGGGTAAATGCTTCGTAGGCACGTGCCGTCGGCGCGTTCGGCCGCGGCTGCAGCTCGATCGCGCCGATGAGCCCGATGTTGCGGATGTCGATGACGTGCGGTGCATCACGCAGCGAATGGACGGCTTGTTCCCATTCTTTCTCTAGGGACGCTGCACGCGTCAGCAGGCCGTCGCGTTGATAGATGTCGAGCGCGGCGCGCGCTGCGGCACAGGCCACCGGATGCGCCGAATACGTGTAGCCGTGGAAGAGCTCTATCGCATTTTCCGGCCCCTGCATGAACGCATCATAGATGCGTTGCCGCACGAACACGGCACCCATCGGCACAGCCCCGTTCGTCAACCCTTTCGCCGCAGTGATGATGTCGGGCGTGACATCGAAATACTGGGCAGCGAACGACGCGCCGAGCCTGCCGAAGCCCGTGATGACTTCATCGAAAATCAACAGGATTCCGTGCCGATCGCAAATCTCGCGTAAGCGCTGCAGGTAGCCTTTCGGCGGCAGAATGACTCCGGCAGAGCCTTGCACGGGCTCGACGATCACGGCCGCGATCGTGGAGGCGTCATGCAGTGCGATGAGTCGCTCCAGATCATCCGCCAAGTGCGCGCCCCACTCAGGCAAGCCGCGCGAGAACGCGTTGCGCTCGTGATCGAGCGTATGGCGCAAATGATCCACGCCAGGCAGCAACGGGCCGAAGAACTTGCGATTGTTGACGATGCCCCCGACGGAAGTACCGCCGAATCCCACACCATGGTAGGCCTTCTCTCGCCCGATGAGCCGCTGACGCGACGCCTCGTCACGTACTCGGTGATATGCCAACGCGATCTTGAGCGCGGTGTCCACCGCCTCGGAGCCTGAATTGACGAAGAAGACACGGTTGAGGTCACCCGGCGTGACTTCGATCAGTCGATTGGCGAGCTCGAAGGCGAGCGGATGTCCCATTTGAAAGGTCGGCGCGTAGTCGAGCGTCGCGAGCTGCTGTGCAACTGCCTCTGTAATCTCGCGCCGATTGTGACCGGCATTGACACACCAGAGACCCGCCGCTGCATCCAACATACGGCGTCCGTCCGCGCTCCAGTAATACATGCCTTCGGCGCGTGCGAGCAGACGCGGGCTCGCTTTGAACTGGCGATTGGCCGTGAACGGCATCCAAAAGGCTTCGAGCGCCTGGCGACTCGGCAGGTCCATGGCGGGATTCCACTAAAGAGGGGCGAGCTTCAGGATACTACAGTGAAGAGCCGGCGCGGACGTGGCGCGCTTCGCGCCCCGGCTCAAGGAAGTGGGGGTGAAGGTTTTCTTCTGCGGGGACTAGAAACAGTAAGGCAGCGGCGCGCTACGCGCGCCGCGTCCACAGCCTTCCCTTAGTGTGTCGACCAAGGAAACGTCGTAGAGACGCTGAAGACGACACGACCTTCGGTATTGAACAGATCGGCGTCGCTGAACAATGCGTCTCCCCTATCGAGCGTGGTATCGATGTAGCTCAAACCGAGCTCGAAGCTACCGAGCGTGTAGCCGATACCCACCATGTAGTCCATGTACTCGGTGTCATCGAAAGCATCGCCGAAGCTGTAATTCGCGTTTAGATTGAACGTGAAGTTGCTCGCAAAGGGCACGGAGACGCCGGCACTCACGTAGAAGGCATCTTCGCCGCTGTTTGCCCAGTCGTTCGAGTACGCCAAGCCTCCGGAGAACAGCCCATAGCTCAGCTTTCCGTAGAGCTCGAGAAAGTTGTAGTCCGACGCGCCTGGATACGTGTAGTGCAGCAGGCCAACGTCCCAGCCCAATCCCGTCGCAGTCTCACCTGCAAAGCCAGTGTAGATGTCGAGCTCCATGTCCGCCGGATCGTCCGGGCCAAAGTCGATGTTCGTGCCCCAAGCCCCGATGTACCACCCGCTCGAGTGGCTGTAGTCGAGACTCGCTTGCAGCGCCGGATCTTCTTTGGTTTGCGAAATGCCACGAAACACATAGTCAGATGTCGCAGTGACGCTGGCCGACAGATCTGCGTGCGCCGCCGTTGCGACAAAGCTCAACATGCCCAACGCAGCCACGATCCTCGAGTAACGCATATGTCTCCCCTTTGTGTGAGCAATGACGCGCCGTTGATGGCGCACGTGTTCGAGACTCGTGGCACTGCTGTTGCGACTCGCCGCGAAAGCCGTCCGGCTCTTTGGTCGAAGGCTTGCGCGTTAGGCACGCAAAACAGCACCCAGAGTCTCGCCAGTCCGAGTGCACCATGCGTGCCAGATGTGTCTTCGATGGAGCAGTCGCGCGTTCTCGCGAAAAAATCGCTGAATATTCGCAGCTTGCATCCATGCCCGGCGTTGATCGAGCAGCAGACATTGAGATGTCTATGTTCCGTGTTGGAGCACGACATGCGTTGTGCAAGCAAATGTGCCCCCAAACGGTGCGGTATGTGGGCTGGGGGCTTGGGGCTGGGGGTAAGGAGGCGTTGGCTATAGGTGGCGCGGCGCCCGGGATGCTCGCTGCGATCTTCAGCACTCAGCGACAGCGCGATCGCGCGCCACAATCCTCCACAATCCGTCGTCATTCCGTCATTTCGCGGGCGCGTTTCGGTCGCGTTTCCCGCCTTTACTCACTGTCACGGGCTGATCGTCAGCCCCTTGACAATGACGAGGCACAGTGAGGAGCGCGACCATGATGAGAAAACCCTTGATTGTCGCTGTCGCGATTGCGTTGAGCAGCAGTGCCGCCTGTGCGGCGGACAAGAACACGTTCACGAAGGAAGAAGGCATCGGCGTCTTGACGGGTGCAACCGCCGGCGCGTTGGTTGGCGGCCCGGTCGGTGCCGCCGTCGGATTCATGGTTGGCGGGATCGTCGGCGACAACATTGGCGCTGCGAAGCGCGCCAATGTGCGCGTGCAGGAGCTCGAGCGCGAGCTGCTCGAGGCGCGCATCGAGCTGGCCAGAGTGAGCGAGCGCATCGGTGGCGACACGATGTTCGATGAGCTCGCGCAGCGGCTGCATACGGACGTCCTGTTCCGCACCGGTCGAGCGAGCGGAGCTCGATCCGCAAGCGGTTCTGAAGCTTGCCGAGCTTGGCCGATTGCTGGGCTCCTATCCTGGGATCCAGATCGAGCTGCACGGGTTTGCAGATCCACGCGGCGACGCCGAGATGAACTTGGAGCTGTCGCTGCGTCGCGCGGAAGCGGTCCGCGAAGCCTTGCTCGACGGCGGCGCCGCACCCGAGCAAATCGTGTTGTCTGCGCACGGCGAAGCTTTGTCTACCGCGCCTGAAGGCGATCTCGAAGCCTATGCTTGGGAACGCCGGGTCACGCTCGCGATTCGCTCGGGCCCTGACGTCGCGGTCGCAAGCACACGATAGGCAAACGTCCAGGAAGCCAGCGCGCTCGTGCGCTGGCTTCGCCAGAACGGGCTTGGTGGGGACTCGGGGACGGGGCGCTGCGCGCCGCATCTACGGCTTAGGGCTTACTAAAGGTTGCTGCACAAATGCCCACCATCCACGACGATCGTGCTGCCCGTCATGTAGCGGGACGCATCTGATGCGAGCAAGAGCAGCGGTCCGTCCAGATCCTCAAAACGCCCGAGGCGACGCTGCGGGATGCGCTTCACCATCGCTGCACCCGCCTCGGTAGCGAAAAAGTCGCGATTGATGTCGGTCAAGAAATAACCGGGTGCGATCCCGTTCACGCGAATGTTGAAGCGGGCAAGCTCGAGCGCCATGCTCTTTGTGAGCTGATTGAGCGCGGCCTTCGAAGCAGCGTACGGTGCGATGTGCCCTGCCTGGCGATAGCTCAGAATGGATTGGATGTTGATGATGCTGCCGCCGCGCTTGAGCTCGCGCATGCGCCGTGCAACGTGCGTCGACATGAGGAACGCACCTCGCAGATTCACGTCGAGCACCTCGTCCCAATCCCGCGCGGTCTGCTCGAGCACCGGCTTGGTGATGCAGACCCCGGCGTTGTTGACGAGGATGTCGATCGGGCCGAGCAGCTGCTCGATCGTGGCGATCGCCGAGGTAATCGACTCTTCGTCGTTGAGATCGAGCCTGGCGATACCCGTGACGGCACCGCCGGCGGACAGCTCTGCAGCTGCTGTCTCCAGCGCATCGACGCGGCGCGCCGCGAGCCCGACTCGCGCACCGGCGCGCGACAATACCCCTGCGAAGTGACGACCCAAGCCGCTCGAGGCACCGGTGATGAGCGCAACCTTACCGCGCAGATCGAAAAGCGAGTTCATGGTCCTTCTGTCGCGCCAGCGAGGCTGAATGGAGAGGCTATCAGGTTGCAGTCGGCGCAGTGCGCGCGTTCACCTGCCCGGCGTAGCCGTCGATCGCACACAGAAGGCAGGCGAAAAAGGCCGCACGGCGGCGAGCCGTGCTTCTAGCACAGCTTACAGCCTGATGCCTACAGCTTAACCGCCTGTGCCTGTATGCGTGGTGGCTAGGGTGAGACTCGAACTCACGACCTCGGCATTATGAGACCGGCCGACGTTCGGAAAATCAATCGCTTACGCGTCGGTATCCGGCCCTAAACGGGCTCAAATGGCCTGTGCCTGGGTACGAAAAGGGCACACGGCCTGCGGCCCCTCCGCCATTCCAGTTCCTCGGCGAACACGTAGCACTGATCGCCGATCACGACGCCGGGCAGGTCAGCCCACGCCGACCGCGCCGATCCGCCGCTCACGACGGCCGCTGCGCGGAGATTGGCGAGACCGCTACGGATGCCGCAGTGCAGCATGCAGAACTGTGACGCGCCTCACATGATGGGGCTGGACGTCACAGCGTGCGCGCCGGCTACGGGCTAGGTAAGCATCGAAAAGTGTGACGTAGTACTTGACCGTGACCGGTCACAGTGCTACATGTACTCCCCGGCAGGTAGCGGTAGGGAACCCCTGCCGGGGAATCGCTTAGAGCATTAGAATCGCCACGCGATCGACGCTCCGATCATCGATAGGTCGGCGTCGTCGAGATCCGCGATCCGGTACTCGAGGCGCACCCACGCGCCCTCGAGGAGACCCGCGACACCGACTCCGAAGATCGGATCGCTGCCGTCGACCTTCTCTGTGAGCACCGGCTCGCCGTCGACCTTGAGGCTCTCATCGGCTTTCCATTTCAGAAAGCCTGCGCGCGCGTAGACGCTCACAGAGTCGCTCACGGGCAAGCTGCCGATCACAGATGCGGCGTAGCCATAGGTGTCTGCAACGACCTTGACGCCTTCGCCGATGACATCATCCGCCTCACCACCATCGAGATACGAGACCTCGACTGCGATATAGCGGTTGAACTCGTATCCACCGAAGATCTCCCAGCCCCAAGCGTCGCCCTTCAGGTCGACCTCGTCGGCTTCGATCGTCACCTTCCCGGCGCCGATTCCGAATCGGAAAGCAGACTCGCTTTCCTGCGCGGCCGCCGTGGAGCTCAGAAGCACCAGCGCGCCCACGCCTGCGATCGTACGCAACATCATCCTTCTCCTTCTGTTGAGTAGCGGAATTCGGATGCTATGCGTGTAGGCGTTCTGGTTACGTGCGCTGTCTCACACGTTGGGCGATTGCCTACTCCTCCGAGATCCACTCCGCGAGGCATCCTTGCCGCCGAGCGCATTCGCGCGCCTCGTACGCGTTCACGATCGAGCAATTGAGCAGAAGCGCCGCCTGATCCTCGAGCATCGCTTGATCGAACCAGTGCGGAAGCGTGCAGCTATTGACTCGGCACGCCTGCAGGCACTCGCTGGGCTTCGCACGCGGCAATGGCTGCGGCGTCTCCGGTTGCGCCGGCGTTGAAACACAGCCGGAAAGCGGGAGCAATGCGAGCATCAGGACAGCTGCAGCTTTCATGGACAACCTTCGTGACGGTTCGAGTGAGAGGGAGAGCGACGGTCGCGGCACGCAGGCGCGCGAGGAAGCAGGGCACACGCAGACCGAGGCCGCTGAGTGCATCCTCGTGAGCGTGCGCACGTGGCAGGACTACGAGCAGGGGCGGCGCAAGATGCCGCCCGGTCTTTGGGAATACTACTGCCTGCAGACCGCGTTCCCGAACGAAATGGACAAGCTCATTACGCGCTGGCGCCACCGAGCGCAGCGATTGGGCGACACCGCGCAAAACGTGAACGTCGTCAACGAACCGCGCCCCTGATGCGGCGTAGGGTCGAGAGCGAATTCACACAAACAGGGAGATTTACGGATGAAGTACAGACAGGCAGTTTTAGGAATCGCCGCACTGGTGGCGTTCTCGACCGCATCAGCGCAGGAAACGTCGGGTCCCTACCTTGGCGCCGGCATCGGCACGCTGCAGCTCGAGCAGTCAGATGGCGGCCTGAAGTTCGACGGCGATGACACCTCGTTCCAAGTCTTCGGTGGCTATCGCATCAACCAATGGTTCGCGGCCGAGCTCGCTTACATCGACGGCGGTAGCCCCTCGGACAACATCCTTGACATCAACGCCAAGATCGACTCCAGCGCATTCGAAGTCTCATTGATCGGCAGCCTGCCGCTCACTGATGTGTTCTCGTTGCACGCGCGCGCGGGTGTTCTGTCCTGGGATTCTGAGCTCATCGCGGAAGGGCTGAAGCTCGCCGAGGACGATGGCACCGACTTTTCCTATGGGATCGGCGCCTCGCTGCGCTTCGGCCCCTCGGCTGAGGCGCGCATTGAAGCCCGGTCGGCCGACCTCGACGACACCGACATGCGGCTATACGTGCTCTCCGGCTTGTGGAAGTTCTGAGGCCGCCGGCGCTTGCGGCTCCACGGATGCCGCAGGCGCTTCACTGCGCGAGTTCCTCGATGTAGTCGGCGAGCTCGTACAGCAGCGCGCCCTCGAAATAGCCGTTGTGCCCGCAGTGCTTCTCGATGTTCGTCACGCCCTCTTGCGTGAAAGACGAGACGATCATCGCGTGGTTCGAGCAGCACATCAAGGACGAGCCGCTCTCGGCGATCGATACGGACGCCATCATAGAGCTGCGCCGGCTCGCGGAGGAGGACGGCATGTCGCCCGCGACCGTAGACCGCTACATGGCGCTCCTGCGGGCGATCCTGCGCAAGAGCGCGCACGAGTGGAGATACCTCGACCACGCGCCGAAGGTGCCTATGGCGCACGCGAAATCGCCAGAGCCGCGCTGGCTGCGACCGGAGGAGTTCGAGCGCCTGTGCCGTCACCTGCCGAAACATCTCGAGCTCGCCGCGCGGTTCGCCGTCCTGACGGGACTCAGGATGCGCTCAATGCTCGCCCTCACCTGGGATCGGATCGACCTCCAGAACCGGCGCGCGTGGATTCCGGGCGAGCAGATGAAGGCCGGCCGCTCGCACGGTATCCCGCTCTCGACCGAGGCAGTGCGCGTGCTCCAGCAGCTCCGGGCGCTCAATCCCACCGGGCAATACGTGTTCCAGTGGCGCGGCAAACGGATAGACGATTGCAACACGGCCGCGTTCAAGGCCGCCGTGAAGGCCGCTGGGCTCGAGCCGCTACGCTGGCACGATCTGCGGCACACATTCGCCTCGTGGGCCGTCCAGAGCGGCGTCACGTTGCACGAGCTGATGCTACTCGGCGGCTGGTCCAGCTACTCGATGGTGCTGCGCTATGCGCACCTCGCGCCGGATCATCTGGCGCAGGCGGCCGAGAGAGTGGGCACGATCGGGGCACAGCGAGTTGCGGGCGGAACGCGCAAATGATTGATTTTTGGTGGCTAGGGTGAGACTCGAACTCACGACCTCGGCATTATGAGTGCCACGCTCTAACCGGCTGAGCTACCTAGCCTTTCTGGCAAACGCACTCGGCCGCCACCTCCGATCGACGGCCTGAGCTGGAGGGAGGCGCATTGTCTGGACGGGAGGCGCCGGTGTCAACCGGCTGCAGCGGCGCGAGGTTCGGGGCGTGGGGCTGGGG
>Ga0207874_1004627_pt1 | contig 10009 bp, 11 predicted proteins | sample HigsolmetaAR201D_FD_184833 | JGI IMG/M metagenome (GOLD analysis project Ga0207874, IMG submission 184833) | Ionic liquid and high solid enriched microbial communities from the Joint BioEnergy Institute, USA - AR20-1-D (SPAdes) (version 2) ... | reverse complement strand
GAGATCATCGGCTCCTCGATGGGCAGCTACCAGGAGTTCGCTGAGCTGACGACGCTGGTCGAGCGCGGCCTCGACGTCCACGTCGACCGGGTCTTCCCGCTCGACCAGTACCCGGCCGCTCTCGCCCACCTCGAGGCCGGCGAGCAGCTCGGCAAGGTCGTCCTCCGCCACTGAGTCTCGCGTTTGCGCACGGACGATCGGTCGGCCGCGCCCTGGCGAACAATCGCGAGGTGTCCGGGCGGATGACCTGCCGCGTTCGCGCACGGACGATCGGCCGGCCGCGCGCCAGCGGACGAACGCGCATGCCGACCCACCGGGACAGCGGCACCGGACTCGCGTTCGCGCACTCCTGGCCGGTGGGGGAGCGGCTGGTGCGCGAACGCGCGGAAGGCCAGGTCAGGGCGGGATCCCCCGGCGACGGTGACCGCGCTCCCTAGAGTTCCCGGCCGTGACTGCCTACACGCCGGAGGAGTTCACCTCCGACGAAGCCGACGTGCTGCGGCGGTACTTCACGAACCTCGACGGTCCCGTCTTCGCCCTCGTCAACCTGCCCGAGGTCGTCAAGGGGGCACTGTTCGCCCGCTACAGCCGGAGCCACAAGAGCCTGCGCCGGCTGTTCCTCGACGAGTTCGTCGGCGACCTCGACATCAGCGGCGACCAGACGATCGACGCCACCGTCGGGCTCCAGCGCGCCGAGGCCCTCTACGAGCGCGTCTTCGTCGAGTACGGCGACGACTCGGTGGCCCAGCTCGGCGGCGTCCACCTGGCGTGTGAGCAGGCCTCCAACATCCTCACCAAGGTGCTCGAGTGGGGCCGGCTGATGAGCTACCTCGAGCAGAGCACCCGCTACATCGCGTACGACACCCGGCTCGGTGGCCGCTACCGCTTCTACCGCGACCCGGCCATCCTCAACAGTCGCCTCGGCACCCGCTACGTCGGGGACATGGACCGCATGTTCGACGCCTACAGCGTCGCCCTCAACGCGGTCACCGACTACGTGCGCAAGAACGTCGAGCGCCACCCCGACGACAGCGACTTCGTGTTCCGCCAGGCCACCCGGGCCAAGGCGCTCGACGCCGTGCGCGGCATGCTCCCCGCGGCGTCGCTGTCCAACGTCGGGATCTACGGCAGCGGGCAGGCCTTCGAGGCGCTGCTGCTGCGGATGCGCAGCCACCCCCTGCCCGAGGCCCGCGACTACGCCGAGCTGATGCTCCACGAGCTGCGCAAGGTGATCCCGAGCTTCCTGCGCCGCGTCGACAACCCCGAGCGCGGCGGCCGCTGGAGCACCTATCTGGCGACGACCCGGGAGCGCACCCGCGAGCTCGTCGACTCACTGTTCGCCGACGACCCGCCCGAGCCGACCGACGTCGTCACGCTCGTCGACTGGGATCCCGACGCCGAGAACAAGCTGCTCGCGGCGATCTGCTACCCGCACTCGCACCTGCCGGAGCACCAGCTGCTCGACAAGGTCGCTCGCCTCGGCGCCGCCGAGCGCATCGCCCTGATCCGGGCCTACGTCGGCGAGCGCGAGAACCGCCGCCACAAGCCGGGCCGGGCGTTCGAGCGCATCGACTACCGCTTCGACATCCTCTCCGACTACGGCGCGTTCCGCGACCTGCAACGGCACCGGCTGCTCACGATCGAGTGGCAGCCGCTGACGCCGCGCCACGGCTACGTCCGCCCCGAGCTCGTCGACCAGGCCGGCCAGCAGGCGGTCTTCGACGAGGCGATGCACCGCTCGGCCCGGCTCTACGAGGCGCTGGTCGAGGAGTTCCCCGAGCAGGCGGCCTACGCCGTGGCGATGGCCTACCGGATCCGCTACGTGATGCAGTTCAACGCACGCGAGGCGATCCACCTGCTCGAACTGCGCTCGAGCGCGCAGGGTCATCCCTCGTATCGCCGCATCGCGCTCGAGATGCACCGGCTGATCGCCGAGCAGGCAGGTCACCGTGCCGTCGCCGAGGCGATGGTGCACCTGACGCGCGAAGCACCCGAGCTGGAGCGGCTCGAGTCCGAGCGCCGCGCCGAGGCGCGTCGCTCGACGTGAACCGCAACGATGTGACGGTTGTCACGATGGGCGTCGCGAGGGGGATGGGCACCGACGCCTAGGCTCCGCCGCGAAATCCGCCCGGGCCGGGCGGATGGCGACCGACCCCGGGCGACCGAAAGAGTGCGATGCCTGCAGACGACGACATGAACCCGGAGGAGCTCGACGAGCTCGACGAGGACATCGAGCCGGACCTCGAGGACGAACCGGACGTCGAGGAGCTCGAGGAAGAGGACGCCGAGCTCCCGTTCGACGACGATGACGACGACGTGGTCGTCGCCGACGACGACGAGGTCGAGGAGGAGGAGGACGAGGAGGAGGACGACGACGACGTCCCCTCGACGCGGGCGAAGCGCCGCACCGCCGACGACGACGAGGACGAGGACGAGGACCTGCTCGCGCCCGACGACGTCGAGGCCGACCTGGACCGGATCCTGAAGGACCGCCTCGTCACCTCGGACGACGACGAGGAGGACGAAGAGGACGAGGACGAGCCCGACGACCGCAGCGAGAGCGGCGATCGCCTCCAGCCGAAGCGGGCCGACGAGCAGCTGTGCACGCAGTGCTTCCTGCTCGTGCGCTCGAGCATGCCCGGGTGTCCCGTCGGCGACGACGCCTGCCCGATCTTCTCGTGATGGCCCTGACACGGTGACCGCAGCGGCCGACGACCCGATCCGCGCCGAGGTCGAGCGCGTGCTCCACGCCGTCGTGGGCGCGGGCCTCGCCGTGCCGGGTCGCCTCGCCGCGGCCGTGCCCCGGTGCGTCCGCCGGTCCGCTGCCCGCGTCACCCCGCTCGCCGAGCCGCTGCGCTTGGTGCGCTCGCTCGTCGACCTCGTCGTGCGCGCCGGTGTGGCCTCCCCGGACGCGGCCGATCCCGTCGTCTCGCCGCCGGCCGACCCGCCGCGCCGTGAGCCTGCGGCCGACCCGGCCGCCCGCCCGGCCCGGCCGGAGGCCGACGTGCACCTCCCGATCGAGGACTACGAGAGCCTCGCCGCGAGCCAGGTCGTCGACCGCCTGCCGACGCTCACGCGCGACGAGTTGGAACAGGTGCGCGCGTTCGAGGCGACCCACCGCGGCCGGCGCACGATCCTCGGCCGCATCGACCAGTTGCTCGCATGATCGACCCGACCGTGCGCCGCGCCGAGGCCCGCGACGCGGGTCCGCTCGCCGCGCTCGAGGCGGAGGCCCGCGCCGCCCTCGTCGATGCCCGCGGCGGGCAGCGCTGGTTGGAGGAGCACCCGGAGATCGGCGAGCGGTGGCCGGAGCGCATCGCCGCCCAGCCGGTGTTCGTGGCCGAGCTCGAGGCCGCCGACGGCGGCACGCTCGACGTCGGCTACCTCGTGCTCGAGCTGCGGGGCGACGTGGCCCACATCGACCAGGTGTACGTCACGCCCGACGCCCGCGAGCTGGGCTTCGGCGACGCGCTCCTCGAAGCCGCCGTCGCCGCCGCCCGTGACGCCGGTGCCCGCGTCATCGAGGGGCACGCCCTCCCCGGGGATCGCGACACGAAGAACCTGTTCGAGCGGGCGGGGATCACCGCCCGCCTGATCACGGTCTCGCGTCGGCTGGACTGAGCGGCTCAGCGGCCCTTCCAGTTCGGGGCGCGCTTCTCGATGAACGCGGCGAGCCCCTCCTTCAGGTCCTCGGAGCTCATGACGACGGACATCGCCTTGTTCGTCATCTGCTTGAGCGTCTCGTCGTCCTCGGAGAACGCGGCCCGCACCACGGCGCTGCTCTCCCAGACGGCCAGCGGGGCGTTCTGGCAGATCTGGTCGGCGAGCCGGCGGGCCTCGTTCACCGCCTCGCCCGGCTCGACGAGGCGGGAGATCATCCCCAGCTCGTAGGCGCGCTGGGCGGGGATCGGCTCGCCGGTGAGGATCGCCTCCATCGCCGCGGCCTGCCCGATCGCCCGGGGCAGGCGGAACAGCCCTCCGGCGCCGGCGACGAGGTTGCGCTTGACCTCGGCGAGGCCGAACGCGGAGCGGGTGGTCGCGACGACGAGGTCGGCGGCGAGGACGATCTCGCACCCGCCCGCGGTGGCGAGCCCGTCGACGGCGACGATGATCGGCTTGCGCCGCTCGCGGTACACGAACCCGGCGAAGCCGCCGCGCTCGGTGCTCAGCCCGCGGTCGCCCGCGTTGACGGCCTTGAGGTCGGCGCCCGCGCAGAACACTGGGTTCTGCTGGCCGGCGGTGTTGCCCGTGAGGATGCCGACCCAGACGTCGTCATCGGCCTCGAGCTGGTCGATCGCGGCCTCGACCCCGTTGGCCACGTCGGCGTTGACGGCGTTGCGCGCCTCGGGGCGGTTCAGGGTGATGAGCGCGACGCGCCCGTCCTTCTCGTAGGTGACGATCTCCGACATCTGCCCGACTGTAGGGAGTCGCGCCCGCGCCGGCCCCATCCGGTGCCGGCGCGGCAAGGCAGCCGCGAGGGGCTCAGCCCTCGACGTGCGCGGACGTGTCCTCGGGGGCCGGGATCGGCTGGGTGTCGTCGCCGGCCGGCTCGTCGCTCGCCGCGGCCGCCTGCTCCACCGGCGCCGCCTCGGCGGCAGCCTCGGTCGACGAGGGCTGCTCGGCGTCGCCGGCGGTCTCCGCGGACGAGGCGTCGTCCGCGGAGACCGCCGCGTCGGGCGCAGACGACTCGGCCGGCGCGTCGCCGGCCTCGGGCTCCTGTGCCTTCGGCTCCTCGGCCTTCGGCGTGTCGGGCTTCGGCGTCGCGGCCTTCGCCCCCGGCGGCGCGGTCTGCTCCTTGCGCGCCGCCTGCTTCTTCGGGGCGTCACGGCGGCCGGTCGGGCGCAGCGGCTTGGGGATCGGCGCGTCCGGCGGGACCTCCACCCCGAACAGCGCGGCGACGTTGGGCAGCAGCGGGCCCAGCCGCTTCACGGTGGCCAGCAGCTCGTCGGTGCGCTGCTCCGCCGGTGCCGTCGGCGCGACCATCGAGCGCACCGGCGAGAACGCCGCCGCCTCGAGCACCGCGATCCAGCGATCCGGCGCGTCGCTCGGCTGCAGCGCCGCGTTGGTGGCCTCCGCCAGCCGGGCGGCGAGCGCGGGCGGGAACGGCACACCGGCCTTCGGGGGCACCGCGGACAGGCGCAGCGCGCGCACGACGCGGCCGACGTCGAGTGCCGCCTCCACGTCGCTGAGCCACAGCGCCAGCTCCTCTTCCTGCTTGGTGGCCAGCGCCGCCTTCAGCTCGGCGGCCAGCTCCCGCGTCGACTCGTCGCGGGCGACCAGGGGGTCGTCGGCCGCGGCCACGACGCTGCGCAGGTCGCGCAGGTCGAGGTGCTCGAGCTGGCGCTTGGCGGCCTCGGCGCGGTCGAGCCAATCGGCGACGCGCAGTCGCGGCAGCATCTCCTCGGCGAGCTTCAGCACCGCCGACTCGGGCATCTCCGGCTTGCCCTCCTCGCGCAGCCGGCGGTTCTCCTCCCGCAGGCGCTGGCGCACGGCCGCCATGCCCTGCAGGGCCAGCTCGGCGATCGGTCGCTGCTCCTCGGGCGTCGACGCCAGCACGGCGTTGCGGTGCTGCTTACCCGGGCGCAGCCGCTTGGGCTTGGGGCGCTGGGGCACCTCCGGCGGTGGCGTGAAGTGCGGGCGCGTGCGGCGCGGCTCGTCGCCACCCGCACGCGGGCCCCGGCGCTCGGGCCGCTCCCCACGGCGCTCCCGCCGCTCGCGGCGAGCCTCGCCCTCGGCGCGGTCGCGGCGCGGCCGGCGGCCACCGGGCGCCCGGTGCTGCACCACCGGCTCGAACTTCTCCTCCGTCGGCAGCAGCTCGAGCAGCCCGGTGCGCTTGGGCTTCTCCTTCGGCGGCACGACGGCGAGGACGTGGATGCCGTCCAGGTCCTTCTCGGTCTCGACGCGGAACTTGTCGCCGACAGAGGCACCCGGCGGCAGGATCGACCCGTCGAGCACGCCCCGCGGTTCACGTGCACCGGCCGCGCGCCAGGTCCACGTACCGTCAGGCGACGAGCTGGTCAGCTCGATCTCGATGCGGATCGACATAGGTGCGTCACGGTACAAGGTCGCTGCGAGATCACTCCACTACGCACGCGGTCACATGGTCGCGCAGGGGCGCGACCGATACGGTCGGGGCCATGCCCGTGTACGCCCTCGGCGACCAGGTGCCCTCGATCGACAGCACGGCCTACGTCCACCCCGACGCCGTCATCATCGGCTCGGTGACGATCGGGCCGCAGAGCTCGGTCTGGCCCAACGCCGTGCTCCGCGGTGACGACGGGGAGATCCGCATCGGTGCCCGCACGAGCATCCAGGACTGCAGCGTCCTGCACACCACGCCGGAAGACCCGACGATCGTGGGTGACGAGTGCGTGATCGGCCACATCGTGCACCTCGAGGGCTGCATCGTGAAGGACCGGGCGATGGTCGGCAACGGGGCGATCGTGCTGCACCGCTCCGTCGTGAACACCGGGGCGATCGTCGCCGCGAACTCGGTCGTCCTCTACGACGTCGACATCCCCGAGGGTGCCCTCGCGGTCGGCGCGCCGGCGACGATCAAGCCGGGTCGCGCCCGGATGGAGCAGATCCTCCACGGCGTGGAGACCTACGTCGCGCGCGCGGAGCGCTTCCGCAAGACGCTGCGGCGGTTGGACTGACGTGCTCGCCCTCGTCGTCACCGTGCCGGCCGGCGAAGCGGAGCTGGCGAGCGACGCCCTCTGGGCGCTGGGGGTCGCGGCGATCGAGGAACGCGAGCTCACCGGCACCCCGGGGACCGAGGACCACCTCGTCGAGCTGTGGACGTCACTCGGTGACGATGCCGAGGCGGTGACGAGGGCAGCCGAGGCCTTCCCCGCCCGCTGGCGCTGGCACCTGGTCGAGGTGGATCCGGCCGTCACCGAGACATGGCGGGCCCATGCCGTGCCGACGTGGGTCGAGCAGGACCTCGTGATCGTGCCGGCATGGCAGGAGGTGACCACGCCGCCGGACGTGCTGCGCGTCGGCATCGACCCGGGTGCGGCCTTCGGGCTCGGCGACCACCCGACGACCGTGCTCACCCTGCGGCTGCTGCGCAGCGTGATGTGGCCGGGCGCCACCGTGCTCGACGTCGGGTGTGGCAGCGGGGTGCTGTCGGTCGTCGCGGCGAGACTCGGTGCCCCCTATGTCGAGGCGATCGACATCTCGTCGGCGGCCGTCGAGGCGACGGTCGCCAACGCCGCGCGCAACGGGGTGGCCGGTGTGGTCGCGGCGAGCACGCGTGCGCTCGCCGAGGTGGAGGAGCGGTTCGACGTCGTGCTCGCCAACCTCCTCGCACCGATCGTGGTCGAGCTCGCCGCCGACCTCCGCCGGGTGACCGCCCCGGCGGGCGCGCTCATCGTGAGCGGCGTCCTCGCCGACCGCCACGACCACGTCGTCGAGGCGCTCGCGCCGATGCGGGTGGTCGAGACGCTGACGCGGGAAGCCTGGGCGGCGCTGCTGCTGCGTCACTGAGCAGCGACGAGGGCGTCGATCTCGGCGCGGTCGGGGAGCGAGGGCAGGGCCCCGGCGCGGGTGGTCGCCAGTGCGCCGGCGGCAGCTGCGGTGCGGACCGCCCGCTCGAGCGGCTGGCCGAGCGCGAGGCAGGCGGCCAGGACGCCGCAGCAGGCGTCCCCGGCGGCCGTCGTGTCGACCGCCGTCACGGTGAAGGGCGGCTGGTGCCACTCGCCCGCGGGGGTCGTGACCCGGATGCCCTCCGCGCCGAGCGTGGTGACCACGGCACCGACGCCCGCCGCGAGCAGCTCGCCGGGCGTGCCGAGCATCGCGAGCTCGTGCTCGTTGGGCACGAGGAGGTCCACGAGCGCCAGCAGCGCCGGATCGAGCGACGCGGCCGGTGCCGGGTTGAGGATCGTGGTCGTCCCCGCTGCCCGCGCCGCCTGGAGCGCGGCCCGCACCGCAGCGAGCGGGATCTCGAGCTGGGTGAGGAGGACGCGGGCGGGTGGGACCGTCGCTCCGGCGACCGCGGCATTGGCACCGGGCACCACGACGATCGAGTTCTCGCCCCGCTCGTCGACGGTGATCAGCGCCCTGCCCGTCGGCTGCTCGCTCGTGGCGAGCAGGGAGGTGTCGACGCCGGCGGCGACGAGGGCGGCCGCGAGCCGCTGGCCCGCCTCGTCGGACCCGACGGCGCCGACGAACGCGGTGCGGGCACCCGCACGTCGTGCCGCGACGGCCTGGTTGAGGCCCTTGCCCCCGGCGTGCTCGGCGAACCCGGCGGCGAGCACCGTCTCGCCGGGTCGCGGCAGCCGGGGGGCGGCCGCGACGAGATCGAGGTTGGCGCTCCCGACGACGCAGACGTCGACGGGTGCGTCGCCGGGACGGGTCAAAGCCCGCGGCTCCGGCAGGTCGTCGTGCGGGGGCGTCAGCCCGCGGCGCGGGCGCGTACGCCGATCGGGGCGATCAGGCGGTACCCGGCGGCGTGACGCTCGTCCTCGCTCTCACCACCCCAGAACCCGTACTCGTGGTTGATGCGGGCGAACTCCCGACACGTCTCGGTGACGCTGCACGTCGCGCACACCTGCCGGGCCGTCGCCTCGCGCCGTTCCCGTGCCTGCGGCCGTTCGGCCGATGATGGGAAGAACAGGTGGGTGAGTCCTTTGCACGCCGCGGCGCGCATCCACCCGTCGTCGACCGGCCCCGTGCCGATGTACTCGACAGCTGCCATCCAGAGACCCCCTCGGCTGGATCACACCTTCTGCGGAAGCCCCGGCCACGGACGGCCGGAGCGAAGGTGACGCTGGTGTCAGCATAAGAGCGAAGTGAACGACTGGTCAATTCTTTGAGGCAGTTGCCTCACACGCCGCGCGGACCCCGGCGGCGAAGGCGGCCACGTCGTCGGGGGTCGTGTCCCACGCCGTCATCCAGCGCACCTGGTGGCGCGCCACGTCCCAGCCCCAGAAGAACGACCACGCCTGCAGCGGCGCGATCAGGTCGGCAGGCAGGATCGGGAAGAGGCTGTTCACGGTGGGCGGGCGCTCGACGACGACGCCGGGGGCACCGCCGACCGCGTCGTGCAGCATGCGGGCCATCGCATTGGCGTGCTCGGCGAGGCGCAGCCACAGGTCGCCGTCGAGCAGCGCGAGGAACTGGGCGGCGACGAACCGCATCTTGGAGGCCAGCTGGGTGACCTGCTTGCGGAGGAAGTGGGCGCGGTGGGCGAGCTCGGGGCGGAGGTAGACGACCGCCTCGCCGCCGAGCAGCCCGTTCTTGGTCCCGCCGAACGTGACGACGTCGACGCCGGCACCGACGGTGAGGGCGCGCAGCGTGTCGATCCCGCCGCCCAGGGCGGCCACGGCGTTGGCGAGGCGGGCCCCGTCCATGTGCACGGTCATCCCGAGGGCGTGGGCGGCGTCGCAGATCGCGGCGACCTCGTCGACGGTGTAGACCGTGCCGAGCTCGGTGCTCTGGGTGATCGACACCACCCTCGGCTGGACGTGGTGCGGGCTGCCGAGGAGGTGGGCCTGGGAGCGGATCAGGTCGGGCGTGAGCTTGGCGTCGGGCGCCGGCAGGTCGAGGAGCTTGGCGCCGAGGATCCGCTCGGGGGCGCCGGTCTCGTCGGTGGTGACGTGGGCCCACTCGGTGCAGATCACCGCCTCGGCCGGACCCAGCAGGCTGGCGAGGGCGAGGACGTTGGCGCCGGTGCCGTTGAACGTGAGCAGCGTGGCGACGTCGGCGGCGAACAGCTCGCGGAAGCGGGCCTCGCACTGGGCGGTCCAGGGGTCCTCCCCGTAGGGGAGGGCGTGGCCGTGGTTCGCCCGGGCGATCGCCTCGAGGACGGTGGGATGGGCCCCGGCCACGTTGTCGCTGGCGAAGGATCGGGCGGGCGCCGGCGGCAGCTGCACGTCGCCCAGTCTCGCGGCCCGGTTCCTCGACCGCGCGTTCGCGCACTGCCGTGCGCCAGGCCGCGGGCTGGTGCGCGAACGCGAGATGCTCCGTCGCGTGATTGCTCGCGTTTGCGCACTGCGGATCGGCGGGC
>Ga0207874_1004626_pt1 | contig 10010 bp, 10 predicted proteins | sample HigsolmetaAR201D_FD_184833 | JGI IMG/M metagenome (GOLD analysis project Ga0207874, IMG submission 184833) | Ionic liquid and high solid enriched microbial communities from the Joint BioEnergy Institute, USA - AR20-1-D (SPAdes) (version 2) ... | reverse complement strand
GCCCCCCGCCTCTTCCATGACCTTTGCGAAACCTGCATCGTAGCAAGTGAGCATGGCGATCTTGCGGCCGGCATCAAGCTGCTGTCGTAACGTGGTAAGGGTATGACGCATATCGATAAGACCAGATAACAGTTAGTGGTTCGGGGGGTGCATGGTTGCCCTTCTGCATGGGATGGATAGCAAGACGCATGCGTCGTGGGCCCGACCGACCGGGGCCGACCAGGCATGCACCAGCTTTGTGCACACTCTGCGGAAAGCGCACACAACCGCAAAACATAGCACAAAGCCTGACCCTCCTCCGGCCGACGGCCGCACCGGTTGAGGAGCGGACCTCGTACAAGGCGTAAAATATTGATTACGCCGCCTCAAGCCCATAGTGAAGCCGGAGTCTAACGCATGACCCACGTTGTTACCGAAAACTGCATCAAGTGCAAATTTACCGACTGCGTTGACGTCTGTCCCGTGGACTGCTTCCGCGAAGGCCCGAACTTTCTGGTAATCGATCCCGACGAGTGCATCGACTGTGCAGTCTGCATTCCCGAGTGCCCGGCCAACGCGATTTTCGCGGAAGAAGACGTTCCCCAGGACCAGCTCCATTTCATCCAGCTCAATGCGCAACTTGCCGCCCAATGGCCGGCCATCACGCGCACGAAGGAACCCCTGCCCGACGCCGACGAGTGGAATAACGTCCCCAACAAATTGCAGTACCTGGAACGATGAACGACGACTGCAGTGGCATGAGGCCGGCACGCCTGAGCTTGCGTTTCCGCCCGGGCCCCGCCTGCCCGCCGCACGCATCACGCGAGTCGCCAGTGCATCGCACCGACCCCGGGTTTCGCTTAGACGTTGCCGTAGCGGCGTACTCTCCAACCTGCTGGCTCAGCCGTGATCCACGGCCGCCCTTTTTCTGGGCGTACCCGCGTATCCTGGCGAAACGTAACTGGTAAACCGATTTCGCCTTCAGAAGGATTTCACCTTGCTCTATCAGATCTACGATTGGCAACGGTCCTGGCTCAGTCCCGTCGCGACGCTTGCAGGTGTAGGCGCACAGTGGTTTTCCAACCCCATGAGCCCACTGGCCTACAACCCCACCTCATCCTATATCGCCGCCGGGCTCGAGCTTGCGCACCGCCTTGGGAAGGAATATGAAAAGCCGGCCTGGAACATTCATGCCACCGAGGTCGACGGCAGATCCGTGCGGGTCAGGATCGAAACCGTCCTGACCAAGCCTTTCTGCCAGCTCATCCATTTCGCCCGCGAACTGCCTGCGCAACGGCCGTCTGACCCACGCATCCTCATCGTCGCGCCGATGTCGGGTCACCACGCCACATTGTTGCGCGACACCGTGCGCACCCTGCTTCCAGCGCACGATGTCTACATCACCGACTGGATCGACGCGCGCATGGTGCCGGTTTCCAAGGGCCCGTTCAGCCTCGACGACTACGTTGCATACGTGCGCGAATTCCTGCAGGCGCTGGGCCCCGATATCCACGTAATGGCCGTCTGCCAGCCCACCGTGCCCGTGCTGGGCGCCGTCTCCCTCATGGCGGCCGACCACGACCCGGCCCTGCCCCGTTCCATGATCATGATGGGCGGTCCGATTGATCCGCGCTGCTCTCCGACCCAGGTGAACAGCCTGGCGTCCACCAAGCCCTACGAGTGGTTCGAGCACCACCTGATTTATCGCGTGCCCGCGCGTTATCCTGGCGCCGGGCGCCGGGTGTACCCGGGTTTCCTGCAGTACGCGGGATTCGTTTCGATGAATCCCGGACGCCACCTGCAGTCGCATTACGACTACTTTCTGAAGCTTGTTCGGGGCGATGGCGACGATGCCGAAGCCCATCGCCGTTTCTATGACGAGTACAACGCCGTACTCGACATGGCTGCCGAGTTCTACCTCGACACGATACGCATCGTCTTCCAGGAGTACCGGCTCCCGCTGAGCACCTGGGACGTCGCCGGTCGGCGCGTCGACCCGGCATGCATCGAGACGGTTGCGCTCTTCACCATTGAAGGCGAGCTCGATGACATTTCCGGGTTGGGCCAGACAGAAGCAGCACAGCGGTTATGTCCCAACATCCCCGAGCATGCGAAACGGCACTTCATTGCCGAAGGTTGCGGGCACTACGGCATATTCTCGGGCCGTCGCTGGCGGCAGAACGTTGCGCCCCGGATCCATCAGTTCGTTCGTGAGTTCAACCAGTCGATCAACAGGAAATCCAGGAATGGAAGCAAGCGGGAAGGCGCTAGTTGACCAGATTGAAGACCTGCTGCCTCAAACCCAATGTACCAAATGCGGCTTCGATGGTTGCCGCCCCTATGCCGAAGCCATTGCGCGCGGCGAGACTACGATCAACCGGTGCCCCCCTGGCGGGCAGGCCGGCATCGAGGCACTGGCCGCGCTCCTGGACGTACCACCTCTCCCCCTTGACGCATCCCGGGGAGCTTACGGCCCCCTGCAGGTCGCCTGGATAGACGAGCAGCATTGCATCGGCTGCACCATCTGCATCAGGGCTTGCCCGGTAGACGCCATCGTTGGTGCCAACAAGCGCATGCATACGGTGCTGGCCGACCTCTGCACAGGGTGCGAACGTTGCGTGGCGCCCTGCCCGGTGGACTGCATCACCATGCAGCCTGCAGTGCCCGAACGATACTGGACCCGCGCAGATGCCGAGCAGGCGCGCCGGCGGTTCGAGCAGCGCAACCAGCGCCTGCGCGAGGAAGCTGAACAGGCCTTCCGCCTGTCGGCTTACCTGGGCATCAACGTGCACACGCCCCCCGCAGGTGCTGCGCAGAATCCCGCTGGCAGTGTGCTGCAGGCAGAAGACCGCAACGCCAGCGCGGCAGAAGCCGTTCCCGCGCCGGTGGTAGCCGAGCACCGCCGCCGCGCTGCCATTGAGGCGGCGCTCGCGCGGGCACGGGCACGCCGCGCTACCAGCCGCTGAAGCCCGTATGAGCATGCCCCTTGCGGCCCGCGCGGAAATGTTCCGTCGCTTACGCGAGGCCAATCCTCACCCGCAGACGGAACTTGAGTACGGTTCAACCTTCCAGCTGCTGATCGCCGTGATGCTGTCGGCCCAGGCTACCGACCGCTCGGTCAATCTCGCCACCCGCGGACTGTTCGCGCGCTGTCCTACGCCACAGGCGATGCTGGAGCTGGGCGAGGAAGGCGTGGCCGAGGCCATCAAGACGATCGGGCTGTACCGCACCAAAGCGCGCAACGTCATCGCCACGTGCAGGATTCTGGTGGAGCAGTACGGCGGCGAGGTTCCGGATACGCGGGAAGCCTTGGAATCGTTGCCCGGAGTTGGGCGCAAGACCGCCAACGTGGTGCTGAACACTGCGTTCAGGCAACCCGCCATGGCGGTCGACACGCACATCTTTCGCGTCGCCAACCGCACTGGCCTGGCACCAGGGAAAGACGTGCGCGCCGTGGAAGAAGCTCTATTGAAACGGGTGCCGAAGGAGTACCTGCTGGACGCCCATCACTGGCTGATCCTGCACGGGCGCTATGTGTGCGTGGCGCGCACGCCACGGTGCTACGAGTGCGGCATCGCCGACCTCTGCGAGTATCCCGACAAAACGCTGGCTCCCGGCTCCACGGTCAGCAGGAGCGCCACGCGCAGGCATGACGGCTCGAAGGCGACGCAGTCTGTCGCAGGCAAGGAGGATGCGCCCGCAGCCTTCCACGACCAGGCGCAGGCCTGCTCCGACGCCACCCGGACAGCAACGAGCGCGAACCGCCCCCTGCGACGCCGTGCAGCGGTGCGCAAACAGGGCTGATTCGCCCTCCATACACGCCGTGTTGCGCGGCAGGGCCCGGCTCCCGCCGTCCGACCTTGCCGGTATTTGCGCGTTGTTGTGCCAGCAAGAGCATCGGGCCACCCCAAGGCGGCCCGACCAGTCATTCACACGATATTCCCGCCGCACGAGAAGGCGCAGGTGGTGCAAAGGTCACCCCGAACCGGGTGTCGAACCTCTGCCCGCCACGTCTCAGTCTTTCCCTGGCCCGTACGGCCCGCGCACCCCGTTTACACACCCCAGCGCGGGATGTGGTGGCTGCCCATCGAGATGCAGACGTTCTTCACTTCGCAGAACACCTCGAAACTGTACTCACCGCCCTCGCGGCCCACGCCGGAATCCTTCATGCCGCCGAAGGGCTGACGCAGGTCACGCACGTTCTGGCTGTTGATGAACACCATGCCGGCTTCGATGCCTCGCGCGATGCGGTGCGCCTTGCCCAGATCGTTCGTCCAGATATAGGACGCCAAGCCATACGTGACATCGTTCGCCAGCGCCAGGCCGTCTTCCTCTCCCTTGAAGGGCATCAGCGCGGCCACCGGCCCGAAGATTTCTTCCTGGGCGCAGCGCATGCGGTTGTCGACATCCACCAGCACCGTGGGACGCACGAAATTGCCTTTCGCCAGATGCTGAGGCAGATCAGCGGGCTTGTCAGGTCCCCCGGCGAGGATACGCGCGCCCTCCTTCTCGGCCAGCCGGATATAACCCGTGACCTTTTCCCAGTGCTGCGGCGTGATGAGCGCACCCACCTGGGTATTCGGATCGGTGGGATCACCCACGATCAGGCGCTCGGCGCGCGCGGCAAACTCCTTGACGAAATCATCGTAGACGGTCTCCTGGATGAAGATGCGCGAACCCGCGGTGCAACGCTCGCCGTTCAGCGAGAAGATCGTGAACAACGCGGCATCGAGCGCGCGTCCGAGGTCGGCATCGTCGAAGATGAGCACGGGCGATTTGCCGCCGAGCTCCATGGAGAACTTCTTGATGCCCCCCGCATTGGCGATGATCTTCTTGCCAGTGACCGTACCGCCCGTGAACGAGATTGACCGCACGGCAGGGTGACGCACCAGGGCATCACCCGCTGTAGCGCCATAACCTTGCACCACGTTGAGCACGCCCGGGGGAATGCCTGCCTCCAGGGCGAGCATGCCAAGCTGATCGGCCGTCAGCGGCGACAATTCGGACATCTTCAGCACCGCGGTGTTGCCCAGTGCCAGGCAAGGTGCAGTCTTCCAGGTGGCGGTCATGAAAGGCACGTTCCACGGAGAGATCAGCGCGCACACACCCACCGGCTGGTACAGGGTGTAGTTCAGCATCTGATCGTCAACGGGATAGGTGTGCCCATTCACCCGCGTGCAGACTTCGGCAAAGAAACGGAAGTTCTCTGCCGCGCGGGGAATCAGCTGCTTGCTGGTCTGGGAAATGGGCAAGCCCGTGTCGGCCGTCTCCAGCCGGGCCAGTTCGGGGACGTTCTTTTCGATCAGGTCGGCAAGCTTATGCATCAGGCGCGAACGCTCGCTTGCCGGCGTGTTCGCCCACTTGGGAAAGGCGTCCTTGGCCGCCTGTACCGCAGCCTCGATTTCCGCCGCACCCCCTGAAGCAACTTCTGCCAGCGGCTCGCCCGTGGCCGGGTTATAGGTGATGAATCGCTCGGCGCTGTCGACCTGTTTACCGTTGATCCAATGCTTGATCGTCATGATTGCTCCTTGCCGACGTTGCGGCTGGCTTGGCCTCAGCATGCTGATGCTCGTCAGACCCAAACTAATTAACTCGTTAATAATCTTACTTTTTCACGATAGTGTCAATCGTAAACCGTAACGAGTTCGCCGCGGGCGCGCAGTCCACCCCAGCTTCGGCTTCGCTAATATCATTCTTCCTCTGTCGGACGGCAATTTCGTACTGATCAGGCCCGGACAGGTTGCGGGCAACAGCATGCTGCATTGCCCGCCCAAGGCGTGCAGTTTATTATTAACATGCTAACAACTTAGGACGATGCATCATGCCTCACATTTGGGTTGAGTACTCGGCCAATCTCGACGCCGAGCTGGACATCCCGCAGACGCTCAAGACGGTGCAGGATGCCGCCATCGGCGACGGGAAGGCATTCCCGCTCGCCGGCGCACGCACCCGTGCGGTCAGGGTCGATGGCTATCTGATCGCCGACGGCCACCCCGACAATGCCTTCATTCATGTTGTCATCAAGGTCGGGCACGGACGCACGCTGGAAGAACGCAAGGCGTTGGCCGATCGCACCTTTGCCGCGCTCAAGGAACTCACTGCACCCATCATGGCGCGCCGACCGCTCGGGCTCTCCCTGCAGGTTGACGAGGCGGATCCTGTGCTCAACCTGAAATCCAGCAACTACCGCGAGTATCTTGCGCAACGCAGCGGCGCCATGAACTAGCCACGCGTCGAAACTGCCGTCATGAGCCCGGCAAGCGCACTGCTTCGTTGCAACCTGGGCTATGCCAGCATGCGCCGGGCCTCAGGCGTCAACTTCCCATGGAGACGACATGACAGCCGTAGTCGATTACGCCGCTCTCGCCAATCCGCAGCGCGGCAACTTTCCCCGAACCGTCGTCGGGCTTCTGCTGAATTACCGGCAGACGCTCGAAGCGTTGGGTGATGCGGTCAACCATCCACCCTACAAGGCCCCACCCAAGGCACCCGTGCTGTACATCAAGCCGGCGAATACCTATGCGCGGGACGGCGATGCCATCACGGTTCCGGATGATATTTCCGAAGTGGTCATCGGCGCCTGCCTCGCGGTCGAGTTTGCGCGCTCCGCAACCCGCGTGCGAGAAGAAGACGCGCTCGACTACGTTGCCGGTTACCGCGTGGTCGCCGACTTGTATGCCTCGCACGACGTGTTTTATCGCCCGCCCGTCAAGCACAAGTGCCGCGACGCCTTCTGCCCCATCGGCGCGCTGCAACCCGCAGCCAGGGTGCACAACCCCGATGATCTGGCCATTCGCGTACTTGTCGACGATCAGGAAAGGCAGACCGCGACCACCCGGGATCTGGTGCGTTCTGCCCGACGAGCCATTGCCGACATTACCGAATTCATGACCCTTTCCGCAGGCGATCTCCTGCTGCTTGGCATTCCTGAAGGTGCGCCACGGGCACGCCCCGGCCAACACTACCGCATCGAGATCGACCAGGTCGGCAGCCTGTCCAACAAGCTCGTCCGGTCCCAGGCCTGAACCACGACTGGCGCTTCCCTGCCCTTTCACGGATCTCCCATGAAACACGCACGTGTCATTTACGAAGACAAGACCCAGCTGGCGACCGCGGCCGACGATGGTCGCCTGCGCCTGAGCGATGGTCGCATCGTCGGCGAGGCCGACGTCGTGTGGCTTCCACCCATCGAGCCCCGGACCACCTTCACCCTCGCCATCAACTATGCGGACCACGCCAAGGAACTGGCGTTCAAGGCACCGGAGGAACCCCTCGGATTCTTCAAGGCTGCCAATACCTTCATAGGTCACCGCGGCCAGACGGTACGCCCAGCCGACGTCACGTTCATGCACTACGAGTGTGAACTGGCGGTGGTCATCGGCGCTACGGCCCGTAACGTGCGGGAAGAAGACGCCTACGACTATGTAGCCGGCTATACCGTAGCCAACGACTATGCAATCCGCGACTATCTCGAAAACTGGTATCGCCCGAACCTGCGCGTGAAAAGCCGCGACACCTGCACACCACTGGGCCCCTGGTTCGTGGATCGCGACGATGTGCCGGACCCCATGAATCTCGAACTGCGCACCTACGTGAATGGCAAGCTCACGCAAAGCGGCAATACGCGCGACATGGTGTTTGGCGTGCCGCGGCTCATTGCGTATTTCAGCAGTTTCATGACCCTGCAGCCTGGTGATCTCATCCTGACCGGCACGCCCGACGGCATTGTCGACACCCAACCCGGGGATGAGGTGGTCACCGAAATCGAAGGTGTTGGGCGGCTGGTCAATACCATTGTCGCGGGATGACTTCACATCGCGGGCTTGAAGTTGCACTATTTGGCGTGGCAAAGAGTATGATTCACCGCCTCGCGCCGCATCCCGACGCAGACAGGAGGGGCTTGCCGCAATGTCGTCAGGTGGTCACACCCGTCGCCCAGGCAAGCCGCATGGCAGATTTTTTCACGAGCACGAACCCGACATGCTTACCCCAGACATCATCCAGACCGTTGCCCGTCGCCTGCACGAAGCCGAACGCTCGCGTCAGCAGATCCGGCAGGTTTCGCTCGACTACCCCGAGATCACCATTGAAGACGCCTACGCCATCCAGCGCGCGTGGATCGACATCAAGCTCGCCGAAGGCCGCATCATCAAGGGTCACAAGATTGGCCTGACTTCGCGTGCCATGCAGCAGTCATCGAACATCAACGAGCCCGATTACGGCACCCTGCTCGATGACATGTTCTTCCACGACGGTGGTGAGATCCCCACCCAGCGCTTCATCGTGCCGCGCGTGGAGGTCGAACTGGCCTTCATTCTCGGAAAGCCACTGAAAGGGCCTGAGGTCACGGTTTTCGACGTATACGACGCAGTCGATTACGTCATCCCGGCACTGGAAATCATCGACGCGCGCTCGCAGCAGGTCGATCCCGAAAGCGGGCGCACCCGCAAGGTGTTCGACACCATCGCCGACAACGCTGCCAATGCAGGTGTGGTCATGGGCGGACGACCGGCACGCATTGGTGACTTCGACTGGCGCTGGGTCAGTGCCATTCTCTCGCGCAATGCGGTCATCGAGGAGACCGGCGTTGCTGCCGGTGTACTCAACCACCCGGTCAACGGTGTAGTCTGGTTGGCCAACAAGCTGGGGCCGTATGGCGTAACGCTGGAGCCCGGCCAGGTCATTCTGGGCGGTTCGTTCACCCGTCCCGTGCCGGCACGTGTGGGCGATACGTTCCATGTCGACTATGGCCCGCTCGGCGCGATCAGCTGCCATTTCGTCTGATCGTCGTCTCCCTGCAGTCCCTTGCGCAACGGTCGTATCGGGCTGGTGCGCACGGATTGCCCGAAGGACCGCCCGGGCACGCCGGGCGTCGAATCCATTGTTGTAACATTTCACTTTATGGACCAGCTCAAGAACTCCTTCAAGACCGCCCTCCTTCAGAAGCAACCCCAGATCGGGCTCTGGCTGGTGCTGGCCAACGCGTATACGGCGGAAATCTGTGCCGGCGCCGGCTTCGACTGGCTCCTCATCGATGGCGAACACTCGCCCAATTCCATCCCGCTGATTCTGCAGCAACTGCAGGCCGTCGCCCCGTATCCGGCTGCCCCGGTTGTGCGTGTCCCCTGGAACGACACTGTCCTGATCAAGCAGGTCCTCGACCTGGGCGCGCAAAACCTGCTGGTTCCCATGGTGCAGAACGCGGAAGAGGCAGCCCGTGCCGTCGCGGCGACGCGCTACCCGCCTGCCGGCGTGCGTGGGGTGGGCAGTGCCGGCGCCCGCGCCTCGCGCTGGAACCGCATTCCTGATTACCTCCACCGCGCCAACGACGAGGTCTGCGTCCTGGTGCAGCTCGAAACACCCGAGGCGCTGCAGAATCTCGAGGCCATTGCTGCAGTGGAAGGTGTGGACGGCATCTTCATCGGCCCGGCGGACCTCAGCGCTAGCATGGGCCACATCGGCAACCCGGGGCACCCGGAAGTGCAAGCGGCAATCGACGATGCCATCAAGCGCATCCTCAAGGCCGGCAAGGCGCCGGGCATCCTGCACTCCGACACCAGTCTATGCCAGCACTGGCTGGATCTGGGAGCCGTGTTCGTTGCCGTTGGACTCGACGGTGCGCTGCTTGCACGCAGCGCTGAACGCCTCGTCGCCAATTTCAAGAAAGCCCAGGTACACGAAAGCAAGGGGCCGTACTGAGCACCACTGCGGGGCAAATTCACCGGCCCCGTTCTTGCCGGCATGCTGGCACGATGCGAGGCTCGTCTCGCGTCGCCCAGTCGGCGCATTCGGCAACGCCCCTGCAACTGCGGAACCAACCGGAGGATTCCCAGCATGGCCAACCAGAGCAGTCCACACTCCCCCCTCCAGGCCCCCATCGAGCTCTATTCCTGGCCCACACCCAATGGGCAGAAGGTGCATATCGCGCTGGAGGAGCTGGAGCTGCCTTACACGGTCCACGCGATCAACATCGGAGCAGGTGATCAGTTCAACCCTGAATTCCTGAAGATCAGTCCGAACAACAAGATACC
>Ga0207874_1004600_pt1 | contig 10063 bp, 3 predicted proteins | sample HigsolmetaAR201D_FD_184833 | JGI IMG/M metagenome (GOLD analysis project Ga0207874, IMG submission 184833) | Ionic liquid and high solid enriched microbial communities from the Joint BioEnergy Institute, USA - AR20-1-D (SPAdes) (version 2) ... | reverse complement strand
CGCCCCAGCGATATCGACGACAGCCAGGATGCCGACTGGCACACGCACGTCACGCTGAAGATCGGTCCGCACCCGGGCCTGTCCGACGCGCAGAAGAAGGTGGTGGCGCTCGACTATGGCATGCGCGACGGCAAGGCCAGCGTCACCGTCCGCAAGGCGCTGCTCTATTACACGCTCAAGCGTCTCGGGCTGGATACTGCCCCGTCCACCCGGAACCCGGCGGACCAGCAGATCGTGCTGTTGAACGGGGAGGTGGGCGATGGTGTCGCCTGATGTCATGTCCCTGACCCCGCACCACGCCAAGTACTACGCCTATGACCTGACCCGTCGGGCGGCCTCGGGCATGGATCGCCTCTCGATGGCGCTCTTTGATGCCTCGGTGGACCTCAACCCCCACCAGATCGAGGCAGCGCTGTTCGCGCTCCAGAACCCCCTCTCCAAGGGGGTAATCCTCGCCGACGAAGTCGGCCTCGGGAAAACCATCGAGGCCGGCATCGTACTGTGCCAGTACTGGGCCGAGCGCCGACGCCAGCTCCTGATCCTCTGCCCCGCGTCGCTGCGCAAGCAATGGGCGCTGGAGCTGCAGGAAAAGTTCAACCTGCCCGCGGTCGTCCTGGACGCCAGGGCGTACAGGCAGGCCCGCCGGGAAGCCCGCAATCCGCTGGACCAGGGCGCCATCCTGATCCTGTCCTACAACTTCGCCCATTCGATCCGGGACGAACTGCGGGCCATCCGGTGGGACCTCGTCGTCATCGATGAGGCGCACAAGCTGCGCAATGCCTACCGCCCCAGCAACAAGGTGGGCCAGGGCATCCGCTGGGCCACGGAGGACTGCCGCAAGCTGCTGCTGACGGCCACACCCCTGCAGAACTCGCTGCTGGAACTGTATGGCCTGTCAACCCTGATCGACGAGCACCTCTTCGGCGATGTCGACTCCTTCCGCGCGCAATATGCGGGCGCCGGCAGCGACCTGGGCGCCCTGCGCCAAAGGCTTTCGGCATTCTGCAAGCGGACCCTGCGCAACCAGGTCACGGAGTACATCCGTTATACCGAGCGCAAGCCGATCACCCGGCCCTTCCGTCCCACCGACGAGGAGCACGCCCTCTACGAAAAGGTGTCCGAATTCCTGCGGCGCGAGGACAGCTATGCCCTGCCCCGCCGCCAGCGTCACCTGACGGCGTTGATCCTGCGCAAGCTGCTCGCATCCTCCTCGGCTGCCGTTGCCGCCACCCTGGACATCCTGCGCCAGCGGTTGCAGGACATGCTCGAGGAGCGCATTTCGGGCACCGACGACACGACGGACCTGGCGGAGCTCCTGGCCGAGAACGAAGAACTGGAAACCGACCTGCTCGACGAGATCCTCGGCGAGGACGAGGACAAGGCCCCGGGCCGGGATACCGATGCACCGGTCGACCGCCAGAAACTGCGGGAAGAGATCGCCATCCTCGCACGCCTTGCCGAGGAAGCCCGCAGCATCCGCGTCGACACCAAGAGCCGCACGCTGCTCAAGGCGCTGGAAACAGGGTTCGAGCAGATGGCAATGGTCGGCGCCGCGCGCAAGGCCGTCATCTTCACCGAATCCCGGCGAACGCAGGAGTACCTGAAGCAGTTCCTCGAGGCCAACGGCTATGCCGGCCAGCTTGTCATCTTCAACGGGAGCAACAACGGCCCCGGGGAAACCGCCATTTACGAACGCTGGCTCGAGCGCAATCAGGGTTCGGACAAGGTCACCGGCTCCCGCGCGGTCAACATGCGCACGGCGCTGATCGAGCACTTCCGCGACCATGCCTCCGTCCTGATCGCCACCGAGGCGGCAGCGGAAGGCCTGAACCTCCAGTTCTGCTCGCTGGTCATCAACTACGACCTGCCCTGGAACCCGCAGCGCATCGAACAGCGCATCGGCCGCTGCCATCGCTACGGCCAGAAGCACGACGTGGTGGTCATCAACTTCCTCAATGAGCGCAACGAGGCCGACCGCCGTGTTCTGGAGCTTCTCGAGCAGAAGTTCAACCTGTTCAGCGGCGTGTTCGGCGCCTCCGACGAGGTGCTGGGCACGATCGAATCCGGCGTGGACTTCGAAAAGCGCATCCTCGCGATCTACCAGGCGTGCCGGACCCCTGAGGAGATCGACGCCGCCTTCAAGGCCCTGCAGGCGGAGATGGACGAACAGATCCGCTCGCGGCTGGAAGACACCCGACGGGCGCTGTTCGAGCACTTCGACGAGGACGTGCACGAACGGTTGCGCATGCGGCTTGCGGATGCCCGGGCCCGGCTGGACCGGGTCGGCAGGCGCTTCTGGTCGCTCACGCGCCACGTGCTGGCCGACCAGGCGCGCTTCGATGACGACGCCTTCACCTTCGAACTGGTCCGCCCGCCCCGCGAGGATATTCCCGCCGGCCGGTACCACCTGATCTCCCGCGTCCACCCGCAGGCGGAGGGTGCCGGCCAGTTCCTCTACCGGCTCTCGCACCCGCTGGGCGAGCATGTGCTCGCCCAGGCACGGGATGCCAACACGCCTGCAGCCGAGATCCACTTCGACATCACCCGCCACCCGACCCGTATCGCCGTTGTCGAAGCTCTGCGCGGCCAGCGCGGCTACCTGACGCTCACCCGCCTGACTATCGAGTCCTACGAACGGGAGGAGCACCTGCTGTTCTCGGGCTTCACGGACGACGGGGCTGCGCTGGACCCGGAGACCATGGAGAAGCTGTTCCAGTGCGGCGGCTGCGTCGCGGGTACCGCAACGATCCCTGACACGGTTTCCCGGCGACTGGCCGCAGAGAGCGAGCGCCACGCCCAGGCCACCCTCAGCCGTTCGCTGGAGCAGAACAACCGTTATTTCCACGAAGCGCGGGAGAAGCTGGAACGCTGGGCCGACGACATGGTGCTCTCCGCCGAAAAGGCGCTGGCCGACACCAAGGAACAGATCAAGGCCCTGCGCCGGCAGGCACGCCAGGCCACCACGCTGGCAGAGCAGCACGCGATCCAGGAGAAGCTCCAGAAACTGGAGCGCCAGCAGCGCCGCCAGCGGCAGGAGATCTTCCGCATCGAGGACGAGATCATGGAAAAGCGCGACCAGCTGATCGACCAGCTGGAAAAGCGGCTCGCGCAGCGCACGCACGCCGAAACTCTTTTCACCATTCGCTGGGCCGTCGTCTGACGAAGCGACGCGCCCGCCAACGATTCAACAGGACCACCACGCAATGAGCCAGAAACTCGAAAAGCTGAAGGCGCTGCTGAAGGAACTGTTCCAGCTCGACCAGCCGGAGCTGGATTTCGGCATCTACCGCATCCTGCATGCACGCAGCGCGGAGGTGACGCAGTTCCTGGACAAGGAACTGCTGCCGCAGGTGAAGCAGGCGTTCGCCCAGTACCGCACCGCCGACAAGGCCGAACTGGAGAAGGAGCTGGTCAAGGCCATCGAAGCCGCCCAGGCCCTGGGCGTCGATCCGGAAAGCACGCAGAAGGTCAAGGAGCTGCGCGCCCGCCTGGCCAGCGAAGCCGTGGACACGGAGGCGCTGGAAGCCGAGGTCTACGACCACCTCTACAGCTTCTTCCGCCGCTATTACTCCGAAGGCGACTTCCTCAGCAAGCGCGTCTACAAGCCGGGGGTCTACGCCATCCCCTACGAGGGCGAGGAGGTCAAGCTCCACTGGGCCAACGCGGACCAGTACTACATCAAGACCAGCGAATACCTGCGCGATTACGCCTTCCGCCTTCGCCCGGAGGACGAACGGAACCCCATGCGCGTCCACTTCAGGCTCGTGGACGCTGCCGAGGGCGAACACGGCAACGTGAAGGAACAGGCGGGCAAGGAACGCCGGTTCAAACTGGCCCCAGCCCCGTTTGCAGCTGTCGAGAACGGCGAACTGGTGATTCGCTTCACCTACGAGCCCGATCCGGCCAAGCAGAAGGACCTGAACGCTGAAGCCGAATCCGCCATCCTTGCCCTTGACGATCCCGCGCTTGCCGACTGGATCAAGGAACTCCGTATGCAGCACGTCCGGGCCGATGGAACGGCTTCGGAACTGACCCGGCTGCGCGTGCATCTGGACCGCTACACCGCCCGCAACACCTTCGACTATTTCATCCACAAGGACCTGGGCGGCTTCCTGCGGCGCGAGCTGGACTTCTACATCAAGAACGAGGTCATGCACCTCGACGACGTGGAAAACGAAACCGCGCCGCGTGTCGAGCAGTATCTGTCCAAGATCAAGGTCATCCGTCGCATTGCGCACAAGATCATCGACTTCCTGGCGCAGCTGGAGGATTTCCAGAAGAAGCTTTGGCTCAAGAAGAAGTTTGTCGTCGAGACCAGCTACTGCATCCGGCTGGGCGTAATACCCGAGGAGTTCTATCCGGAGATCGCCGCCAACGATGCGCAGCGTGAGGAATGGGTGCGGCTGTGCGCGATTGATGAGATCACGGGCGACCTCAGCACGCCAGCCTATAGCGAACCACTGACGATGGAGTTTCTGAAAGCGCATCCGACGTTGGTAGTGGATACGCGACATTTCGATGAGGAATTCACCTCACGCTTGCTAAACCGCATCGAAGCTGCTGATGAGCAGACCGACGGTCTGCTTGTGAATAGCGAGAACTTTCAGGCACTAAAACTCATCGGGGCTCGCTACGATGGAGAAGTACAACTGATCTATATCGATCCGCCCTACAACAAGGGCTATGACGGGTTCATTTATAAGGACTCCTACCATCATAGCACATGGCTATCAATGATTGTTGATCGGATTGCTGCCGGAATTCCGTTCTTGAAAAACTCTGGCGCAATCTCTGTCAGCATCGATGACGATGAGGATTCTTCCCTAGTAACAATAATGGATGACCTAATGGGGCGAGAGAACCGCCTTGGCCATCTCATCTGGAACCGAAATCACTCAGCCCAATCTGGCGCCTTCAAGATTTATCACGAGTATATCTGCAACTACGCGAGATCTAAGTCAAACGCCACCTTCGGACTCCAAGGTGAAGGCGTGATTGAAGCCGGCGCAATGAAGAAGCCATCTCGGCGACACAAACTCCAAGACTTCACCTTTCCCGCTGGAACGAAAGTAGAAGCACCCGACGGAACAGAGTTTAAGGGGCGTTGGGGTGACGCTGAGTTTGTTGAGCTGGTATCTGGACGCATGGTTGTCAGAAACGGGAAACTGCAACATCCCGTTACGCTACGCGCTGCATGGACACAGTACAGCCAGATGGAAAAGTTCTTTAGCGGCCAGAAGGTGTTTGATACAAAAGGACAAGAAATTTTGGAGTTCTACTTCACATCCACTGGAAAACTGAAGTACAGAAAATCTCGCAACTCTGAAACACCCTCATCCGTTCTGAACTTCGGAACCGCCAGTCAGGCAACGAATGCTTTGACCGAAATCACTGGATTCTCGATAGATCAGACACCGAAACCAGTTGAACTAGTTGCCTTCTTAGCCAACTTCTACTGCGAAGACTTAGATTATGTCCTTGACTACTTTGCTGGCTCGGGCACCACAGGTCACGCCGTTGTCAACCTAAACCGCGATGATGGTGGTCAGCGCAAGTTCATCCTTGTCGAGCAAGCCGACTACTTTGACACGGTTCTCCTCCCCCGCCTGAAGAAGGTCACTTTCACCCCCGAATGGAAGGACGGCAAACCCAAGCGTCTTGCCACATCCGAAGAAGCCGAACGCAGCCCGCGGATCATGAAAGTGATCCGCCTCGAATCCTACGAGGACACGCTGAACAACCTGGAACTGCGCCGCACCGAGGCGCAGCAGAGCCTGCTCGACAGCCCGCAGGCGCAGGGGGCGGACGGCTTCAGGGAGCAGTACCTGCTGCGCTACATGCTGGACGTGGAAACGCGCGGCAGCCAGTCGCTGCTGAACGTGTCCGCCTTCATGGACCCCACGGCCTACAAGCTGAAGGTCAAGCGCCCGGGTTCGGACGAGTCCCGCGAGGTGAATGTCGACCTGCTGGAGACCTTCAACTGGCTGATCGGCCTGAAGGTGGACCACATCGCCGCGCCGCGCGCCTACAGCGCCGCGTTCCGCCGCGACGACGACCCGGACCTGCCGGCGGATGCGCCGCGCCGGCTGCTGCTGGATGGCCGGCTGAAGGAGGACCCGGACGGCCCGTGGTGGTTCCGCACCGTGACCGGCACCACACCGGACGGCCGCCGCACGCTCGTCATCTGGCGCAAGCGCCCGGGTGGCGAGGACCCGGAAGGCATCGAGTGCGACAACCTGGTGCTGGACGAGTGGTTCCGCAAGCAGGGCTACTCCAGCAAGGACAGTGAATTCGACCTGATCTACGTCAACGGCGACAACAACCTGGAAAACCTCAAGGCCCCGGATGACACCTGGAAGGTGCGTCTGATCGAGGAGGACTTCTTCCGCCTGATGTTCGAGATGGAGGGCGTGTGATGCCGCGCGGACGTCCTCGCAAGAACGATGCAGCTTCGTCCAGGGCGGCTGCGCGCGGCCGGGCCGCCGCGGCCCGCGCGTCGTTGCCGTTCAACCGCAAGCTCGCCCTCAACCAGTGGCTGCTCGGTCTGTTCGGGGTCGAGCGTTTCGACCAGCTCGCCGCCCATTTGAAGGATGAGTCCCTGGAAGGACTGGATGCGGACAACATCCACCGCTTCCACCACGCCCTGTGCCTGCACCTGCCCCCGGAGAACAGGCCGGAGCTGACGGACGAGCAGCTGCTGGAGTACGACCAGGCCATCGTTTCGGTCACGCAACACCTCAACGACCGGCGCATCACCCGGGGCGAAGAGCCGATCGTCTGGAAGTACTTCCAGTACCTGGCGCTGCTGTTCACGGAAATCTACCTCGACCGTTACTTCCGCGACCCCGCCGGCCTGCGGCAGGCGCTCAACGCGCGCATTGCGGCGCTGAACGAGACGCTCCCGGAAGCGGACCGGATCGCGGCACTGGACGAGTCCGAGGACCCTCGCCTCCAGCTCAACAAGATCGCCTTCTGGATGGCCACCGGCAGCGGCAAGACGCTGCTCATGCATGCCAACATCCTCCAGTACCAGCGGTTTCTGGAAACACATGGTCTTTCGCGCGAGCTGAACCGGATCATCCTGCTCACGCCCAACGAAGGGCTGTCGCAGCAGCATCTGCGCGAGTTCCAGAAGTCGGGTATCGAGGCGGAGACCTTCAACAAGGACGGACGCGGCCTGTTCGCCGGCCGTGCGGTGGAAATCCTGGAGGTCACCAAGCTGAAGGAGGAGATGGGCGAGAAGACGGTGGCGGTGGATGCCTTCGAGGGCAACAACCTTGTCCTCGTCGATGAAGGGCACCGCGGTGCTTCGGCAGGCGGCGACGGGGCCTGGATGAAGTTCCGCAACGCGCTGTGTGAAAAGGGCTTCTCGTTCGAATATTCCGCCACCTTCGGCCAGGCCGTGGCCGGAAACCGGGACCTGACCGACCTCTACGCGCGCAGCACGCTGTTCGACTATTCGTACCGCTGGTTCTACGGCGACGGTTTCGGCAAGGACTACCACATCCTCAACCTGGAGGACGATCGCAACGAGGAATGGATGAGGACCTACCTCACCGCCTGCCTGCTGTCGTTCTTCCAGCAGCAGCGGCTGTACCGGGAACAGGAAGCGAGCCTGCGCCCGTTCAACATCGAAAAGCCGTTGTGGGTCTTCGTGGGCGGCAGCGTCAACGCCGTGCGCAAGGAGGACAAAAAGGATGTGTCCGACGTCGTGGCCATCCTGAAGTTCCTGGCCACCTACGTGGCGAATCGCAAGGACAGCACCGAGCGCATCCGGCGCGTGCTGAACGAAGGGTTGCTGACGGCCACCGGCAAGAACCTGTTCGCGGGCCGTTTCGCCTACCTGAACACCTGCGGCCTGTCGCCGGAACAGATCTTCGACGAAACACTGGCGACCCTGTTCAACGCTCCCGCAGGCGGCCTGCTGCACGTCGAGAACCTGAAGGGTGCCGCCGGCGAAATCGGCGTGCGCGTGGGCGACAACGCGTTCTTTGGCGTCATCAACGTCGGTGACGACGCCAAGCTGGTGAAGTTGTGCGAAGCCAGCGGCTTGCATGTTGCCGAGCGGGAATTTGCCGGATCGCTGTTCCACGAGCTGGACAAGCCGCACTCCGCCATCAACGTGCTCATTGGTTCAAAAAAGTTCACCGAGGGATGGAGCAGCTGGCGCGTGAGCACCATGGGGCTGATGAACGTTGGGCGCAGCGAGGGCGCGCAGATCATCCAGCTCTTCGGCCGCGGCGTGCGGTTGAAGGGCTATGGCATGAGCCTCAAGCGCAGCGTGCGTGCAACCCTCCCCGCGGCGCTGAAACGGCCCAGGCACATCGACCTGCTCGAAACGCTGCACATCTTCGGCGTCCGTGCCGACTACATGGAACAGTTCCGGAAGTTCCTGGAAGATGAAGGATTACCCGCCAACGAAGAACGCATCGAATTCATCCTGCCGGTCATCCGGAACCTGGGCACGAAGCCGCTCAAGACGATCCGCCTCAAGAAGGAGATCAACGGCATCAAGACCGAGTTTGGCGACGCCTTCCGCAAGCTGGGGCCGGTTCCGACCCTCCAGCCCCCGCGCCCCGACCTAGAGCCCGCCACGGCCTACCTGCAGAAGAACCAGGTGGTGCTGAACTGGTACCCGAAGATCCAGGCCATGAAGTCCGACGGGGTATCGGGCAGCGAGGACGAAGGCGCCCCCAATGAGGCGCACCTGACGAAGCAGCACATCGCCTTCCTGGACCTCGACCAGCTGTACTTCGACCTCGAACGTTTCAAGGCCGAGCGTGGCTGGCACAACCTCAACCTGCCCCGTTCCGGCATCGCTGCTTTGCTGATGGACACCAGCTGGTACCGACTGCTGATCCCTGCATCGGAGCTGGCCTTCGACGCGTTCGAAAAGGTGCGCGTATGGCAGGAGATCGCCCAGGCCCTGCTGCGCAAGTACGTGGAGCGCTACTACACCTTCCGCAAGCGCGAATGGGAACTTCCGCACCTGGAGTACCGGGACCTCACCGAGGACGATCCCAACTTCCCATCCATCCTGAGCGAGGATGGTGCCGAATACGGCTATCGGATCCTGATCGAGGAATCGCAGCAGGAAATCGTCGCAAAACTGAAAGAGCTGAAAGAGGCCATCGAGCAAGGGAATCTGAAGGACTGGGAGTTCCGGGGCCTCAAGGCGATCTGGTTCGGGCGACACCTCTACCAGCCGTTGCTGTTCCTGGACGGCAGTGTAGTCGAGATCTCACCCGCCCCGCTCAACAAAGGCGAGCGCCGGTTCATCGAGGATCTGAAGGCGTTCCACGACGCCAACCCCGACTATTTTGCGGAACGGGAACTCTACCTGCTGCGCAACCTGAGCAAGGGCCGTGGCGTCGGCTTCTTCGAGGCTGGCAACTTCCACCCGGACTTTATCATCTGGCAGCTCGAAGGCAAACGGCAGCGCGTGACCTTTGTGGACCCCAAAGGCATCCGCAACGTCGGCCTCCAGGACCCCAAGATCAGCTTCTACGAAACGGTCAAGGACATCGAGAAGCGGCTGGGGCAGCCTGATGTTGTGCTCGAGTCCTTCATCGTCTCGAACACGCCCTCGCATGAAATGAGCAAGCTTTGGGGCATCACCAAAGGCGAGATGCAGAAAAAACACATCCTGTTTCAGGAGGAAGACAGGGATACCTACATCCGCATCCTGCTGGAGACGACCAGCTAGTTCCAAGGAAGCCCGCCTCCGCGCGGGTTTCCTCTTGCTTGCCTGTGGAGCGAACCATGCCCTGCTTCTCCACCACCACCTCGATCTTCGCCCCACCCGCCCGGGTGTGGGCGGTGCTGCGTAAGCTTCCCCGATCCGCAGACACCCCATAAGTAGAACTTTCTGGCATGTTTTCCCCAGCCAGGAGGTTTGAATCGCCCCGCCTTTCCCGGAGGCTCCAAACCTTGAGAGGATGGAGCCATGAGCAACAAATTGACGAGGTACGCACCCGAGGTGCGTGAACGGGCGGTGCGGATGGTCCTGGATCACCAGGGCGAGCCCAGCTCCCAGTGGGCGGCGATTACGTCGGTGGCCGGG
>Ga0207874_1004593_pt1 | contig 10075 bp, 16 predicted proteins | sample HigsolmetaAR201D_FD_184833 | JGI IMG/M metagenome (GOLD analysis project Ga0207874, IMG submission 184833) | Ionic liquid and high solid enriched microbial communities from the Joint BioEnergy Institute, USA - AR20-1-D (SPAdes) (version 2) ... | reverse complement strand
TACTGCGAGCAGGAGCATCGGTCGAAGTATCGGCGCTTTCACATTCGCTACGTCGGTCCTGTAGCTGCTCAGGGCGAGTCCGCGGGTGACACATGACGAGGCAGATGCGGCGGATGGTGAGGATGGGGAAGATCGCGCGAGCGGCCCTGCGTCTATGAAGCCCTGGCTTGATGACGACGAACTGATCGACCTGACCGGCTACCGGCGCCCGAGCTATCAGATGCGCTGGCTGGCCGAGCACGGGATCAAATGCAGCCTGAACGGCTTACGGAAGGTCCGGGTCATGCGTGATGCTGTTGCCGGCCTCCCCGGGCGAGCCGCCGAGCGGAGGCGCACCGAGCCCGACTTCTCGAAGGTCCGGCGAGCGGGGTAGCCTATGGTCATGGGCCGGCCACGAAAGAAGAACAAGCACCTTCCGCCGCGGGTCTACGAGCGAAGGGGCAAGCTCTATTACGTCCACCCGCAAACGCAGAAGTGGATTCTCTTGGAAGAGGGTCTAGTGAGTTGGGCTCGGATCGTCGAAGCGTCCGAGCCGGTCAACACGCTCTCTGCGCTGTGGGCTCGCTACGCATTGGAAGTCCTACCGAAGAAGGCACCCAAGACACGGCGCAACCGCATCCAGGAGTGGCGAGCGCTCGAGCCCGTGTTCGGGCATATGTCCGCCGAGGAAATCGAGCCGCACCACGTCTGGCGCTACTTCCGGGAGCGCGGGGAGACAGAGGGCGCACGCCACGAGGTTCGATGCCTGTCAGCGCTGCTCACCTACGCGCGCCAAGTCGGCGCGCGCAAGACGCCGAATCCCTGCTACGGCCTGCAACTCCCCTCACGTGGGCCGCGCGATCGCTACGTCACCGACGAAGAATTTCTCGCCGTCCGCAACATCGCGCCGAAGATGATCGGCTATGCGATGGACCTGGCGCTGTACACAGGCATGTCTCAGATCGACATCCTGCGGCTTGAGCGGCGTCAGCTCACGAACGAAGGCATCCTCTTCGATCGCACCAAGACACGGAAGGCACAGCTCATCGAGTGGAACGACGAACTTCGCGAACTCATCAACCGTATTCTGCGCGAGCAGCCGCAAGTGCGACGCTTCCTGATCTGCAAGCACAAAGGCAAACCCGGCCATCCGTACACGTCGGACGGCTTTGAGGCGATCTGGCAGCGGCTCATGCGTCGCGCTGTCGAAGGCGTGAAGCGACCGGACGGCACGTACGAGCAAGAGCCGGTGATCGCCGAGCGGTTCACGTTCCACGACCTGCGAGCGAAGAGCCTGAGCGATTCAAAGACGCTGGAAGAGGCTCAGAAGCGCGGCGGGCACTCCGATCCACGCATCACGCGACGGGTGTACTGGCGCCTGCCGATTCGCGCGCCGGCGCTTCGAGTATTGGACAAATAGCGGGATATTGGACGGGGCGCGTTGTTCCTCGCGCGTAAGTCCTTGAATTTTGGTGCCCCCGGCAGGAGTTGAACCTGCGACCTACCGCTTAGGAGGCGGGCCCTCGAATCTGCGCTATGACACTGATTTAAAAGGCATTCCGACCCTGCCGCGTCCAATAATTCTCAGTCGGTAGGGTGTATATATGTGCTTGATTCTCAAAGATGCCGATTTCCGTTTTGGACGCGCTGCGGCGCGCTCTCTGGGAGTCCGCTGTCCACCCTTGCACCACTGTGCGAGTGGAGGTGTACGTGCGCGCTGAGCATGCGGAGCGCGTGCGGGAGTTTGCGCGAGCGCTAGATCAGGGCGGTATCCCGTGCCCAAAGTGATCATGCTGCTGGCCGAGCATACGGCGTTGCGCTGCTCGGCGAGCAGGCCGAAGTCATAATGGCAGTGCGCGTTCCCGCGCGAGATGGGGCGGCTCATCAAGCGCTGGCGGTCGGGCAATCCGCTGGCGGATTAGATGCATCCGCAGCATGTTACTTAGGCCCGTCCCTGAACTCATGCTCAACACGCCGACGAAGCTCAAGAGCATGGTCACCAATCGCCCTAGAAGCATTTGCAACGATGGTTGCAGCGACTCCAATTTGGTCGCGCGTACAGCGCCGCATTACACGGTCGCCAGCCATCTCGCAGCCATACTTAGCGACAACATGGCGCAATTTCTTCTTCGTATCTGGAGCTAAAGTGATGCCAACAGATGCTAAGAACATCATCGCGGCGCTGGAATCGTGGATAAGAAACTGATCGTCGCCGTCACGATTAACTGTCACGGTGACAAGATCGCCGCCAGGGAATAGCACCGGGAGCGTTATTTCAATTCCGAGACTAGTGGCGCGCGCTACTGACAGGCCGCGCACAGCCGTCTCGATCTCGGAGACTGTGAGTTCTGTGGTCATAGCGGCATTTCGATTTGGTAGCCAAGCCGAATCAATAGCTTAGCCGATTGTGCCGGGGATCACATTCCGCTGTCCGTGCGTTTGGTATAAGCTGGGCTAGTAGAGAGGAGGTCCCATGCGAACGCGAACTTTCACGATCCACTGCGAATGGGACGAAGAGGCGGGCGTGTGGTACGTCGCCGAATCCAACGTGCCAGGACTGGCGGTAGAAGCGCCCACCGTCGAAGCCATGCAAGCCGTCCTGGCCGAGCGTGTCCCTGAGTTGCTGCAGGTGAACCTGCCGGACTGTCAATCCGAAGTGCCATTTGAACTGCTACTGAAGCGGTCGGGAAGCGTCCGCCTGCCCTGCTAATGGCAAGGTACACGCGCGACCTAAAGCGGATATTGCGGGATGCGGGCTGCTATTACCTGCGTCCCGCGAAAGGCGACCACGAGTTGTGGCATAGCCCGCTGACGAACTGTAGCTTCGTAGTTGACTCAGACATCAAGTCTCGGCACACGGCGAATCAGTCACATTGAGCGTAGCGATTGGGCGAGATGACAGGGCCAAGCCGAATCAATAGCTCGTTGGGTGGGCGCGAGCAGTGACGGACAACGTTCTGACAATCACGATAGCTGGCAAGTCCGAAGACATTGATGTCTCGGCGTTCCTCACTATTGTCAAGAACACTGTCGCATTGCTGCGCGCGATCGAAGCCAACGAGTCACACAGCCCGCCTCGTCTTCGTTGGCTCGTCACAGCCGCTTCCAAAAACAGTCCGTTCAAGATGCGGATGGCGGGCGTTGAAGAGCGCGGAGTAAGCGGCTCCGTCAACGTCGTATCGCCATTTCTAACCGCGATGCGCGCACTGGAGTCTGGAGAGGGACGCCCGGAAGGGTTCACGGACCTTATGCTCGACAGAGCTACGAGCATTGTCCGACCTCTAAATAACTCCATTGCGCGGGTAGTTTTCGCGGACGAAACCAAATCCGAGGTAGTCCAGGTATCGCAGCACACCGCTGCGAATGCGGACCGTCTCAGGCTGCCGGACAACTACACAGAATTTGGAGAACTAGAAGGCGAGCTTGGACAGATCACGGTCCACAAGCCGCCCTACGAGTTCTGCATTTATGATCCGGTTACGGATCGTAGAATTCCTTGCCACTTCGACCCCGATGACTTGGTAATAATCCGCGACTATCTGAAAGAACGAATTCGAGTCAGCGGATTCGTGACGTACCGTCGCAAAGACGACGCGCCTGTTTCGGTATCAGTCGAAGACTGGCTTGCAATCCCCCGTGACGAAAACCTGCCGTCAATCGAAGACCTGCACGCAGCTAGGATAGATTTCACTGGCGGTCGCAAGTCGGAAGACGTCATCGCGGATCTAAGGCGACCGCATGGCTGATACGATCGTCGCGTGGGACACATGCGTCTTGATTGACGCGATCCAGAAGACTCCAGACAGATGGGAATCCATCGCGCCTGTGCTCAATCTTGCAATCGTGGGGGATCTGAAGCTCGTTATCTCGACTGTATCGATTGCGGAGTGTTATTACCTAAGGCACGCCGCAAGCGAGGGCTTGAATCAAGCCGAGCAGAACGCCTTGATCGAGCGGTGGCTGGAACACAGTTATCTCGTGAAGCGCGCCGCCGACTTCGGCACATGCAAAATTGCCGCAGAGATTGGCCGTATCACTCGGGGCAAGTTGAGTCCTAACGACGCAATTATTGCCGCGACCGCGATACGACACTCAGCATCAGCACTGATCACCTACGACAATACAGACGGCCAGAGCTTGTTAGCTTGGGATGGCAAGCTCAGCATTGGCGGCTCGGCGGCGCTGAGAATCTGCACACCTCAAGGCTGGACTAAAGACCACTCTCCGTATCCGCAGCTCTTTACCTAGCCCGACTGTCGCGGCCTCTTGCGCTTCCGCGTCGAGGGCTGCTTGTGAGCTGGCGTCTCGGCGCGAGCGCGGGATGACTGAGATTCGCGGCATCTACGCTCCGCGCGAACTGCATCTGCGCATTCGCAGGGCGGCGAGGGAGATCGTCGCCTCGTCTACTCGACGAGGCTGACACGGAAGTCGACAAGCGCTGACGGGGGGTCGAAGGGCACGTCGATCGATGCTTCGCGCGGCGCCGACTCACGATCAGCAGTGTCGACGACGATCCCGCGGAAGTGCCACCGGCCAGGCGCGATGTCTTCGACGACGAGATCTGTCCGCGTCGGCGGTACTGTGTCGATCTCACTCCATTCGCTGACGCCGTCGACGCGTGCCTCGATGCGCACGTAACTGATCGGACGTTGCCGCGACGTTGGCGTCGGGAGGGTCCACGAAATTCTGACGTTCGACATCTCTGTGTGCTCCGCTTTGAATGTGCGCAACCTGCTCGGCCTCTTTCGCAGCCAGCCGAACAGCCAATCAATCAACCATTGCAGCAGCCGCAGTAGCAGCAATTACCCACACTCCGCATAGACCGCCTGCGGACGCACGCTGCCAGCCCATGTCACCGATTCGCGTGGCACGACGTAGAGCGTGCGGCCGTCGACAATGACGCCTTCGTGTAGACATGCCGTGCCCGGCGCGACGGTGCCTACAGCGACGACTGCAAGGTTGTCGCGCGTCTGCAGGAGCGTGTACGCCGTCGTGTTGCCGCTGACGCGGAAGTTCTGCGGTGGCTGAGGCACTGGACTATACGTCTTGCATGCGACGGCCGACCGATCGCTCTCAGGGCCATCGGTGCCGACACGCGCGGTGACCGCCCAACAGGTCTGCCCAGGTGACAGATTCGTTTGCCCGATCACGCGCTGCGTCGTCGAGCAGACCGCTGTCCAATTTGATCCGCTCTGCCGGTACAGCGTGTACGTGATCTCGACGCTCGACGGAATGCTCGAGCCGTCCGTGTACTGCGCGGGCCGATCCCAACTCAGCCGCGCCGCATTCGCTGGTATTGGATCAGCGGGAGGCGTTGGACACGCGGTCTGCGCACCTGCGTGCGATGCGGCAAGCATGAACAGAATAGTTGCAATGCGTTTCATCTCGTCACTCCCTGCGTCAGTCTGCACGAGCGAATCTGCGCTCGCAGCCTCAGCACGTGCTCATACAGCACGCGCTCGAGATCTTCTGTCGTTGTCCCGTCAGGGATCGATAACTCCGGGATCTGCGTGCAGACCGCCGGTAGCGGCACATACTCGGGCACGCGAATGATCTCTGGCGGTACAGACTCACTCCGCTGGGAGGCGCAGCCGCTCAAGATACTCAGCAGGCAAAGGTTCACGACGGCACGCATAGCGCGCATTCTCCGATAACTCCGTCTGACGCTCCGCGAGTTCGCGCGTCGCAGTACGCACATGTGCGCTCGCTGACAGAAGCGCTGCGTTGACGGCTTCCGATAGCGCACGCAGCCGCGCAGCACTTTCGGCGATTTCTCGAGCGCCATGCTCTACGCGCCGCGCCGTTTCTGCTGCGGCAGATGCACGTCGATCCGCGAGTTCGATGCGCAATTCTGCAATCGTGTCGACGTACATACCTCGCGCAATAAGCCACGTCGGCACGACACCGACGATGATGCCGACTACAGCAATGATGAGCGACGGGCCAGTGAAGTTGCGAACGAACGTCAGGACGTTTGCAATCGCATTCATCATTGCTGGTGCTCCGCCTGCCGCGAACGAGAGAACCAGAAAGCAACGATCGTTGTCACGCTGCCTGTGATTACACCGAGCAACGCTATGAGCGCATCGCGCCACTCTGCCGGAGTCTGGATGTGCCCGGCGAGGAATGCCCACAGCACGCCGAAATAGCCGACGAGAAACAGCACGCTCAGAGCGATCTGTGCATACGCGGTGATTCGCGCCGACGCACTCATGCTGCCTTCTCCATCGTGCCAGAGATCGGGCGAATCGTGAGCTCATGCGTGCCACGCCCGAGCACTGCGCGAAGCTTGTCCATCGCAAGTCGGCTGTCTACGACACAGTGCTTCGCGACGCCGCCATCGTTGTGATGCAGCCCGACAGCGATGCAGCCGACAACATCGGTCACGAAGTTTCCGATGTGAATTAGGATTGCTGTTCGCCCCCAAGCCTGCTCATGCGGAACATCGCCCGGCTGGTAGTAGACGCCAAGCGCGTGATTGACCAGCGCGTACGTATTCGGGAACTTCTCAGAATGGTGCGGGATCACGCGATACGTCCCGTCCGGCACACATGACTCGCGCGGCACCCCGCCAGGCCCGCGAGGATTAGGAATCCACGGCCGCTCAATCGTCGCCAGCTCGAGCTGGCCGGCATGCAATCTTCCGAGCGTGCATTGCTTGAGGTACGCGAATCGAACAAGCTCTAGCTTCATTGCCGTATCCCCATCGGCTAGCAAGAGGCTCGGTCACGATGATTTCCATTCGAGTAACTTGCTCACGAGCGCCCCCAGTGTTGATGCGATTGCGCCGACCGCGACCAACATACGGATTCCGCCACTGGCCTGTGCAAGCCGCTGCACGAGCTCGTCCACTTTCAATTCGATGCGTGCAAGCCTTGCCTCGACCGTGCTCATTCGTGCTTCCAGTGCGCCGATGTCACGCTGTACTTCTCCGCTCACGATAATCTCCCCAGTATCGATGCCATCATCGGACACTACGAGAGGCTCTCTCATGATGTCCGTCTCATCAGGAACCACAGCGCGACGTATGGGCTTTGCACGTCGACGGTATGTTGGTGAGCGCCCGATGAGTCCACCGTCAGAGAATGAGAATGAGGCTGCCCGCCGCCGGTAAGCTCGATGATGCGCGAGGCAACGGGTAGTCCGTCGCGGTCGAGTGCTGCTGTCTCATAACCTGCCGCAGGCGCGCACGTCATCATGCCGGGGCTGCCGCCAGACGGAGACCTCCCCCACACTGTGTACCACATGCGATGCCCGTGCGAAGGCATCTCTTCGACCGTCAGCGCATGCGATCCAACAGATCCTGTGTGCGTATGCGCGCCGGCCATGCTCGTCATCGATGTCCCTCCGCCTCCTGTCGATCCGACAGGCTTCGTGTTCGACACCCCAACCGGGCAGCGATCGCGCATATCCGGCGAACCGTTCGAGCCATCGCACACTTGCCAAAGCGCCGGAGGGTATACCGCGTCTCGCTCCGTCGAATCGCCGTAGAACATCACGACGGTGCCCGGCGGGATCGCAACATGAGGATGCACCGGGTCAACGTCGTATTGCAGGACACTGTCGGCGTCGTGGAGCTGCACGCGATAGACGACCGCAGGGTCGAGATAGATCGCAGGGAATCGTCCGTCTGCGTCGGCAGTGAGCGGATTCGCGAGCGGCGTTGTGAGCGCGGCGTCTGCATAGATCGTCGCGAGCGTCGTCGTTTGCGACTCGTAGAACGTGTACGTCGCGCCAGGCATCGGATGTCCGTGGATATCCAACGGGCGCGGCCTGCAGTCGTAAAAGAGATACCCGCTCATGTCTATGTCCCCAATGGCTTCGGCACGAGCTGCCACTGCATGCGCCAATTGCGATTCATGCCGAATTGACCAAGCTCCCAGTTCTCGTATCCAGTGGCGAGCTGATACTCGACAGCGAAACGGTCACGCAGTTGTCGGTAGTAGAGCGACCCGCCGACCAAATACGTAATGATCGTGTCTGTCACGCCATTTACTGCCTGCGCCTCGCGCGCATCGTCCAAAGAAACGCGCACTGTTCTCGTCCCTTCAGGCAGCGCTATCACTGCGAAGTCAGGGATCGTCGGATCGAACCATCGAAACCAGCTATCGCCGTTCTTGTCGGTCCAACCGATCACTGGCTGCATGTTGGTGTCGAAACTGAATGAGACCTCTTTCGGCGTCACCGAAAAGGTGTAGTGCAGCGCGTACGACACGACGTTTGGCACCCCAAGCCAAAACTCGTTGCCTTCAACGAAGCCGTGCCAGTGGTACAGATTGAGCCCCCTTGTTGCATCGTTGATCGCTACGCCGCCGGGAGACCAATCCTCTAGCCGTTCCTTTAGCCGATTCCATGGCGGAAGGAAGCCGGCCGGTCGCGGCGTCTGCGTTAGCAAGCCATCGACTGGAAACGCCATTACGGGCCTCGCGTGATCCCAATAGAGCACTCCAATGTGAGAATGCGCTCAATACTTCCTGCGAACTTTGGGATTGGCGGATCGATGATCGCTTTGTAGGCCCGATCAGAGTCTGTGGAGCCGAACACTAGCCCGCTGATCCCGTTTGGGTGATTCGCTGCGGTCAGACCCCAAGTGAATGTTTTCGTTCTGTACCACGTGGTACCGTCATTGCTTGACGTTCCTCGGGACGAGGAACCGGATGTATTCACCGCTAGTAAGACTGCGTTCGTGGGTGCGTTATCCGTCACAGATCCAAGAGCCGTGCAGTCACGCAGCAGAGAGCAATTCCATGTCCCAAGATTGTTGTTCGCACAGCCCAGTGTGCCTGCCCAATCGCTCCCGGCAGCGCTGGAAGATCCGAGCGACTTCATGTTGAGTTCGTAGTCATGCGTGCCCGATCCTGATGAGCCGCCGATCACGAATGACCCGCTGACCGTGCCAAGGTATGGGTATCTGTCAAGGATATGGGTAACGCGAAGTTGATCTTCCGACGTGACAGGAAATGTCGTAGGGTTCCCTTGATTGTCGCGGATCAGATCAAGGAAACATCCCGACGTGTTGTTGTTGCCCGTGAAAAAGCCAACTTCCGTCAGGTTCGCAGAAATAGCTCCAAGCGCAAATTCCTTCGTGATGGTGTGCCGCTCGCGGTAGCCGTCCGCTCCTGTCGTGTCGATGGTGTTGCTAAATCCGAGGGTGCTGCTCGTCATGGCAATAGGATTCGCAAGCCCGGTGCTGCCTGTCGTGAACGTTGGCGATCCCGTGCCAACAGCGCAAAATTGATGCGCACCTCCGAGGCCGTCATTTTTGAAATAGAAAATCATATCCATGCAGGCATCTGTAATAACCTGCTTCCACGGCCCCAGCCTGCGCTTGACCTGCCCGTAACGGTTGCATGCTTCAATCATCAGGTAACCGCAAGCTGCAGCTCGTGGTGCGCGAATCTGCGCCTCGACGATCTTCAGTTTCGGAACCCAAATGTGCGCCATTGCTTCACCCTCTAGTTCAATGTCCCGGAATTGATCGAACCGCCTGATGCATTGGCGATGTCTGAAGGCCAATTTTCGTATTCGACAACCGGCGCAATCATTGTCCCGCTATTTATCAAACCACCAGTACCTACCGCTTCATCCGGAGGCCAGTTTTCATATGGCAGTGTCGGATCGGGAGGCAAATCGAGATCACCTCCCAATATCGCGCCGCCGACACCAATCGCCACATCCGGCGGCCAATCGTGGTATGGAATGATTGGCTCCATGAGGGCTCCAACTAGGATTGAGCCGCCCGAACCCGCCGCGACATGTCCGAATACCGGATCATATATGCCACGATGAATGGCACCGCCTGATCCAACTGAGTGATGCTCAAATTCGTATGCGTAGGCCTTGCTCGTGAGCAGCAAGAAGCCGCACTGACACTCGTACGGATCGACGTCGAGCAGCACCGATCCATCCGGCGCGACGAGCTGCACGCGATACTCGATGCCATCCTCGAGATACACCGGCGGGAAGATTCCCGCGGCGTTGGACGGCAGCGGATTGCGCAGCGGCACGGTGCGCGCGGCATCGGCCCACACGCGAGCCGGAGCGCCCGTGTTGTAGTCAGTGAAGATGAGCCGCGCACCGGGCACCGGCGGCGGTT
>Ga0207874_1004590_pt1 | contig 10081 bp, 8 predicted proteins | sample HigsolmetaAR201D_FD_184833 | JGI IMG/M metagenome (GOLD analysis project Ga0207874, IMG submission 184833) | Ionic liquid and high solid enriched microbial communities from the Joint BioEnergy Institute, USA - AR20-1-D (SPAdes) (version 2) ... | reverse complement strand
GTGTATGTCTTTGCAGCCTATGCTTTGGTGCTGAATGGCCTGATCATCGCTGTTTTCGATGTTCTGAAGCTGCCGATCACGATCCCTCCCTTGACCTGGCAGGTGATCCTGGCCGCAGCGGGCATCCTTACCGTTTACACCTCCATCGCGTTGCCGATCATATTCAAATACGGCTATACCAGATCGCGGATGATCACGTTCATCCTGATCTTCGTCCTGATGTTCGGTTTCGGGAACGCGCAATTGGACACCCTGCTTCCGACCAGCGAGTCGAGCAGGCTGATCGTGCTGATCATCGGCGTTCTCCTGCTCCTCGCCGTTTCGGTCTGGATATCTCTTCATATCTACCGGAGAAGGGAATTCTAGAATGGGCACCGGCCTGCGCCTCTGCCTGAAACTTCTGACCCCGGGTTGCGTCTAAGGGGTAGGAAAGGAGTGATCACCATGAATGGCGCGATCTGGAGAGTGACCATACTGGCTATGGTTATGGCGCTGACCATGATGCTGGCAGCCTGTGAGTGGGGCCGCGGCACATCGGGATCAGACAGCCATGCAAACGAGGAAACAACCGATGCAAGCAACGGGGATGAGCAGACAGGCGAACTGAACGAGCCAGAGCTGGCGATTACACAGGGATACATCACGGACAAGGGAGACGCAACCTTGCTGGTCACCGCCTATATCGACAAGGGCGAGGACTCCTATGTGGATGCCTATTCGCTCCGCATAAGCGATCAGACGAAGATCACGACGGGGACGGCGCATGCCATATCCCTGGATGAACTGGACATTGGCATGTCCGTGGAGGTGTGGACAGTCGGACCGGTAGCGGAATCGTATCCGATGCAGGCGGCCGCTGCCCATATCATCGTTCATCCGGTCGATACGGTCGCCCCGATGTCGAGACAAGAAGCGGTGAGGACCGCCATCGAGGCGCAGAACGAGGTGGCTGGACCGTGGGCAGTCAAGGACGCCAGGTGGAATGAAGAACACGAGTCCTGGGAGATCGTCCTTGTCCATCCCATGTACATGGATGAGCCGTTTGCCGTAAGGGTCGACGCGCGGAGCGGTGAGATCCGGCCGAACATCGTGCTGGAGAACGACGCATTCCGGGTCTATTACCCGCATCCGGAAACTCGGGTCGGGAAGACCTTCACCGTCGAGGGAGAAGCGCGCGTCTTCGAGGCTGCCTTCAGCTGGGTGCTGGAGGACGGGCACAGCGTGCTGGCCGAAGGCCATGAGATGGCAAGCGCTGGTGCGCCGGAGTGGGGGAGCTTCTCGTTCGAGGTCAGCTTCGACCACGCCTCGCAGCCGAATGTCATGCTGGTGCTCTTCGTCTACAGCCCAAGGGACGGATCGATGGAGAAGGAGCTTGTTATCCCGCTGACCGTAGAGGAGGATCTGATTCAATATTCGGCGGAAAGTTCGGGTTAAGGCGAGGATCGTCGCTTCGTTCGCTTCAGCGCATGCGGCTCCCGGGCATCAGGAGATGCCTGGGAGCTTTTTTATGCCGCTTCGACATGCTCGCACGCCTTGTCCGCTTCCAAACGTCATTCAACCATCCGGCCCGCGAATACGACGAATCGGTGTGAAAAACGGTGTTCCGTCAGCCTGCTGATCGCTCCAGCGATGCGATATGTCTCCATTTTCCGCCATAAGCAAGCAACGGATGTATGAATAGAAACCGTCCCGTGCATGATTTTCTTGCATCCGCACCAGGACACGGTTATGATAAGGTTGCACAAGATTGGCAATCGGGAATCACCCAACATCTGGTACAGAATGAGAGGCGTGAATGGTGGAAGGAATTCGTAACATCTTCTGTGTAGGCAGAAATTATGTCCTGCATGCCGCGGAGCTCGGCAATGAAGTTCCTGACAGCCCGATGATCTTCATGAAACCCACCCATGCGGTTGCGGAGATGAACGGTGGGAGGATCGGCTTGCCTGGACAGTATGGGGATATTCACTACGAGGCGGAGCTGGTGGTGCGCATCGGACGCCCCTATGCTCCCGGACTGGCAGCATCGAACCTGATCGACGGCTTCGCGCTCGGCCTGGATCTGACGATGCGTGAACTGCAAGGTGAGCTCAAGAAGAAGCAACATCCCTGGTTGAAGGCGAAGGGATTCCGCAACTCTGCATTGCTGACGGCATTCAGACCGTTGACCGATCCCCTGGCGGAACTGGAAGCGAGAGAGTTCGTCCTGCGGATCAACAGCGTGGAGAAGCAACGCGGGCATATTCGCGATATGATCTTCGATCTGCAGCAGCTGATCGATCATATCGGCAACCATTATGGACTGGATGCCGGCGATCTGATCTTCACCGGTACGCCTGCCGGTGTCGGCAGCGTGCAGGATGGCGACCATCTGGCATTGTACTGGGGAGAAGAGTGTTTGGGCGAATGCCGGATCAAGCTCGACTGACGACGAACATGATTCCTGCGCCAGAGTGTCGCAGGAATTTTTGTTGATGAGACATCAAGGGGGCAGATGCTGTATGGCTGGTGCAAGCGCATCATTCAGCGAGAGCCTGTAAGCAGGAAAAATCCGCTTACGGCGGGAAATCCGGCGCGAACGCAGCCTGTAAGCAGAAAATGTCTGCCTAGGGCGGATAACCCAGCGCTGACGGAGCCTTCCGGCGCGAGCGGAGTGAGGCAACTCAGCGCAAGCATCGAATGTAGCCAAACATGGGAGAGGATCGCGAGCATGCGTCAATTCTGGTTGGATATAGGTTGGCCGGTTGCTGCGTGGCTGGTTTTCCTGATCTATGCAGATGAAAGAGCGATGACGATCGGGCTGTTCAGTTGCGCCTTATTCTGGGCCTGCCACTTCTTGCACGATCTGTTCCGCGAGCGACAGTTAGCGGCATTTATCCTGCATGTGGGATCGCTTGCGGCAGTATATGCTCCGTTGTATGCGTCCGGATCTGGAGTATCGGACTCTCCCCACGGATCGTCGCAAGCGGACATCGCGCTGTGGTTTGCGCTGTTCGTCAGCACCTATGCCACCTGGCGCTACTCCATGGAAACGAGACGCGGCTGGTCCACCGCGATCATCGCGTCAAGCGCTTGTTCCCTGGTCGCTTACGCGATCCTGCAGGAGCAACTTCGATTGCTGCCGTACCTGCTGCTGTTTGACGCCGCCTATGTTGCCGTATGGTTCGGATACAGGCGGGCCAAGGAGTCGAGCAGCGAGGCGACAGCCCGTTACGATGCGCTGCTCGACGAGTACCGCAAGCTGAAGCGTGATACCAGGAGCAACGAAGAAGCGGCCCGCATCGCGGAGAGAACCTATATCGCCAGACGGATCCATGACTCCGTGGGGCATAAGCTGACATCGCTGCTGATGCAGTTGGAGACGTTCCGCATGCAGGCATCGGAGGAGAACAGGCCCATCGCGGAGCAGATGAAGCGGCTTGCCCAGGAGAGCCTTCAGGAAACGCGAAGCGCGGTGAAGGCGCTTCAGAACGAAGAGCCTGGCGGCATCCAGGCGCTGCTCAGGCTGATCCGAAACCTTGAAGCCGAAAGCTTCATGCAGGTGGACTTCGTCGTCAGACAAGGCGCGCTGTCGGTCGTCCTCGACAATGATCAATCCGCCGCGGTGTATCGTTCCATCCAGGAAGCCTTGACAAATGCGATGCGCCATGGCTCGTCGCGCAAGGTAAGCATCTTGCTGGAAAGTCCCGGCGGATCCATCTTCCGCTTCGAGGTCAGCAACGAAACCAGGGAAGGACAGGATGAACCGATCCAGGAGGGGTTCGGGCTGACCGCCATGCGCGACCGCATCAAGTCTGCGGGCGGCGAGCTGGAGATCGCACGAAGGCAGGGCATGTTCATCATTCGGGGAACCTTCGTGCTGAAGCAGTGAAAAAGTCGTCAGTCGGTCGGAAGACCGGCTTGTATGGAGGATAGACAATGGAGGAAAATGGCTGACAACATGAAGGGGAGAATAGGATGATTCGAATCCTGATAGCCGAGGATCAGAAACTGGTCAGGCAAGGTCTTAAGATGATGATCGAGACCGACCCGGAGATGAAGGTTACGGGCGAAGCGGCGAACGGTCTGGAAGCTCTGGAGCTGAGCGAGCTGAACCACTACGATATCATCATCCTTGATATCCGCATGCCGGAGATGGACGGTCTGGAGGCGGCACGCCGCATCATCGCGCGCAATCCGTCGCAGAAGGTGCTCATGCTTACGACGTTTAACGACGATGCCTACGCCCTGGAGGCGCTGAGGATCGGAGCTAGCGGATATATGCTGAAGGATGCGGATCCCGAGGCGCTGATCCGCTCGATCCGCAGCGCGCTGAGCGGAGGCCTGTCGATCGAGGAGCATGTGGCGGCGAAGGTGATGCCGAAGCTTCTCAAACGCAAGGAGACGCCTGAGGTGGATCCATCCCTCACGCCGCGTGAACTGGAGATCATCCGCAGGGTGGGGGAAGGGCGCAGCAACAAGGAAATCGCCGAGGAACTGGCGTTGTCCGTCGGCACGGTGAAGAATCACATCAGCCTGATCCTCGACAAGCTGGAGCTTCGTGACCGGACGCAGCTGGCGATCTATGCGATACGCCACGACATCGTCTAGGCGGATATACATAAGCCGATACGGGGCGAACAGCACGCGACCTGGCCTCGTCATGCGATGCAACATCCGCTGAGCCCAACCCACGCAGCCTCCCTCGCCATGTGACGCAGCGTCCGCAGGCTGCAGCGCCGCCTGTGACCGAGGGCATCATGACTGAAGTCATATTGAACAGTAAAAATAGTGACGGAAGACAGTGGGAGCACTGTCTTTTTCCATATATGATCAGTCTCAGTAAAGGTGATGAGGAGGAGCAAACCCAAACATGCTGGAAACCATCGAACTGCGCAAGGTATACAAGAACAAGACGGCCGTGGATGGCGTGAATCTGTATCTCGATCCGGGCGAATCCGTCGGCCTGCTGGGCCCGAACGGGGCGGGCAAGTCGACGACGATCTCGATGATCTCGACGCTGATCAAACCAACCTCCGGCGATGTGAAGCTGAACGGTCAGAGCGTGCTGAAGCATCCGCGCATTATCCGCCATGAGCTGGGCGTCGTCCCGCAGGAGATCGCCCTGTACCAGGAGCTGAGCGCGGTGGAGAATCTGCAGTTCTTCGGTCGCATCTACGGGCTGAAGGGCAAGGAGCTGGAGCTTGCCGTCGAGGAAGTCCTCGAGCTCGTCGATCTGACAGACAGGAAGAAGGAGCGGATCAAGACGTACTCCGGCGGCATGAAGCGCAGGATCAATATCGCCGCGGCGCTCATGCATCAGCCGAAGATCATCATCATGGATGAGCCGACGGTCGGCATCGACCCGCAGTCCCGCAACTATATCCTGGAGACCGTGCGCAGACTGAACATCGAGAAAAAAATGACCGTTCTCTACACCAGCCACTATATGGAGGAGGTCGAGCAGCTCTGCGACCGCATCTATATCATGGACCACGGCAAGGTGATCGCTTCGGGCCGCAAGGAAGAGCTCAAGAGCATCCTGTCCGCGGAAGACACGATCGTGCTGCAACTGGAAGAACCGTGCAAGGAACTGGTGGACGAACTGAAGGAAAACAACGAGATCCGTAAAGTGGACGTTGACGGCAACAAGACGATCAAGCTGATCGTGCCCAAGACGGTCAATCTTCTCGGTCATCTGTTCCAGGCTGCTGAACGCCATGGAGCCCGAATCGTCAATCTGAACGTGCAGAAACCAAGCCTGGAGGACGTATTTCTTCATCTGACGGGCCGCAAGCTGCGAGATTAGTCCAGCGGTAAGATGTCAAGTCCCTGATTCGTGAAAATTGGAAATGAATTTGGGTTTTAGAGCACATGAGTCAGGAAAAATGACAACACCAAACTAAACCCAGTCGAAAATCATGGTTTTTACCAGATTTTAACTGGGAATTGACCGAAGGACTTTGGCAAAGGAGGTATCAATCCTTCGCGCTGTTCACCTTCCTTCGAGGCGTGTAGAGTTGGTCGTTGCGTAGCAGCGCATCGACCAGACGCACGAGTTTTCTTGCCGTTAAGACGAGGGCGCGTTTGTGTTGGTGCTTGGGCACTTCCTGGTACTTCTTCCGGTAATATTCACCGAATTCTGGTTCGCGGTTTTTTACCGAGTTGGCAGCTTCAACCAGGTAATAGCGAAGGAATCGGTTGCCGGAACGAATGCGTTTGGTGTCTTCGGCCTCAAACGAACCGGACTGGTGCTTGTGCCATGTTAGACCTGCGTACTTTGCCACGGCGGCTTGGTTGTCGAAACGCTCGATATCACCGATTTCGGCGAGAATACCGGCCGCGTAGACGTTGCCGATGCCGGGGATGGAGCGAAGGCACTTGGCGCCGGCAATGCCGTCCAGAATCCGCTCGATGGCTTTGTCCAGCTCCTTGAGCTGAGTCTGGATGCTGCGGATCGTCTGGATGGAGACGCCCAGCACCAGGTCGATGGAGTCTTCCACGACCTTGGACAGCCGGTAAGAGTCTCTGGCGGCCTTCTGGATGCAGCGGGCGACATGCTCCGGGTCGGGGAAACGGTTTTTCCCTTTCTCCTTGAGATAGTCGGCCAGATCCGCGACGTCCATCGTGGCGATGTCATCGAGGCTGTACTTTTCCGAGAGCATCTCCAGGATGGCGTGACCGAACACGGAGCTTTCGACTTCGGACGTAAAGGCGTTGCACTTGTAGAACAGGTTCTGCAGGAAATACTGCTTTTCGCGCGTGAGGCTGTGGATCAGGTGGTAACGCATCCGTGTCAGCCTCTGCAGCGCGATGTACTGCTCTTGCATGACGATGGTGGTCGTCAGTCTGCCGAAGCGCAGACGGTCCGCGATGATCCAGGCGTCGAGGCGATCGGTCTTGTCCAGGTCGGGATAGGCTTCTTTGAACTTGCTGATGAGTTTGGGATTGATGGTGAAGACCTTGGCGTTGCGTGCTTTGAGCGCCGGATCCTGGTGCAGGTACATCGCGGGATGCCAGCTGTAGACCGAAGTGGACTCCAGTCCGATGTGAATCTCGGAGGCGGAAAGCTTGTCCGCCGCGGCGACGATCCGATCCCGCAGGTGCGAAGCGCCCTGCAAATTGTTGTTCACCTTGAGCGTATCCAGCTTCTCACCGTCCGGGTTCATCAAACACGCTTCCAGTTCTTGTGAACTGACGTCAATACCGACAAACAGTTTCAAGGTGAAATCCCTCCTTTCTGTGAGGGGATTCAGGGAACAGACGCTCCGGGATGCCTCCGGCGCCCTCGCCGATCACTCACCCTCGCGTATGAGAACTCGCTTCGGTCCATGAGCTGCTCCCGGCGCTGCCACGCCGGGCATGGGTTGCCGAAGGGGACAGCCAGCGGGTAAGAAGTTCAAACGAGTGCCGGAGAAACAGACTTATTCATGTAGTCGAAGCTACAGGAGGAGGGCGAATTTCCCCGAATGGCCCCTGAGTACCATTGTCCGGAGGCATGCCGGAAAGTCCAGTCCCTGGCGAAAATTTTCGATGTGTAACTGGAAATTTTGAAGGTGGCCTCCAGTCCCCGAGGGGACTGGAAATTGGCCAAGCAGCTACCTTCAAAAACTACAATACGAGGAGGAATGGAGATGGGCAATTTCATCAAGAAGGATATCCTGATCCTCGTTCGCGACCGGAAGGAGCTGGCGATTCTCATCCTGATGCCGTTTATCCTGATCGCGATCCTTGGTTTCGCCCTGGGAAACATTATCAATGGCGACTCGGTCACGCTCGATCTGAATTTCGCGCTCGTGGTGGAGGATGATGAGGCGTCAGGCAGATCGAAGGTGCTGGAGGAGATCGATCAGTCCCAACTTCCTGGGGAAGTCAAGGCCCAACTGCTGCAAGCCGCCGCAGAGATACAACCGCAGGCGATGCTCAGGGGAGTGATCGACAGTGAGAAGTTTAGGCAGCTCGGGAGCTATCAGGAGTTGACACTGGAAGAGGGCAAGCGCGCTATTGAACAGGACGAAGCGGCCGTGCTGCTCATCGTGCCCGAGGATTACACCTACAACATGCTGCGCAAGATGCTGCTGGACAGCGGCGACGGAGCCCGGCTCCTGGTGGAAAGCTCATCGAAGTATCCCCTCAGCAGCGGCATCTTCCAGGATGTCATGGAGAGCTTCTCGCGCACGGTCAGCTATGAGACGGCTCTGGGGCAGATATCCGCCTCGAAGGGACAGATGGCTGTGGAGTGGCAAACGACCGAAAGCCCCGTCCACGGCGGTGTGGAGTTCATCCCATCATTCGACCCGATCCGGTCGATCCAGTATTACACCTTCGGCATGGCGGTGATGTTCATCATGTACGCAGCGACGTCCATCGCCAGCAGAGCCTACAACGAGAAGGAAAATGTCGCCTTCGACCGCATCGTCATCGCCGGCACGAACCCGCTTGCCTACCTTGCGGGCAAGGCGATCTCGGCAGCGATGCTGGTGTTCCTGCAGCTTATCGTCCTGTTCGGCATGTCTACGCTGTGCTTTGGTACGTTCGCCGGCAAGTCGCTGGAGTTCTGGCTGGCTCTGCTCCTGGTGATGGCCGTGCTGGCGATCTGCATGGGCGGGCTGGCGGCATTGTTAACTACATTAAATTTCCGTGCGGAAAATTACCGCTCCACCCAGATCTTCGGCGGGTTATTCGTCACGCTGTTGTCTTTCCTCGGAGGCAGTTTCTTCCCGACGTCAGCAATGTCCGAGGCCATCAGTTACCTGGGCGGATGGACGCCCAACGGCGCCGCCCTGAACGCGTTCGTTCAAATCACGCAAGGCGCCGGCATGGAACGATATCTCGACTTCATCGTGCGCCTGCTGTTCCTGTCCGGATCGATGTTCATCGTAAGCTTCTGGCTGTTCCCGAGAAGGAGGATGTTCTGAGATGTTGGCCGTCCTGAAAGTACAGTTGCAAAAATTGCTCAAAAATCCAGCCTCCGTGCTCATCATGATCGGCATGACGATCCTGTTCACCGTGATGCTGGGACTTAACTCCTACGGCAAAGTCACCGTTCATACGTATCACGATGCCTCCATCAGCCGGGAGGAAGCAGAGAGCTGGCTGGAGCTGCTGAACAAGTCCGACTCCTTCATCTTCTCGCTGACAGAGGAGAGCGCCGCGCTTGACAAGGTGACAGATGGCAAGGCCCAGTTCGTGCTCAAGCTGATCCAGGATGACTACCGCATCATCGCTTCCATGGAAGACATGAATACGTCGGCATTGGATGTGTATCTGCGAACCGTATACGACGAGGAGCTCAAGCTGAGATCGATCGAGGAGCAGATGCCGGGAGAGGATGTGCGCACAGAGCTGGAGCAGAAGCTGGCCCATCCGGTGCTGAGCATTCATGCCACCGAGGTGAAGGCGGAAGGCGACTATGAGTATGACAGCCGCATCCAGTCCCTGTTCGGCTTCTCGCTGTTCTTCTCGTTCTACACGATCGCCTATGCGGTGAATGAATTGCTGCAGGACAAGAAAAACGGCATCTGGGATCGCGTCATCCTGTCGCCGATCTCCAAGCTGTCCATGTACAGCGGTCATCTCGCCAACAGCTTCCTGATCGGATATCTGCAGATCGTGATCGTCTTCCTGCTGTTCCGCTATGGCTTCAGCTTCCCGCTCGGCGACAGCCTCGCGACGATCCTTCTCATCGCCGCAATCTACACCTTCGCCATCGTGGCGCTGGGCCTGCTGATGGCCGGTCTGGTCAAGACGCCGCAGCAGATGTCGGTGTTGATCCCGATCGTCGCGGTCAGTTCAGCCATGATCGGCGGCGCATATTGGCCCATCGAGATCGTGACCAACCCGATCCTGCTCCTGCTGTCGAAGATCGTGCCGATCACCTACGGGATGGAGGCGCTCAAAGGGGTCGCGTATTACGACTACGGTTGGTCTGAACTGCTGTATCCGCTGTCCGTCATGTGCCTGTTCGGCGTCGTGTGCATGGGCATCGGCATCAACCTGATCGAAAGAAGGGCGAGATAGGAGAGCTCGATCCCGGGGTACAGGCGCAAGAACGGGTCGAGTGACCACCTGCTCAATTGACTCCGCACATACGAAAGGGTGA
>Ga0207874_1004587_pt1 | contig 10091 bp, 9 predicted proteins | sample HigsolmetaAR201D_FD_184833 | JGI IMG/M metagenome (GOLD analysis project Ga0207874, IMG submission 184833) | Ionic liquid and high solid enriched microbial communities from the Joint BioEnergy Institute, USA - AR20-1-D (SPAdes) (version 2) ... | reverse complement strand
CCCCCTACCAGCTCACCTCCTGCCCCTGGTGCGGCGCCGCCCTGGAACCCGGCCGCTGCATCGAGGTGGACCCCGCCCGGCGGCGCACCCTGATCCGCTGCCCGGACATCGAATGCGACTTCAATGCCGCCGTCGCCGACGGCGACGGCCTGCCGGTCCTGGTGGTCGACGAGGAGATCTACCGGCTCGGCCCGGCCCTGCTGATCGCCACCGTCGACAAGTTCGCCCAGCTCGCCTGGCAGGGAGAGACCCAGACCCTGTTCGGCCGCTCCCGGCTGCGCTGCGAGCGGCACGGGTTCATCACCCCCGACCTGGCCGAGGTCTGCTGTGAGGGACGCTCCCACCACCAGGCCCGCGACCGGCTGCCCGCCGCCCAGCACCTGTCGGCGCCGCCGGTGCGGCCTCCCGACCTGATCGTCCAGGACGAGCTGCACCTGATCTCCGGGCCGCTGGGCTCGCTGGTCGGGCTGTATGAGACGGCCGTGGATCGGCTGTGCACCTGGGAGCTGCCCGACGGCCGCCACGTCCGCCCCAAGGTCATCGCTTCCACCGCCACGGTGCGACGGGCCGCCCGGCAGCTCGGCGCGCTGTTCGACCGGGCCCGCACCGAGGTCTTCCCCCCGCCCGGGCTGGACGCCGACGACAACTTCTTCGCCCGCCGCCGCCCCGTCCGAGAGCGGCCCGGGCGGCGCTATGTCGGCATCTGCGCCCACGGGGTGCGGCTCCGCTCCACCCTCATCCGGGTGTATGTGGCGGTGCTCGGCGCCGCTCAGCTGCTGCACGAGAAATACGGGCGCAATCCGGTCACCGACCCTTACATGACGCTGGTCGGCTACTTCAACAGCCTGCGCGACCTGGGCGGCATGCGCCGCGTGGTGGAAGACGACGTCTCCACCCGCCTGGCCCGGGCCGACCAGCGCGGCCTGGCCCGCCGCTACCTGGGGGAGCCGCGCGAGCTCACCTCCCGGCTGTCCTCAGCCGACATCCCCCAGGTCCTGGCCGACCTGGAGCTGCAGTTCGGGAACCGCGCCGAGGGGGAACGGCGCCCGATCGACGTGCTGCTGGCCACCAACATGATCGCCGTCGGGGTGGACGTGTCCCGGCTGGGGGTCATGGTCGTCACCAACCAGCCCAAGTCCACCGCCGAGTACATCCAGGCCACCAGCCGCGTCGGCCGGTCCCACCCGGGGCTGGTGTTCACCGTCTACAACTGGGCGCGGCCCCGGGACCTGTCGCATTACGAGACGTTCGAGCACTACCACGCCACCGTCTACCAGCACGTGGAGGCGCTGTCGGTCACCCCCTTCGCCTACCGGGCCGTCGACCGCGGGCTGACCGGGGTGCTGGTGTCGCTGGTGCGCGGGCTGGACCCGGAGTTCAACCACAACCTGGCCGCCGGGCGGTTCGGCCGGGAGAGCCGGCTGGCCGACCATGTCGTCAACGTGATCCGCCGGCGGGCCCGCGACGTGCTGGGCGATGAACGCGACTCCATCGACGTCGAACGCGAGCTGGACCGGCGGCTGGACCACTGGGCCAAGGAACGCTCCCGGACCGAGCGTCGCCTGGGGTACCGCAAGCCTCGGCGCTCCGACGACGTGGCCGGGTTGATCACCCGTCCGGACGACGCGGACCGCTGGACCCTCACCACCTGCCCGACCTCGCTGCGGGACGTGGAGCCGGGGGTGCGGCTCCTGCTGCTGGACAAGCACGACCTGGGTGCGGAGGAGGCCCCGCCGTTCCGACCCGTGGCGGCCGAGGAGGGAGCGTGACCATGCGCGTCGGTGAGCTGCGGCCCAACCAATTGCTGCACACCTACGGGGTCGGCGCCGTGGCCGACCTGCCCAACCTCTCGGTGATCGTGATGGGCTTGGAGGAGTGGGACCTGACCCGGGCACCCATCCTCACCGAGAACCGGCTGCTGGCCGCGGTCCGCCACAAGCTCGGCCCGCAGGTGCAGACCCTGCGGACCCCGCCCTACATCCCCGAAGAGCCCGGCGATCCGTTCGGGGAGTGGGCCAGGGTCGGGGTGCCGGTGGCGGTCTTCCCCCGCTATCTGCGCTGCACCGACCTGGGGTGCAACCGGCTGGGCTCGATCGAGTCGGGGCTGTTCGACCTGGTGGAGAACGCGTACGCGCCGCACAAGGTGCGGTATGTGCACCCCTGTCGCGACGAGGGCAAGCGCCGCCCCCTCGCCGTCCCCGCCCGTTTCGTCCTGGCCTGCACCCGGCACGGCCACCTGGACGACTTCCCCTGGTCGTACTACGTGCACCGAGGATGGACACCGGAGGGCGGGGAACACTCCCTGCGGCTGGTCGAGCGCGGCACCGGCGGCGAGGCCGCCAACGTCTTCGTGCACTGCTCCTGCGGCAAGAGTCGTTCGATGGCGGAGGCGATCGGGCAGGAGGGGGAGAAGAACCTGCCGGCCTGCCGGGGCCGCCACCCTCACCTGGGCGCCTTCGAGGAGTGCGGACTGCCCACCAGGACGCTCGCCCTGGGCGCCACCAACGGCTGGTTCGCCATGAAGATGCAGGTCTTCAGCCTCCCCAAGGCCGACGAAGAGCTCGCCCACCTCGTCGTCGAGCACTGGGAGAGCCTGGAAGTGGTGGCGTCGCTGGAGGAGGCGAAGGCCAAGAGGGTCCTGCCGACCCAAAGGTGCTGGCCGGAACTGGAGAAACACGGCGTGGACGCCGTCTGGAAGGCCATCCGCCGCCGCGCCGAGCGGCATCCCGGCTCCGGCGAGCCGGAAGAGGAGCTGGACCTGGCCGGCCCCGAGTGGGCGGCGTTCACCCGGGATGAGGACATCGAACTGCCCGACTTCACCACCAGGCGGGTGAGCACTCCGCCGCGGGAGCACTCCTGGCTGGAGCGCGTCACCCTGGTGCCCAGGCTGCGGGAGGTGTCGGCGCTGTACGGCTTCACCCGCATCGACGCCCCCGAATGGGAAGCGACCCGTACCGACGACCGCCGCCGCGCCCCGCTCTCCCGCACGGCTCCCGAGTGGGTGCCGTGCGCCGAGATGCGGGGCGAGGGCATCTTCCTGCGCTTTTCCGAGAAACGGGTCGCCGAGTGGGAGCAGCTGCCCGAGGTCCGCGAACGCGAGAAGATCCTCCGCGAGGCGCATGAGAAATGGCGGGCCGCCCGGCGGCTGGAACCCGGCCAGTGGCCGGGCATCCGCTACCTGATGCTGCACACCTTCGCCCACGTGCTGATCCGCGAGTTCGCCCTGGAAAGCGGCTACAGCGCCACCGGCATCTCCGAACGCGTCTACGCCCGCTCCGGCGAGGACCCCATGGCGGGGGTCCTGCTGTACACGGCCGCTCCCGACAGCGAGGGCACCCTGGGCGGCCTGGTCTCCCTCGGCCACCCCGACCGGCTGGGCCCGCTGATCCGCCAGGCGCTGGACGCGGCCCGGCTGTGCAGCTCCGACCCGCTGTGCTCCGAACACGACCCCCGCGACCACGGCCGCCTGTACGGGGCGGCCTGCCACGCCTGCCTGTTCGCCGCCGAGACCTCCTGCGAACGCGGCAACCACTACCTCGACCGCGCCCTGGTCGTGGAGACCCTGATCGGCGGTGACTACGGCTTCTTCGCATGACGCCCCCCATTTCGGAGACCACGCGGACCTGGTCCGCCGCATCCGAGTTCAGGTCGTGCGGCCGGCCTGGCGGCGTTGCACCGGGATGTGCGCCGGGCCGGCCGGAGCCGCACTTGGGCCGGCCGGCCCGCCGGAGGGACGATCGCGGTGAGTGAGGAGCTGGCGGCGGTGGTCGCGGATGTGGCCGGGCGGCTTCCCCCGGATCATCTGGCGGCCTGGTGCCGGGTGGTGCGGGGTGCGGCGACGCCGTCGCGGGCGGTGGAGGTCGCGTTGCTGGAGGCCCGGCCGGGATATGCGCTGGCCGGGACGGCCGGGAGGCTGGTCGACGCCTGGCGGCGGGCCGGGGTGAGCGGTGAGGCGGTCGCGTTGGCCCTGGAGGCCGCGGGGGCGGTCGCCCGGGAGCGGGCGGCACAGGCCGCCACGGTGGCCGTCAGCGGGCCGCAGAGCGACGCCGTGCCGCTGCGGCTCACCAGCCAGGTCGCCCTCGAGGTCATCGGCGAGGCCGTCTCCTCGCTGCTGGTGGTCAGCTTCGCCGCCCACGGCGTCGCCGAGATCGTCGCCGCCCTGGGCCGGGCCGCCGACCGGGGCATCCGGGTCGATCTGGTGCTGGAGACCTCCCTGGCCGCCGGCGGCACGCTGAGCGGCCCCGGCGCGGCCGACGCCTTCCGGGAACTGGCCGGGCGGCAGGGGGTGTGTTTCTGGCACTGGCCGCAGGAGCGCCGCCCGCTCGTCGGCCGCTCCCGCGCCGCCCTGCACGCCAAGCTGATCGCCGCGGACGAGCGCAGCGCGCTCCTGGGCAGCGCCAATCTCACCGACAGCGCCCTGGAACGGAACCTGGAGATCGGGGTGGTGCTGCGCGAACCGGTGGCCGTGCGCGGCATCGTCCGCCACTTCCGCGCCCTCATGCGCCCCGGCACCGGCCCTCTCGAACCGCTCCGCTGAACCTTTTCCAACAAGTGGTCCCGGCCGCCGGAGACGGGATCCCCGATGGTATCCGAGGCCGTGCCGTCACAGGCCACGGCATCGTCCCTGACTGCGAGACCTCCGCATGCGACCTGCGGAGACGGTGTGTTGAAAAAGGCTCACCGGCCGCCTCACAGCCCGGCCGGCGGAAATCTCCGTTCTGGCTTTAGGCGGATGACGGCCGGCGCCGCGAGGAACGGAACCGGACCGGCTCCAAGGAAAAACAGAATTCGGAAGCCGAGCTGTGATAGGCAGATCACCGTGACCGTTGAGAGCCCCGATGTCGTCGATAGCGTATCGCTGAGCGCCGACGAGTCGGTCTGCATTCTGCGGATGATCGAGGACCGTCCGTTCAGCGGGTCGCCCGAGCAGAACCAGCAGCTCGTGGAGAAGATCAACGCCTATCTGGCGTTCCTGCAGACCGGGCAGCTGGTCGAGCAGTTCCCGCAGATGGCCGGGAAACGCATGGAGGTCCGCCTGGTGTGCGGTGAGGATCCCCAAGGCCCGCCTCTGCTCGAGATCCTGCAGGCCGCCACTGCGCTGTTCGCCAAGCACGGGGCCGACTTCGTGGTCGAGGTGATCCCCTGGGAAATGGTGCTGGGGGGCCGGCCGCGACCGTGAGGTTCCTCCCCTCGTCGGTGCGGTTTTCGCTGCTCCCGCCCACGAGGCCGGACGCGCGGGGATGCGTGTTCTCAAGCCGTTCCCGCAGCGATCCTTTTTCAGCATGCGGATTCGAGGGCCGAGGGCGGGCGCTCCAGCGCTGTCCGGTGTTGGGCCGTCGCGGGTCACAGCGTCGTCTCTGACTGCGACGAACCTTTTCAACACGCCGTCTCTGCAGGTCGAGACGGGGACCTTCCAGTTCGGGACACCTTCGAGGCCCCGTCCGGGATGCCTTGGACCACGTGTTGAAAGGTCCGCTCAGTTCCGTGAGCGTACGTTCTCGCCGTCCGGCTTCGGGCTTCTTGGGGTGAAGGCGAATTTCTCGTATCCGATGTGCGAGGAGCCCGCGGAGGGAGCCGACGCCTGCCCGGCCAGGGAGTACTTGGGGACGATGCGCCGGGGCTCCCGCTGCACGGGGCCGTTGGTGGGAGGGGGCGGAGGCTCCTGCTTGGGCCTGGGAGGGTCGTGGTAGGGAGGGACGGCGGCCAGCGCCGCCGCCGACAGGGCCAGGCCGGTCACCAGGAGGAGCACGGACCGGCAGCCGGGCCAGCCGTAGCCGTACAGGATCAGGGAGACGGTCAGCAGGTAGGTCTTGGCGGTCACCGTGGCGATGACGCCGATCATGGCGAGCCGGCAGCGCTGCAGGCTGATCTGCAACTGGGCGACCCCCAGGGCGCCGGCCAGGACGAGCAGGTAGGGGTAGGGGGTGGCCATGATCGGGGTACCGGCGTCGTGGAAGAGGGCGATGCCCTCCAAAGCCAGCTCGGCGGTGCCGATCAGGATGCCGATGCTGAGGCCGTAGGCCACCCCGGTGGGCCGGCGGGCGTGCGCGCCGATGGGGGAGAGCTCACCGAAGTTGAACATGGCCACCGGCAGGGAGAGCGCGGGCAGCGTCAGCGCGACGACCACCCATGGCGAGGGCGGCTGTCCGGCCGAACCGAAGCCCGTTGAGGACAGGGCGACCAGGAGGGTGGCCAGAGCCGCCAGCGCGACGCAGCCCCATTCACGGGGGGTGAGGCGCTCACCGAGCAGGACGGTGGCAAACAGCAGCAGCGGCACCAGCCCCGAGACGAACGCCGGCTGAGCGGCAGGCAGGGACAGCGACGACATGGCGATCCACTGCAGGGCCAGGCCCGCTGCGGCGAGGAAGCCCCCGGCGTACCAGATGGGGGTGATGAGCATCTGCCGGGCCAGCTTGAAGGGGTGGGACCCGTGCAGCGGCTCCATGCGGTTGGCCGCCACCTTGAACAACGCGACGCCGAGCAGGTAGGCCCCGCTGGAGAGCATGGCGACGACGGTCGCCGCGAGTGCGCCCAGGTCCATGGCGACTCCGGTTCCGCTTCTGGCGGCCTGGCTGCTCCACGGGGAGGAACGGGGTGATCCAGGCCACCTCATGATCAATCACCAGTAACGGTAAATGATTGTTGGCGATTCGCCAATAGCTCTTGGCGTATCGCTAATTAGCTTCTATGGTTCGGGTAGCCGAGGAAGCGGGGGGCGGCGTCCGGGATCCACCTCCGAAGGCACGAGCATGACCGAGCAGAAGAGTTGCAGGCGCCCTCCGGGCAAAGCGGCGGCCGCCGCAGCGCCACTTCCCGCCCGGCGGGGGGACACCGGACGGACGACGGCGACCGCACCGCGACTGGCCGGACGCGGCTTCGGCACAGCCGTCCACGGACACCGGGCACTGAACGTTTTTCAACGCAAGGCCTGGGGTGTCGGCAGCGGGAACCTCGGCGGCACCCGACTGCCGGCCCTTGCCGGACCCCGTCTCGACGCAGGGGAACGGCGTGTTGAGAAAAGTTCACCTGGCCGCAAGGCAGGCGCCCTCGACCAGTGATCCGCCCCCGACCGGCATCGGTCGTGCCCGGGTACTCCCCTCCGGCGGGCACGACCGATGCCGCACCACCCGTCGCAGGGAGACCACGGTGCTCCACGAACCTTTCGTCCCGCGGCCTTGGGGCGAGCCGTCATCTGAGACGGCCGGCCCCTCGCTGGCCAGAATCTTGCTGCCGCTGTCGGACCAGGACCTTGCCACCGGCGCCCGGATCCTCAACGGCGCCGACCCGGGACCGCCGGAGCCGCCGGCGCGCCGGGCGGAGCACAGGCCATGACGGCGCCGGAAGAGCCCGTGCCCCCGGCCCCGCTCGGGCCAGGCTCGTTCCTGTGGGACTACAGCGGCCTGCGCCTGGCGGCGATCACCGACATCAGCGCGTTCGTGCTGCAGGCCATGCACCCGGCCATCGGCGCCGCCGCCGAGCGGCTGACCGACCTGGACACCCGCCGGCTGAGCCGGGCCGTGCACGACTTCGTCTCCATACGGCCCTGGGTGTACGGGGAGCAGGGGACGCGTCATCTCCTGCCCGCCGGTCCTTTGGCCTGGGCGCACCTTGCGACCTTCTACGTCACGGTCACCGCGGCGCGGTACTTTTCCGCCGAACCGATGACTTTGGACCGGGAGCAGCGGATCTTCGAGGAGTTCCTCCTGCTGGGACGGCTTCGGGGAGTGCCGGCGCGGATGCTGCCGTCCACGATGGCCGACTACTGGGCCTACTTCGAGGACATGCTGACCCACACCCTGGTACCGCACCCGGTGGCGCATCGGGTGCTGGACCGGCTGGGCGGCTTCTCCTCGACTGTCCCGGTGACGCTGCGCCCGCTGCTCGTCCCGTTCGGCCTGAGGGGCGGCTGGTTCACCCACCTGGTCACCGTCGGCACCCTTCCGCAGGCGGCCCGCACCAAGCTCGGCCTGACCTGGACGGCAGACGACGAACACCGGCTGCGCGCTGTTGGAACGCTCTTTACCCGCGTCCTTCCCCACCTGCCCGAACGCCTCCGCTACGCCCCTTCCGCCTACCAGGCCCGCCGCACCTCCCGGATGCAGCGGAGCCCACGGGGACCTCGGCATCTGCGGCTTACCGACACATGCCCGGTGGTGGCCGGGTGCCGGGGCGTCCGGCGAGCGGTGCGCTGAGAGGGACCGCAGCGGACGCAGGCGGTGCGCAGCGTGCACTGTCCCAGGCAAACCCTGCGCCCCGCCCCGATCTGGGGGCGCGGTGGGTCAGCACGGGGCACAGGGCCACTGGTCGGCAAAGGAGCAGGTCTGCGCGACCGGCGGTGGCCGCATGCGGCGGGCGGGATGTCACATCGGGCGTTCGGCCAGGGCCTTCTCCAGGCGCTGGGCGGCACGGGCGGCGACACGGGCGCGGTAGGCGATCGGCATGTAGCGCAGCCGTTCGGGCAGGGCGCTTTGGCCGCGGCCCAGCAGCCGCAGCCGGCGCTCGTCGGTGTCGCTCCAGGAGATACCGAGTTTTTCGCGGGCGGCCGGCGGCAGCATGCCGATGATCAGGAAGAACCGGGTGCGTGACGTCACCTGCGCGCCCCTGCCGCGGGGCCTCAGCGGAGGACGACGCGCCCGCCGCCGGGCCGCGCTGCTGGAGGCGGGGCTGGAACTGTTCGGCACCCGAGGATGTGCCGGCACCACTGTGCGCGGCGTCTGCACACTGGCCGTCCTCAACGACCGCTACTTCTATGAAAACTTCCCCGACCTGGACGCCCTGCTGGTGGCGGTGTTCGACGAGGTGGCCCGGCGGGGCGAAGAAGCCATCTTGGCCGCGGTCCGCTCAGCCCCCCGCGACCTGCCGCTGCGGGTGCGCGCCGTGGCGAACGCCGGCCCCGGCTTCCTGATCGCCGACCCCCGCCACGCCCGGCTGCTGACCCACGAAATCCAGGTCGAACCGGCGTTGCGGGGACGCCGCAACGCGCTGATCCGCCGCCTGGCCGGTATCTTCACCGCCCAGGCCCACGAGCTGGCCGAGGACATGCCGCTGTCAGACACTGACGTGGAGATGACCGTCCTCACCCTGGTCGGCGGGGCGATGGAACTGGTCTCCACCTGGCTGCGCGGCGAACTGGCCGTGGATCGCGAGCACTTGATCGACTTCCTGGTCGCCCTCATCGTCACTTCCGACGGCCTGCCGGCGTCCCCGGCCAGAAAGTCCCAGGCCGTCCGCCGCGCACCCGCCTGACCACCGGGGCCGGCCGATCATCGCGCGGCGGTCAGATCGTAGAGCGTTACTCCGTCGATCACCTGGGCGGTGAAGTTCTCCTGCACCCACTCGGCGATCCGCTGGGCGGCGTCGCTGCCGCTGCCCGCCCGGCCCGGCATGCCGCCGCCGATGAAATAGTGGATCTTCTTCTCGCGCACGTACCGCTGGAACTGTTCCAACGTCGGCGCCGGATCGGTGCCGTTGAAACCACCGACCGCCATCACCGGTTTCCCGGTGGCCAGCTGGTAGCCCGCCGCCCGGTTGGACCCCACCGCCGCCGCCACCCATGTGTAGGCGGAGGCATCGGCCTTGAGCAGGGCGGTCAGCTCGGCACTGGGCGTGGACGCGTTCAGCAGACCCCCGGCCCCGCCCATACCGCCGCCGGGACCGAACCCACCGAAACGTGGACCGAACCCGCCGGGCCGCCGGCCCGGCCCGAACCAGCCGAACCCGCCGCCCGGGCCGAATCCGCCGGGCCATCCGCCCGAGCCGTCACCCGGGCTGAGCCCATCGGATCGGCCATCCGAACCGGAATTGCCGGAGTCGTTGTCTGAACCGGACCTGTCGGAACGGCTGCTCGAACCGGGGCCGCCGAGACCAGCGTCCGGACCGGAGCCACCGGTTCGACCGGCTGAGCCGGAGCTGCTCGAACCGTTGCCCGGGCCGAATCCGCCGGGGGCGCTGTTTGGAGCCGGGCGGCGCGCTTGCGGTGGCCGGATGCCGTCGGGGAGGGACGGCGGGCGCCGGAACCGGTCGCCGGGGAAGCCCGGGCCTCGTGACACCTGCGGGCCTGCGATGGGGATCGCCCCCTGGTGCGGTGTGGA
>Ga0207874_1004579_pt1 | contig 10105 bp, 7 predicted proteins | sample HigsolmetaAR201D_FD_184833 | JGI IMG/M metagenome (GOLD analysis project Ga0207874, IMG submission 184833) | Ionic liquid and high solid enriched microbial communities from the Joint BioEnergy Institute, USA - AR20-1-D (SPAdes) (version 2) ... | reverse complement strand
GCCGTTGATCTATGCCGATGGCGAGCTGATCGTGCGCGTGCTGCAAAACCTGATCGACAACGCCCTGAAGTTCAGCGAGCGTGGCAGCACGATTCGGGTGCAAGCCTGCATCGAAGAGGTTGAGAACGGGCCATCGTTCATCGCGCGCGATGAGAGCGGCTTATACGAAGACACGGCCATTCAAGATGAGCTGCCGCCTTTAACTATCATCAACGACCGCGTGGTCAAGGTGAGCGTCAGCGATCAAGGCATCGGCATTGCAGAGAAAGATCTGGCCAAGATCTTCGATAAGTTCGGGCAGGCGGGCGAGCGTCGGGGCGGCACAGGTCTGGGGCTGACCTTCTGCAAACTGGTCGCCGAAGCGCACGGCGGAACGATCGGTGTAACAAGCACGGTCGGCAAAGGAAGCACCTTCTACTTCACGCTGCCGATCGTTACCATCGATCTATAACTTGGCTATTTTTGTTGAGTGAAACTTCGTGCCGTCGCGCGAAATTTCACTCAACAACTTCCCCGCTTTTGGTTTTCACGTATTGCGAAAGAAACCAGTCTTTAAGCTGATTTGGTATGGCGTCTACTGTAGTGTTAGGTTTTGGGGCGGCCTTTCGACACAAAGGAATACGCCTCTGCTTGCGGGCGGGATGTTGGTAGCCGTAGGCGGACGCGCCAAAAGCTTGTTTGGGCCAGAGACCTCTCCGCTAGAGCGCTAAACTGGCAGATGAAATACAAGAGCGAGGTTGATAGAAAAGCAAAAGGGAGCGATTTCGTACCCGTGACGAAATCGCTCCCTTTTTGAATCAGATGCTAGAGTAAATCGATCTCCATGCCCTCAAAGGCGGCGTCGGTATGCGGGAACAGCTCGCGAGCTTGCTGCTCGATCTCGTCGATCGCCTCGTCGCTGTAGCGCGGTTCGTGATGAAAGAGCACTAGACGACGAGTGCCACACATACGCGCGACCGCACAAGCCATGGCTGGGGTGCTGTGACCCCAACCCTGCTTTGAAGCGGCATAGTGTTCGCTCGAATACTGGCAATCGTGAATCAGCAGATCGGTATCGCGCGCGAAGTTTACGATACGGCGGTCTGTATCCACATAGCCTTCGGTGTCGGAGGCAAAAACCATAGAAGCGTTGCGCCATTCGATCCGGTAAATGTAGACTCCACTCTTCGGATGAGCATAGCTCTTGAGAACGCGAATACGCACCGCATCGGGCGAGAGATCAAGGTGCGAATGATAGCTGTTAACAACGCGTGGCGCATGCGTACCGGGATCCATAATGACCATCTCTGTCTCGCGCAAATTACTGATGGTCTTAAGCGATGGCATTTCATGCAGACTGACCGGGAAGCTCGGCGGCAGCACCGCATGATTGAGCGTCTCCTCAAGATCTTGCTCGAATGTGCGCGGCCCAACAATATGCAGAATGCTGGAACCCAGATAGGCTGGCGGGAAAAACGGAAAGCCTTGGGTATGGTCGTGATGCATATGTGTGAAGAGCAACGTCGCGACTATTGGCTGCCCGCCGTTCTCCCGTGCGCGCCGTACCAGATCGTAGCCAAGATTAATGATGCCGGTTCCTGCATCGATAATCAGGGTGTGACCTCCCACCTGCACCTCAACACAGGTAGTATTACCCCCATAGCGCAACGTTGTTGGGCCGGGCATCGGATAGCTTCCCCTGGCGCCCCATACGCGTACGGTAAAACGTTCGTCCCCCATCTAGCAACCCCTCCTAAATACGCATGCGCCATTGCATGTCTTGTGCCGTGTTGTACTAAATAAGTTTCAGGAATGGGTGTTTATGCTGACCAATCCTGCAGCATCTGCACCAATAACCGTACACCTATACCGGTTGCACCCTTGGCATGGTACGGCTTGCTGCCACCCCAAGCTGTGCCTGCGATATCAAGGTGGACCCATGGCATATCGCCAACAAAGGCATCGAGAAAGGCAGCAGCAGTGATTGCGCCACCAAAACGAGCACCACCTGTATTGCGAACATCTGCGATATCGCTGCGGACCATCTCGCGGTACTCATCCCAAAGCGGTAGTTCCCAAACACGCTCGCTCGAAATTTCACCTGCTTGCACCAGTCGTGCCATCAATTCGGGGCTGTTGCCCATGGCACCGATCGCGTGCGGGCCAAGCGCAACCATAATCGCTCCGGTCAGAGTAGCGAGGTCGACAACACCTGCAGGTTTGTAGCTCTGAGCGTAGTAGAGCGCATCGGCCAGTACAATGCGGCCTTCGGCGTCGGTGTTGAGCACTTCGACCGTTTTGCCGCTCAGGGTCTTGATCACATCGCCCGGACGATAGGCTGTACCGCTGGGCATGTTTTCAGCCGAGCTGACCAAACCGACCACGTGCAGAGGTAGCTTCAGTTCGGCGACGGCCTGCATAGCGCCGAAGACGGCGGCAGCACCGCCCATGTCCATCTTCATGTTGTCCATGGACTCGGCAGGTTTGATGCTGATACCACCGGTGTCGAAGGTGATACCTTTGCCAACCAGCACCACCGTGGGCGTGCCCTCAGCCGCTTGGCCGTATTCCATAATGATGAAACGGGGCGGCGAAGCCGAACCTTGACCCACAGCGAGCAGACCGCCGAAGCCGCGCTCTTTCAGCTCTTCAAGGCCATAGACGGTAACCTTGAGGCCCAAACGCTCGCCCAAAGCCAGAGCTGCATCGCCCAAATAGGCAGGATTGACCTCGTTGGGCGGACTATTGGCGAGATCGCGTGCAAACGCGACGCCGCGAGCGATCGCCTCAGCGGCGGCCGCACCTGCGCTGGCTTCCTCAGCGTCGGCCGATACCAAGAAGGTGAGGCTCTCGGGATCCTTCTGATCGGCCTCTTTGGAATCGGTCTTGTAGCGCAGGAAACGATACAAGCCGAGCAGAGCGCCTTCGCCAGCAGCTTGGGCCACCTGGCGTGGCGAGAGGCCGTTCACGCTCGGCAGGTTGCTGACATAACTCGAAACCTTGAGTTCGCGCGCTTTCTGAGCCGCTTGAGCCGCAGCTTGGCGAATATGGTCAGCCTTGGCCTTCTCGGCTTTGCCTAAGCCCTGCAACAAGAGCCGTTTTGCAGGCAGGGCACCTCGAGTATACACGAGCAACTGTTGTTTTGCACTACCAGAGAAGTCTTCAGCTTCGATCAAGTTCGCAATCGACTCTGGCAATGTTTCAGACTCGTATACACTAAGAACGAGTAAATCGGTCGTTTCCTGAAGCAGATCAGCTTGACGTACCGTAATCTTCATAAGCTGGTTAGACCTTTCAAGGTATCACGTAGTGCTACGTATACCAACAAACGGATTTTCTTCCATTTCTTCGCGTATAGTTGTTGGCTCTCCATGCCCGGGATAGACCACAATTTGCTCGGGATTGGGGAGCGTGTAGAGACGTTCACGGATGCTGCGCTCGAGGGCTGCGAAATCGCCGCCCGGCAGATCGGTGCGCCCTACACTTCTACGAAACAGGGTATCGCCACCGATCAACAGGCCTTGGTCGGCAGCATAAAAGCAAACACCACCGGGGGTATGGCCCGGCGTGTGGATCACGTCGAGCGTGATCTCGCCAAATTGCAAGCGATCGCCGTGAGCTAAGGCGCGTTCGGCTGGTGCGATCGGTTCGATCTGCACACCAAAGCGACGCCACTCAAGGTGCGCTTGCCCGAGTAATTGGTTATCGGCAGGATGGAGGTAGACCGGTACAGCAAAGTGTCGCCGGAGCTGTGTCAAGGCACCAACATGATCGAGGTGAGCGTGCGTCAAGAGAATAGCCTGTAGCTCGACGCCTTCCTCCTCGATCAGGGCGATCAGTTCTGGGGCGCTAAATCCAGGGTCAATAAAAACTGCTGCGTTCGATGTGGGTGCGTGAAGGAGATAGCAGTTTTCGGCCAATGGGCCAACCGTGTAGCCCGATAGCTGTAACTTCATGGGACAAGAATTCTTCTCTAGGCCGTGCGCGGCTTGAATGATCTATGCTGTTGAAGTTCGTTTTACAATCTGGCCCCGATCTTACAATCGCTAGGTGGTCGCGACGTAGCAAACCCATTCCTCTGGCGCGAGCGATCTGAGCCCAACGATCCTTCAAAGAGGCGACACAGATCGAGTAGGTTGCAGCAGAGCGTGGCAGAACTAAATGGCTCGCAAGGGCACACTGCAGCCACAAGCGCTTGCTGCTATTCCGTGCTCAGAGTAGCTCTGATAGAAACGAACCACACCACCTAGTCAGCACTCCCGTAGTATACGATAAGACAACCAATGCAACAACAGAGATTTCGTTTTCGGCCAGCGAGCGTGTATGCCCAACAACTCACTAGCTATGTGACGCAAATCTGCCCGAAAAAGTGCCCGAGCACTGCTCGTGCTAAGCTGCCTCGACGAGGCACACAATGTAGCATCGTCTGTTCTGTTTATACCACACTCTTGGAAAATCTTTCAGTGAAAAATCCGCTACTAAAGCTACTAATTTGATAGTACGATTATCGAATGTAATGCCGTAAAGTGCGATAATCAGCCTTGCGACGAAGTAAGATTCCAAACGCGGTATGTTATAATGGGACAGATCTAGTGCTTGTTTTTATTTTTTATGTATTACCTGAGGAACCTCACTTATGCGACTTTCCTGCTTACAAGAAAACCTCAAAAAAGGGCTAGCGACTGTCAGCCATGCCGTCGCTGGAAAGAGCACACTCCCTGTGCTTTCGAATGTGTTGCTCGCCACTGACCGAGGCCGATTAAAGCTAGCAGCGACGAATCTTGAAGTAGGGATCACCTGCTGGATCGGCGCAAAGGTTGAGGAAGAAGGTGCTGTCACCGTTCCCGCAAAGCTCTTGAGCGATGTGATCGGAAGCCTGCCCAACGACCGCGTGACTCTGGCCCTCGACCCCCGTACTGTGACGGCGCAAGTCACCTGTGCGCGTTTCAATAGCAATATCAAAGGTATTGAAGCAGAAGAGTTCCCTGCTATTCCTACCATTTCTGATCAGGAGCCGACTGTAACGCTGGCGCCCGATGTGCTGCGCGAGACGATCGATCAGGTCGCTTTCGCCGCCGCCAGCGACGATTCGCGCCCAGTTTTGGCGGGCGTGCTCATTCGCCTCAAGGGCGAAGAGGCTACCTTCGCTGCCACCGATGGCTTCCGGCTCGCTAAACGCACCATCACCTTGGCCGAACCAGTCGAAAATCCCCAAGAATTTATTGTGCCAGCCCGTACCTTGAGCGAACTTTCGCGCATTTTGGGCGATACCGAAGGCAATGTCGAAATCACCGTGACCCCTTCGGGCGGTCAGGTGCTCTTCCACACCGAAAACACCGATCTGGTTTCGCGCTTGATCGATGGCAAATTCCCCGATTTCGAGCGCATTATTCCGACTACCTACGCGACCCGCAGCGTCTTCGACACCCAAGAGATGATCAAGGCGGTTAAGCTGGCCTCCTTCTTTGCCAACGCCAGCCAGAGCACCGTCAAGTGCTCGCTCGAACCGGGCGGCGAGATCGGCCCGGGCAAGCTGATCATCAGCGCGAACGCTGCCGAAGTCGGCGACAACACCGGCGAACTCGACGGCATGGTGCAAGGCGAGGGCGGCCCGATCGCGCTCAACGTACGCTATCTGCAAGATGCACTGGCCGCGATCAAGACGCCGCAAGTGGCCTTCGAGACCCAAACACCCCGCTCGCCGGGCGTGTTTAAGCCGGTCGGCCAAGATGGCTATGTTCACCTTGTGATGCCGATGACGGTACGCTAAGCGAACTTTGAGAATTGTCTTGACGAGTGTCGATACATTCGACACTCGTTATTTTTTGCCTTCGGCAGAGTGCAATCTGCTTCGCGTGCTCAAACTGCACTGCCCGGTAGCGCAGCCTATCGATCGTCTGCAAGCTTTGGCGGCGAAGTCTTGCCCTTTCATTCGGCTTCTAGCGCGTCCGCCTTCGGCTATCAGATCAGAGAAGCTACCCTCATCCCCGACCCTTCTCCCGCCTTTGCGGGAGCTGTACATTAGCCACAAATCGACATACAGTCAGCGTTATCGGCCCTCACCCCCGGCCCCTCTCCCGCACTGCGGGAGAGGGGGTGAATTACAACCTCTCCCCGTTCTGCGCTCTCAAGGATACTCCCGCGATGCTATGCGAACGATCGCCTTTTGCTGCCGACACGACTTTTGGGTAAGGCATAGAAGGCGGGCGAAGGGAGCGAGTAGGCCCCCGCTTGTGTCATGGAAAGCAACATCGGCAGCGTAAGGCGGCGTTTGAGCCTGCTAGGCGCATGCGCCGAGCAGGTCGCAGCGCAAGCTGCGAGGTGTAGGCTTGAATGGAAGGTAAATGACTTGGTAGCCGAAGGCGGACGCGCTTAAGCATGACTTATGGCTAGAAGCGTCGACGCCTTGGGCGTGCCTTTGGGTTGGAAAAATGATAGAATGCCAGCAATAGAAAAGTTCGCTTTCAACAGATGAGGGTTAGCATAGATTTTTAAAAATTATTCTACGGTTGCAACCAAAAGGTCACAGGCGCGTATATACTAACAAACAAGGATCGGCCTATCTGAAAGAGGAGAGGAACTACGGTGTTCGCATTTCTGCTCGATTGGTATAATCTGCCGTTTTTGATCGCCCTTGCAGGTTGTACGATCTTTGCCTTGCTTCAAATCGTAGGAGGCATCAGCGAAGGCGACGCCGACCTTGATGTCGATGCCGATCACGATGTCGACCTCGATCACACGGGCAACCTCGATCTTCCCGATCACGATGGCCCCATCTCCGCATTTTTAGGAATACTGGGTATAGGCAAAATCCCGCTCGCGATCGTTTTAATGAGCTTGCTCGGCTCGATCGGAGCCTTGGGTCTCATCCTCAATAGCCTGCTGCTCACACTGTTTGGCAGCTACCCTTCCTTCTTCTTCCTGATCGTTATTCTTGTCGTTTTGTTTGTTTCGATCTTAGTAACGGGCCGAATCAGCCGCTTTATCGGTCGATTCGTGGCCGAAAATAGCGCTGTTATCGGAATCGAAGAATTAGTTGGTCGCGCTGGAACGGTGACCAGTGCATCGATTAGTTCTAGTTATGGGCGAGTGAGCATCCGCGATGCACATGGCACCCTCCACACCGTTTACGCTGTGCTCGAGGGCGATCAAAGCGCGCCTGAACGAAGCGAAGTGGCCTTGATCGCTTACGACAAACAACAGCGCCGCTTTATCGCTCGCCTCCTCCACTAACACTCAATCGAATGCGCCAGTCACCATTGTAGGGTAGCGCTGCTTTTGCTAGCGCTTGGAAATGAATAGGTTTCGCAAGAGTCCAAACAAAAGAAGGTAGCAACCATGCCCACCCTCGCTGTCACGATTGCGATCATCGCTGGTGTCATCATCCTCGTCATTTTAGCGATCGGCTTCGCAATCTCGCGCTTTTATGTTAAAGCGCCTGCAGACCGAACCTATGTCCGAACTGGTAGCGGCAAACCTCGGGTGGTCTTCAACGGCGGCGGCTGGGTCTTCCCGGCCCTCCACCAGATCACCTGGGTCGACCTGCGCACGATGGATATCGATATCGAGCGTACTGAAGCCAACGCGCTGCTCACTATCGACCCGCAATACGCCGATATTCGCGCCATCTTCTACATCAAGGTCAATCCGATCGCCGAAGATATCGAGCGAGCGGCACGTACCATCGGTGGAGGCGAAGTCAATACCGATAGCGTCAAGCGCTTGGTCGAGAGCAAGCTGGAAGGTGCCCTGCGCGACGTAGCGGCGACCTTCTCGCTGATGTCGCTCCACCAAGAGCGCGAAAAGTTTGTCGAGCGGGTGCAAAATCTGGTGCGCGCCGACTTGGCCGAAAACGGTCTAGTGCTCGAATCGGTCTCGATCACTACCCTCAAGAGCGCCCGCCAAGGTAGCTTCGGCGTCGACGATGTCTTCGGTGCCCAAGTAGCTCGCGCCAACGCCCAAGTGATCCAAAACGCTTTGAAAGAGCGTAACGAGATCGACCAACTGACCCAAACCGAGATCGCTAAGCGCAACGCAGCCGCCGAACGCGAGCGCAACGAGATCGAGCAGCAGAAACAGATCGAGCTGGCTCGTCAGAACGCGAACTCGCGCTACGAAGCCAACGAGATCGAGCGCAACACCGAACTGCAGATCGCGATTCGCAACGCTGCTGTCGAACAAGAGAAGCTGTCGCTTGAGCGCAACTTGGCCCAAGCACGCGCCACCCAACAGCGCGAGATCGCGATTCGCCTCGCCGAAGAGAAGAGCGCCGCCGAACAGGCCGCCTACGAACAGCAGCGCGCCGCCGAGCTGGCCCGTGTGCTCAAAGAGCGCGCCGTTGCCGAGGCCGAGCAAGAGAAGGAACAAGCGGTGCGTCTGGCCGAGCAGCGCAAACAGCAAGCCATTCAGTTGGCCGAGCAAGAGCGCGAGCGCGAAGTGCAACGCAGCGCCGTTCTACGCGAGCAGGCCATTCAGGTCGCCAACCAAGAGCGTCTGATCGCGCTGGCCCAAGAGCAGGCCCGTTTGGAGAGCGCCGAAGCCGAGCGCCTCAAGATCGCGGCAGAGAAAGAGGCCGCCGAGCAGCAAGTCTACACCGTTCAAGAGAGAGCGGCTGCCGAGCGCGAAGCCCAGATCCAGATCATCAATGCCGAGCGCGACGCTCAGCGCGAGATGATCAACCGCCGCAACGAGGTCGAGATCGAAGCCTTCAAGCGCATCAAAGATGCCGAGGCCGAAGCGACCGCCCTCAACCAGAAGGCCGAGGCCGAAGCGACCGCCGCTATCAAGATGGCGGAGGCACGCCGCACCGAAGCCCAAGCCATGGCAGACGCCGAAAAACTGCGCGCCGAAGCCCAACGCGCCGCCGCTGCCGCGCCTGGTCTGGCCGAAGCCGAGATCATCGCAGCCAAGGCCGAGGCCGCTCAGCGCGAAGCGGAAGCGATCAAAGCCCGTGGTCTGGCCGAAGCAGAGGCGATCAAAGCGCGTGCCCTGGCCGAGGCCGAAGGTCAGCGCGCAATGGCCGACGCACTGGCAGCCCACGACAGTGTGGCCCAGCAGCTCGAACTCGAGCGCATCCGCGTCAACGCCCAAGTCGAGATCGGTGTGGCCCAAGCCAAGGCTTTGGGCGAGGCGGTGGCTTCCATGGACTTCAAGCTCTACGGCACGCCCGACGCCGCCCAGCATGTATTGCGTATGATCAGCTTCGGCGATGGCCTCGACAACCTGATCAAAACTGCGCCCGCTCCGCTCAAGGATCTGGGCGGACGCTTAGTCGACCGCTTTGTCGGCCCCAACGGCAGCCATACGGTCGAAAGCACGGCCAAGAGCATCGATGTCTTCGATAACAACGCGCTCCAGCCGCTTTTGCTCGAAGCGGGGGCCTTGGCGATGACCTTGCTAAGCGAAGAGGAGCGCTCAAGCTTGACCGTCGGCGAGGCACTGGAGGAGGCAGCCAGCAAGGCCAGCCCCGAGCAGATGAAGGTGATCTATAAGCTGCAAGGCGCTATAACCTTGATGCCGAGCATGGCCAATCAGAAGTTAAGCGACTTCCTCAACCAAAGCTAGTACGCTTCGCAACCGTCTGCGATGGGGTGGCTGTTCTTAGCCACCCCATTTCATTCCCGAGCCTTTTAGCACACTGACACGCCACATTTCCTCCCAAACAGCGCCCGCTTCTTATGTCAAGTATCATATTGGCGAAAAGGTTTTAACCTCCCATTCGGCTGCTAGCGCGTCCGCCTTCGGCTATCAGAGCGTAGAACCTGCCCTCATCCCCGACCCTTCTCCCGCAATGGCGGGAGAAGGGAGTCTGAGCGCGCCCGCAGAATACTATGTGGAATCAAGCTGATTCGCTCTTTTGTTGGCCTTGCCAGAGCGAAAGGTTTATTTGAAGAATGGGCGCGCTCTCTGGTATACTGTGGCGACAGCAACAAGTGGAAGAGATCCGCAAATATTTGGAGGTGTATCAATGGCGATCACAGCTCGTGGCGCGATTGCGCGCAAACCCGGAGAAGCGGTCAGTATCGAAGAGTTCACGATCGGCGATCCGGGCCCGAACGAAGTGCGTGTCAAAATCCTCGCCTCTGGCGTCTGCCATACCGATCTCGGCTTTCGCAACGGCACCTAT
>Ga0207874_1004554_pt1 | contig 10166 bp, 6 predicted proteins | sample HigsolmetaAR201D_FD_184833 | JGI IMG/M metagenome (GOLD analysis project Ga0207874, IMG submission 184833) | Ionic liquid and high solid enriched microbial communities from the Joint BioEnergy Institute, USA - AR20-1-D (SPAdes) (version 2) ... | reverse complement strand
AAACAACAACACCGGACGCTCGAACTCCGCCACCACCTCACGAAAAATGAAAATACTCTCCGCTTCCAACGCATCCAGATGCGAAACCCGATACGTCGTCGCTTCCGTCACGATGCTCTCCCTTCGGCGGTCGGCGTCTCGCCGGTAACGGTCGGGGCGGGCACCGGCAGGTGCCGGCGCAGTGCCCGGAGCAGCACGGGCGCCAGATCGGCCCGGCACACCAGCAGGTCGGGCAGGCGGGGGTTGGCGGCGTTGTAGCCGAGCGGGGAGCCGTCGATCCGGGAGGCGTGCAGCCCGGCCGCGGTCGCCACGGCCACCGGCGCCGCCGAGTCCCACTCGTACTGGCCGCCGGCGTGCACGTACGCGTCGACCTCGCCGTGGACCACCGCCGCGACCTTCACCCCCGCCGAACCCATCGGCACCAGCTCGGCACCCAGCTCGTCGGCCAGATCAGTCAGAAACCCCGGCGGACGGCTCCGGCTCGCCGCCAGGCGCAGCGGCCGACCAGGCGGGGCGGCCGGCACCGCCGGCGGATTCCCGGAGGTGAGGACCTGGCCCCGGGCCGGCAGGGCGACCGCGCCGGCGGCCAGGTGGTGCGCGACGACCGCGTCCCGCGCCCAGAGCGCCACGTGCACCGCCCAGTCCGTCCGTCCCTCCTCGGCGAACTCCCGGGTCCCGTCCAACGGATCGACGATCCACACCCGACCGGCGGTCAACCGCGACGGCACACCGTTCCCGTCCGCCACGGGCCACGCCCGCCGCGCCTGCTCGTCCTCCTCCGACAACACCGCATCCGCCGGCCGCCACCGGGCCAGCTCGGCGCGAAGCAGCCCGTGCGACGTCCGGTCCCCCGCCGCCCGCAACGCGGCCGGATCGGCGAACCCCACCTCGGCCCGCAACGCCAGCAATGCCTCACCGGCCCGGGCGGCCAGCCAGGCGGCGAACGCGGTGTCCGAGGTGGGGGGTGGTGATGCGGAAGCTTCGGGTTGGTTCATCGGGCGGGCACCTCCGGGGCAGGTGGACGGTTACGGCGCGACCGACGTACGGGGCCGCGACGGCGGTTGGGGGCGGGACCTCCCGGTCACCCCCCTGTTCCCGACGTGTCGGGCCGGGCGAGCCGGGCGGTGTCCCGGCGGCCCGGTCGGGGTCACCAGACGACCCCGACCGACGCCGGTCACGACCCGGCAGCGGGATGGGCGGCGAAGAACCGCCAGATGGTCGCGGTGGCGTCCGGCGCGCGGGCGGGCGGGTCGAGGTCGAGGAGCCGTCGGGCGTGCGGTCCCGGCCCCGGCGCGCCCGGCCACTGGTGTCCCGCGCCCGCCACGGTGACCAGTTCGACCGCGCGCCCCTCGGGGCAGACGGCCGTCGACGTGGTCACCGCCCCCGTGGTGGAGGTGGTCGGCGGGGCACAGTTGGCGACCGCCCGCCACCGGGCGATCAGCTCGGGTGTCGGCGGGCCGTCCAGCCTGACCGGGCTGCGTCCGGTCCCGCCGTTGTCCAGCCGTCCCGGCCCGCCGCCGTACGGGACCGTCCGGTCGGCCGTACCGTGGATGTGGATCACCGAGACGGGCGCGGGGTCCGGACACGGGCCGAGCTGCGTCGCGGCCACCGGCCCGATCGCGGCGAAGATCGTGGTGTCGCAGGCCAGGCGGTAGGTCAACATGCCGCCGTTGGAGATCCCGGTGGCGTACACCCGCCTCCGGTCCAGCGGGACCAGACCGGCGACCGACTCCACGACCTGCCGGATGAACGCGACGTCGTCCACCCCGTCCCGGGCCGGCGGCCCGCAACAGTCCGGTCCCACCGCCCAGGAGCGGTTCACCCCGTCCGGGTACGCCACGACGAACCGACCCCGATCCGCCTCGGCGTTCCAGCCGTACGAGGACTCGGCCTGCTCGCCGGTGCCGAGCGCGCCGTGCACCATCACGACCAGCGGAACCGGCCCGGTGGTGACGGTCGCCGGCCGGTAGAGCCGGAAGGTCCGCCGCCGCCCGTCGACCGTCAGGGTGTGGGTGGAGGTCCCGGCGGGGACGCTGACCACCGGGGTGGGCGGGTCCCGCCGGTCGCCGCCGTCGCGGACGAGCCCGCAGCCGGAGGCGGCGGCGACGCACAGGACGGCCGGCGCCACCGCCAGGGCACGGGCCCACCTGCTCCACCGGCCACGCCGCCCCGGGGCGGGGTGGGTACGCCGCGGCGTCTGTTTCATCCATGATTCTTCCTGATGCGGCATGTTCGTACCATGACATGCTGGTGTGTCATTCCGCACCGGCCAGGCCGGACCCACGGGCGGGAGACCGCCGGTGCCGGTCCGGGCCGGCACCGGCGGAGCCTTCCGGCCCGGGCGTCTAGCGCCCCCGGTCGCGCAACCGGATCAGCTCCCAGCCGCCCTCCGGAACGTCGTCGTCCGGATCGGTCCGCAGGTTCATCGGGTTGGCCATGCCCAGGTAGAGGGTGTGCCCGTCGGCGACCATGTTGCGGACCCCGTAGTTCAGGTAGTTGCCGAGCCCGCTGTCGTCCACCACGGTCGCCGGCCGCTGCGTCGAGTCGAAGACGAAGAGGTCCGCGCCGAACACCGGGGTCGGAAGCGGCGGCTGGTCGGCCAGCAGCGGGACCGAGGCGAGGTTCGACGGCAGCCCGTCGACGCCGAGCGACCGGGCCGTGGTGTTGCCCAGGTGCCGGGCGAGGTAGCTCCAGTCCATCGTGCCGACGTAGAGCTTCCCGCCGGCCACCACCATCTTCCAGGTGTAGTTGTTGAACGGGTTGCCCATCCCGGACGAGCCGTAACGCGGGGTGTACCCGGTCGGGACCACGCTCCAGGCACCGGCCCCGCCCGCCGCCGTCGGGTCGTACGCCGGTAGGCGCTCGGCGCCGTAGAGCAGCTCCACCCGCCTGTTACGGCCGCCGAGGTCCTTGCCGCGGAAGACGCTGATCGCCCGCTGGGTACCCTGCACCGAGGCGCGCAGACCGGCCTCGTCCGCCGGCGGGTGCACCACCAGGTGGACGGCGGTCGCCTTCAGCGGCACGTGCATCGTGCCCCAGTACAGGTATCCGCCGTACGAGGCCAGCCCGCCGAGGCCGTAGGTGCGGGCGACCACCCGGTCCGGCTCGTAGTCGCTGACGCTCCACACCTGCGTCCACGAGTTCGCGTCGGCCGGGTTGAGACCCGGGCTTCCCTGGGACAGCTTCGGACTCATCCAGACGCCCGCGACCCCGTCGGACGCGGCGCCGCCGGCGCCGGCCGACACGCTCGTCGCCCCGTCGGGCGTGCCGGTCCAGGTGGTCACGAAGATCCGGCCCTCGTGCACGGTGAGGTCCGCCGCCTGCGCCGGCAGGTTCGCCACCTCGACGAAGCGGAACGGGTTGCTCCGGCTGCCGGTCCAACGCAGCACGTGTCCCCGGTTGCCGCCGTTCGCCCCGACCCCGACCCCGGCGTAGAGCACGCCGTCGGCGACCAGGAAGTGGCGGATGTTGCCGTAGGCGGGCAGGTTCGCCGAGCCGAGGTAGCCGCCGGTGGAGGCGTCGAACGCGAAGAGGTTGATGCTCTCCCCGAGCGCGGGACCGCCGAGCAGCACGACCCCCTGGTGTGAGCCGGCGGCGCGGATCCCGGCGGTGGTGACGAGCCGGTTCGCGTCCACCTCGGACGCGCTGCGGATCAGGTCGGTCTTCTCGGTCAGCCGCCCGGTCCGCAGGTCGTAGGTGTAGACGCGGGGCGGCCGGTGGTCCCCGAGCGTCGGCGGGAGGTTCGGGTTGCGCCTGGCGACCTGGCTCTCGCCGTACTCGCACACCCAGTCGTCGTTCAGGGTGGGTCGGCTGTTGTTCAGGTTCCGCCCGCTGGTCAGGCAGTTGATGTTCGCCCCGGTGCCGAACCAGAGGTTCTGCCCGGCGCGGGTTATCCCCCACACGTACGCCTGGTTCACCTTCGCCTGGCCCGTGGCACAGGGCGGGCCGGGCGGGTAGGCGACGCCGACTCCGGCGAAGCACTCGTCCGGGGTGGCCTTGGCGAGCAGCGTCCGCTCGTACGACGGCCGGTGGCCGCCGGGCGCCGGCCCGCCCTTCCCGTCGGGTGCGGCGGCGGCCGGGGCCGCCACCAACGCGTGTACCAGTCCCAGTGCGACGGCGGCGGTCGCTGTCCGTCGCACCCCTCGGGCTGCGGTCACCAGTTGTTCCTCCTGCTTCCAACGCATCGCTCGACATGAACCGTGCTGAGGTGCCCGTCGCGCCTCGACGGTCCGCCCGGGAGAACGCGGCACCGCCTCCGAACGACCCGCCGACGCTCCCGCGGCGCTCCGGGTGGACCTGTCCGGGTCAGACCGGGGTGACCTGGGCGGGCCGGGCCGGGGCGACGACCCGCGGGGCGACCCGCTCCGCCCACTGCGCCCAGTCCTCGAACTCGAGGAACCGGCCCAGTCGGCCGAGTTCGCCGACCGGGTCGGCGACCAGGTCCTCGTACCGGATCCGGTGCAGGTGCCGGGGCGGGAAGTCGGCCAGCGCCTGCTCGGCCTGGCTGGTCAGGAACGCGCAGAGCCCGAGGTAGCGGCGTACGTCCTGGCCCCGCTCCCGCAGCAGGTCGGCGGTGAGCCGGTCCGGCAGGTACCGCTGGAGCTCCTCGGGCACGGTCTGGCCCGGCTCGATCCGGAACGGGTCGATGCCGCAACGGCCGAGGAACTCGACGCGTAGCTGGATGAGCTGGAACGACGGGTGCCGGCTCATCGACCGGGCCACGTCCTCCGGGTTGCGGGTCAGGTAGACGATCCTCGCCGTCGGATACGCCCGCAGCAGGTACGGCGCCACGTTGCTGGAGCCGCCGGAGCGCTCGACCCAGCGCCGCTTGCCGGTCAGTGTCGCGAGCAGATCGAGAAACATCTGGTGGTGCACGGCGACCTGCTGGGTGGGGAACTCCGGCACCCGCTCGGCGAGCTGGTCGAAGAGCCGGTCCGGGTCGGGAGTGATCTTGGAAAGGGTGATCGCGAGGATCCTCGGCAGCTCGGTCATCCGGTCCGCCCAGCGTCCGGTGGGCGGGTACCGCAGCTCCCTGGGGGGCAGCCCGATCCGGAACAGGGTGGTGAGTTCGGGCCTGGGGCTGCTCAGCAGCGACCAGTACGCCGGGCCGGTGAGGGTGTCGGTGCTGCGGGCCCACGGCGTCATGGACATGAAGAACTCCTGGACCGACAGGGTGTCGGACTGTTCCGCGATCAGGTCGGAGAGGAGCGTGGAGCCGCACCGGCCGTTGCTGATGATGATCGAGCGGCCGGAGATGGGGGAGTCCATCCGGGTACCTCCTGCGGGATGTGGTCGGGGTGGGTGGGGACGGGTCCGGCCGGTGCGACGCCGCACTCCTCGCGGAGCCAGGCCAGCACGAGCCCGCGTACGGTCTCCGACCGGTCGACCAGGACGGAGTGCCGTGCGCCGGCGACGACGACGGTGCGGGTCTGCGGCAGCAGCCTCGCCACCTCCGGGGCGAGCTGCGCGACGGCCGACTCCGCGCCGTAGACGCAGAGCACGGGCACGCCGATCGCGCTGATCCGGGACGGGTCGGGCAGCGGGCTGGCCGGCAGTTCCTCGGCCAGGGTGGTGGCGGCCAGCATCTCGCGGGTGGCACGGGCCCGGCGGCCGAAACCCTCGCGGCGTCCGGCGGCCAGCGCGGCGACCGCATCCTGCCGGGGCAGCAGCTCCGCCGCCCGGGCCAGGCCGCGGGCCACCCGGGCCATCCAGGCGGGCGTCGGCGGTGCGGACTCGATCGCCACGATGGCGGCGGCCCGCTCCGGGTGCCGGATGGCGTAGCCGAAGGCGATGGTGCCGCCGAAGGAGTTGCCGAACAGGTACACCGGTCCGGTCACGCCCAGCTCGTCCAACAGCGCCGCCAGGTCGTCGACGAAGTCGTCGATCGCGTACCCGGTGCGTGGTCGTTCGCTGTGCCCGTGCCCCCTCAGGTCGTACATGACCACCCGGAACCCGGCGTCGGCCAGCGGCTTGGCCAGGGTGAAGTACCAGCTCGCCAGGGTGTCCGAGGCCATGCCGTGGATCAGTACCGCGGTCGGCGGCCCGGGTGTGCCGGCGGCGCTCGGGGTCCTCGCGCGGGTGTCGTCCGCGGCGGGGGCAGGCGCCCGGCCGACGTCGGAGCCCGGTGGCGACGGGTCGAGCAGCTCGACGTGCAGGTCGATGCCGTTGGCCCGGACGATCACGGCTGGCCCGCTCCGACCCGGTCCAGCGAGGCGGCGATGTGCTCGACGAGCTGCCCGACCCGCAGGTCCCGTACGGTCTGCAGATCCAGGGTGGCGACGAAGTGGGCGAAGTTCACCTGGTCGCCGTACCGGGTCTGCAACCGGCCGGCGAGCGAGACCACGTCGATGCTCTCCATGCCGAGGTCCTCGCGGAACGTGGTCTCCATGGTGATCTCGTCGTCCGGAGCGAAGTCCGCCAGCACGGCGCGGATCATCTCCGAGATTTCGGCGAGGATGCTCTCCTGCGAAGCGGCCACCAGTGCGCTCCTTCCGCCTGTCGGCTGTCGTTCGTGGCTGTCGTGCGTGTGGGCGTGGTGCGGAACGTGCTCGGTCGTGGTGCGGTCGGTGTGGCCGGACACCGGTGGCGGGCGTCGCGCCGCACACGGCCGGTGCGGGGCGGACCCCGGTGCGGGTCGGGTCATCCGCCGGCGGGGGTGGGTGGAACCCGGTTCGGTGTGTCCGGAGTGGACGGCATCCCGCGCGACGGGGCGGAGGCGGGCTCCGGACCCCAGGTCCAGGCGACGACGTACGTTCGGGGCGGCAGGTCGTCCGGGTTGCGGACCTCCCGGAACCCGACCTGGTAGACCCGGTCTCCGACGGTGACGACGAGCCCGGACTCCGTCGCGGCGACCACGGTGAACCGGCGCGGCCGGCCGTCCAGCCCGGTCCCCTCGCCCTTGCCGACCGCCTCCTTGGCCGCCCAGAACCGGGCGAACCAGCGGTGTCGTTCGGCCGGGCCGAAGGACTCCAGCAGGGCCAGTTCCGACTCCGACAGGGCGTAGGTCAGGGTGCTGTCCGGGTGTTGGGTGATCTCGACGACGTCGATGCCGACGCCGGGGGTGTCTGGTGGTGTGTCGGGTGGGCGGGGTCGGGCGATGGCCACGCCGATGTCGGCGGTGTGGGCGATGGAGATGTCGCAGTCGGGGAAGCCGCGGCCGGGTCGGGGGTGGACGCGGGGGCGGCCGTTGGGGTCGTTGGTGATGGTCAGTTCGATGGGGTAGATGTTGGTGTGGCCGTGTTGCCACAGGCGGTGGCGGACGGCGTCTTTGGCGGCGATGCGGCCGAGGAGCCAGCGTTTGCGCGCGTTGGGTGGTTGTCGTTCGTAGTCGGGGTAGGCGGCGCCGCCGAGGATGCCGTGTGCGGCCATGCCGAGGGTGACCGGGTCGGTCCAGCAGTCGAAGGCCATGGTCCAGCCTTCGGGCTGGATGTGGGACATGGGGTTGCGTTCGGGGAATCGTTCGGCGGGTCGGGCTTGTGGGTGGCTGTCGAAGCGGCGGTCTGTTGCGCCTTCGATTTCGGCCCAGACGTGGCCGTTGGTGACCAGTTGGGTGTCGGCGACCAGGTGGGTGTTGTCGATGGAGCGGACGCGGGCGGTGCAGTCGAGGGTTGTTCCGGCCGGTGGTGGGGGGCCGAAGAATCGGATGTGGTGGATGGCTACCGGTAGGGCGACGGTGCGGAACGGTTGTGTGGTGATCAGCCAGTTGCCGATGAGTTGGAGGGCGTTGTCCAGGAGTGCGCCGGGTGGGGTGGGGGTGGTGACCTGGCCGCGGACGTGTCGGTCGCCGAGGGCGTGGACGGCGGTGACGCCTTGGAAGAGGGGGCCGTGGAACATGAGGCGTTGGGTGTACATGTCCTGGGCGTTGATCTGTGGTGGTCGTTCGGTGGTGGGGTCGTGGTGCCAGGGTTGTGGGCGGTGGGTTGGGTAGTCGGGGGCGAGTTGTACGGTGGCGCGGGCGTGGGTGCCGAGGGTGACCGAGACCTGGTTGCCGTCTGCGGGTGTGATGGTGATCGGGATGTCCTGGGCTGGTTCGGCGATGAGCCAGCGGTTGAAGCGGGCGTTGTGGACGGCGATGGCGCGTTGGCCGGGGACGGCTGTTTCGGCGGCGTCGATCATGTGTTGGATGAGGGTGGTGGCGGGTACCACGGGCCATCGGTCGGCGTCGTGGGGCCAGTCGGGTGGTTGGACGAAGAAGCAGTGGTCGCGTAGGTAGGGCATCGTCTCCAGGGAGACCCGCAGCACCGCGCGGTGTACGCGTGGCGGTGACGTGTCCGGGGCGTGTGTACCCGCACCTCCGCCGGCGGCGGCCGCGGTGCTCGTCGCGCCGACCAGGAGCGAGGCGAGTTCCGCCGCGGCGCTGGACTGGTTGGCGAGGCGGTGCAGGGCGGCGAGGGCCGGTGGTTCGGGTGCTACCGCCGGGGGCACCACCGCGCTGGCGGCGTGTGGCGTACCGGACAGGCGGGTGGAGACGGTGGGAGTCGCCGCGCCGGGGAGTGGGGCCGCGTCCGAGGCAGCAGGCCGCACGGACGGCGGCGCCGCGGTGCGGGGCGGGACCACCGACACGGACGGCTGCGCCGGCACGGGGACCGTGACGCCCGGACCGGGTGCCTGGGCCACCGCCGTTAGCGGCGGTGGTGTGCCGGTTCTGCCTGCGCCGTTGGCGCTGTCGGGCGGCTCGCCGCCGTGAACGGAGACGCCGAGCAGTCCGGCGGCTTCCCTGCCGAGGCGGACCAGTGGGCCGCCGAGGTCGAGTCGGATGGCCGGGCCCTGTCGGTTGGTCGGGGTGGGTGTGGTGCGGGTGGGTGTGGTGTGGGTGGGTCGTGGTGGGTCGAGTGCGGTCAGGTCGGGGTTGGCGCCCTCGACCCACAGTGCGGTGGCGACCCGGCGTAGCTGGTCCAGTCCGCTGCGGTGGGCGACGTTGACGGGCATGGCCAGGTGGTCCCGGCCGCGCAGGTTGTCGCCGATCAGCGAGGCGAGTTGTCCGGCGCCGACCTGGAGGAAGACGCGGATGCCGGCGTCGTACATGGCCTGGATCGTCTGGCGGAACCAGACCGGCTCCATCATGTGCCGGATGAACAGCCGGTTCACCTCCGCCTCGTCGGTGGGGAACGGCGCGGCCAGCGTGGCGGACCAGACCGGCACCTTGGTCGGGTGCACCTCCCAGTGGCGCAGCGCCGCGCCGATCGAGGCCAGCCCGTCGGCGAACCGCGGGGTGTGGAAGACGGAGCGGAACGGCAGCTTCTGACAGATCACCGCGGCGTCGCGCAGCGCCTCGACCAGCCGGTCGACCTCGTTCTCGGGGCCGTTGACCACGCACTGGGCCGGGGCGTTGTCGTGCGACAGCAGCACCCCGGGGTAGTCGGCGAGCATCGGGGTGATCCGTTCGGCGGCGGCCCCGATGGCGGCGAAGACGTACCCGTCGACCTCGACCGATTCGGCGTCGAACAGGGCGAGGAACTCGTCCATGGCTGTGGTGCTGATCTGTCCGGTGGTGGCCGCGGCGGTCCATTCGCCGATGCTGTGTCCGGCGACGGCGTCGGGGGTGATGCCGATGCGGTGGAGTGCGTCGGTGAGCAGGCGGCCGACCTCGATGAGGGCGGCGCCGTGTTGGCCGAGGTTGGTGGTGGTGCGGGGGTGGTGGGGGAGGTTGAAGTGGGTGGCGATGTCGGTGGTGCGGGGGTGGAACTCGGCTTCGAGTCCGGGGTAGACGAAGGCGAGTTGTCCGCCGTTGGCCAGGAGGGGGTGGGGGGTGTACCAGATGTCGCGGCTGCCGCGCCAGGGTTGGCCGCGGGTGATGGTTTTGCGGGCGATGTTCAGGCGTGTGTCGGTGGGGTTGATGATGCCGAGGCGGCAGTGGTGGTGGGGGGTGGTGTGGGGGGTGTGGGTGGTGGCGAGGGTGCGCAGGTCGGGGTTGGGTTGGTTGAGGAGTGTGGTGAGTGTGGTGGGGTCGGGGGCGGCCAGCCAGAGGGTTTGTTCGGGTTCGTGGATGGTGGTGTGTGCGGTTCGGGTGGGGGTTGTGGCCGGGGTTCGGGTTTGGGTGGTTGTGGGGGTTTGGACGGTGGTGGGGGGTGTGGTGGTGTGGGTGGTGGTGTGGGGTGGTTGTTCGATGATGATGTGGGCGTTGATGCCGCCGAAGCCGAAGGCGTTGACGGCGGCGCGGCGGGGGG
>Ga0207874_1004547_pt1 | contig 10176 bp, 8 predicted proteins | sample HigsolmetaAR201D_FD_184833 | JGI IMG/M metagenome (GOLD analysis project Ga0207874, IMG submission 184833) | Ionic liquid and high solid enriched microbial communities from the Joint BioEnergy Institute, USA - AR20-1-D (SPAdes) (version 2) ... | reverse complement strand
CCGAGCTTTAAAGCCATCGCAGTCGAGCCGGAGGCTTCGCCTGTCTTGAGTGGTGGCAAACCCGGCCCGCACAAGATCCAAGGTATCGGCGCTGGCTTTGTGCCCCAAGTGCTCAATACCGATGTGATCGACGAGGTGATCCCGGTCAGCAATGAGGATGCCTTTACGACCGCGCGACGTCTCGCTCGCGAAGAGGGTCTCATGGTGGGCATCAGTTCGGGCGCTGCAGCCTATGCCGCTTTGAAGGTGGCCAGCCGCCCCGAGAACAAAGGCAAGATGATCGTCTTTATCGCTCCAAGCAATGGCGAGCGTTACCTCAGCACGCCGCTTTATTCCGACGAATAACCCCTAAATGCTCGCTTCAAACGCCACTAGTTTGAGAGGAGTTTGAACTGCGTGAGCGAGCTTAGAGTGGAAACAGTGCCCGTTTAGCTTTAGCGACGGGCATCTTTCGTGCAATTTTTTGCTCTATTGCACATCGATCGTCGTTGCACAAAAAGCGGGTGGAGAGCGGATCTGGTCGTTTCTATCGGTGCTTTGGCGGCAAGCTTTCTCCCTTCCATTCGGTCCTTGGCGCGTCCGCCTACGGCTATCAACATCCCGCCCACCCACAGAGCAGCTATCACTGTGTGGAAAGACCGCCCGAAAACGGCATAAACAGATTTCCAATGAGAACAGAGCTTTTCAAAGATCGATGGCTAAAATAAAAAGAGAATGGTAGGTCAATGGCAAAAATATACAACAATATCACTGAGCTGATCGGCAATACGCCGCTTGTTCGCCTTAATCGGCTTAATACAAGCCATGCCGAAGTGCTTGCCAAACTTGAATACTTTAATCCGGCGGGCAGCGTCAAAGATCGCATCGCATTGTCGATGATCGAGGCCGCTGAGCGCGAAGGTAAGATCAAGCCCGGCGAAACGGTATTAGTCGAGCCGACCAGCGGCAATACCGGCATCGGTTTGGCTCTGGTGGCGGCGGCCAAGGGCTATCGGCTGATTTTGACCATGCCCGAGACTATGAGTATCGAGCGGCGCAAGCTGCTGAAGGGCTATGGGGCCGAGCTTGAACTGACCCCCGCCAACGAGCGTATGGATGGGGCTATTCGGCGAGCCGAAGAGATTCTTGCCGAGTTGCCGAACGGTTTTATGCCGCAGCAGTTCAAAAACCCGGCCAATCCCGAGATACATCGCCGCACAACCGCCGAAGAGATCTGGCGTGACACCGATGGCGAAGTCGATATCGTTGTGGCGGGCGTTGGTACCGGCGGCACGGTCACGGGCATCGGCGAAGTCTTGAAGCGGCGTAACCCCGATATCAAGATTGTGGCGGTCGAACCCGCCAACTCGCCTGTTTTGAGCGGCGGTCGTCCAGGTTTGCATCGTATTCAAGGCTTGGGCACCGATTTTATTCCCGATGTGCTCAACCTCAAGACCATCGACGAGATTGCAACGGTGCATGACCACGAGGCCTTCGAGATGAGCCGCCGATTGGCACGAGAAGAAGGTTTGATGGTGGGTATCAGCACGGGCGCGGCGGCCCATGTGGCGCTCAAGCTGGCCAAACGCAGCGAAAATAAAGGCAAATTGATTGTGTTTATTGCTCCGAGCAATGGTGAACGCTATTTAAGCACCTCGCTCTACAGCGAAGATTAATACCAAATCCGTTTAAAGACTTGCGCTTTTATAACGTAGAAAATCACAATCCGGGAAAGAGTTGTGTGAAATTTCGCGTTGTCGCGCGAAATTTCACACAACAAAATATCGTCAAGTTCCACTCTGCCGAAGGCCAAATAGAAAGGAATCAACCGGATTTGGTATAAGCACAAGGTGTGTGGAAATTTGCGCTGAGCTACGCAGACAAAAGCACGCTGGTTAACCAACGTGCTTTTGGCTTTTTTCTGCGGAAAATGCAGAAGGTTAGCGGTAGCGACGGAAGGTATTGAAGACCAAGAGCACAAGGCCCGAGCCACAGATCGCCCATACAATGTCGATCGGCGAGCCGCCCATAGAAAGTGTGAGAATCTGGGGGAAGCCAAACTGCATAGCCAGATAGGTGCCGATATAGGCCCCAAACAAACCTATCACAATCGAGACGAAGAAATTCGTCTTGCGAAAGCCAAAAACCGCTTGTGCTACTGCACCACAAATACCTGCGATCAGTAACATAAACAAGAGATCAATGAGCGATTCCAAGCTGTATCTCCTCAAGCAAGTTACAGTTCGAAGCACTTATCGCGCTCATCCTTATCGATTGTACGGCAAAGGAGTGCTCATTTTGCTGGGCACAAAGCTGTTTAATAGCGTTTGTTATTCGACTGGGCACGCCGTTGTGGGCTTGTACGGCGTTGGAGGGTGGCCGCTTCTCGACGGCGCTCGTACTCGAAGTCGTCATCGTAATCGTCGTAGCTGCTCATAAGACGCTGGCTGGGCACGCGTCGTGTGGTCGCCGCATAATACTCTTCGGGCGACATCCCCAAGTTAAGAATGCGCACCACAAACCACGAGATGATGAAGGTAGGGATCGGGCCAGTAAATGGGATAAAGGCTTCGATAGCGGCTTTATTGCGAAGACCTTTCAAGCCCATACGATCGAGGATAATCCACGAGATGGGCGCAGCAAAGACATCCAAGCCGAAATCGAGCAGGTCAAGGAGAACCGCTAGCAAGAGCGGGATAAAACGCATGGTGGTGAAGAAATCGGCGTCTGGGGGCACGCGCAGCTCGCGAATGCGCTTCACCATTAGAAACAGACCTGCTAGCGAGATGACCAGACAGGTCACCATAGCCAGCCCTAATATGAGGAAAAACTGCTCCCATCCGTCCATGCTGCACCTCTACTTCTGCTTCCAAGACCAGTGGAGACACCAGCGCCAAATGATAAAGCCCAACAGTGATCCGATCAGTATCAGAGTCAAGTTTGAAAGCTCGAGCGTGGCGCCGAATTGCGGTTGGCCCCGGTCTAAACGAGTAAACGGAGCGATCAGCGGGTCGGTAATGCGATAGAGCAGGGCTAAAGCGCTATTTTCTGCTCGACCTGCCAAGAGCCGCGCCACTAAACGAGCGCAGAGCAGACCAACTAGACCTCCGACGCTCCAAGCGATAAGACGTACCACTAGAACTTTTGTTGCGACATTTCCCATGGATCTCGAAGGTTTACTCCTCACTTTATGCGCGCAGGGAAGCGATGTTCGATGGTTTAGCATAACATAGGCTTGGGTGCTTGTCGAATGCTAATAGACACTCTGCCAGCGTATTGTTAGCGAATTTTGGTATACAATAGTTTGGTTTGTTAATCTAGAAAGGACGGCCTTCATGATCCAGATAGTTGATCACATCGTGATTTTGGTCAAGGATCTCGATGCAGCGATTGCGGATTACCGCGCGCTCGGTTTTACCGTAACCGTTGGCGGCGAGCACGCCGATGGTAACACCCACAACGCGCTTATTCCTTTCAATGATGGAAGCTATTTTGAACTGATCGCCTTCAAACGAGAAGCTCCCGGTCATCGCTGGTGGAAGAATGTACAATCTGGTGAGGGTCTGATCGACTATGCCCTGCTGCCGAGCGACGCAGCCAGCGATATCGCAGGCATTCAGGCCCGTGGCTTGGCTTACACTGGTCCCACGGCGGGCGGCCGTTTGCGCCCCGATGGTCAGCGCCTTGAGTGGCAGATCGGCGAGCCGCCTGCAGCTGGCTTGCCCTTCTTGTGTGGTGACCTGACGCCGCGCTCCTTGCGCGTGCCCGAAGGCGAGGCGCGCATTCACGCCAACGGTGTGCAGGGCATCGCTGGGGTGACAGTCGCCGTGACCGACATCGATAAGGCCGTCGATCAATACGCTGCACTGCTCGATCGTCCTAAAGCGCCGATCGCCAAGGTTGCACCGTTGGGTGCCGCCCTCGCAATCTACGAATTCGGCGGAACGACCATCACACTGGCTCAGCCGCTTGATGCGAGCAGCCCGCTGTCGGGAGCGATCGCGCTACGCGGCGAAGGCATCTACGCCCTTTCGCTCGCCACAACCGGCGAAACCAAGCTCGTGCTCGACACGGTATTGAGCCACAATGTGCCGATCGCCTTAGTTCACTAAAGCTGTAATGGCTCTCTAGGTGAGGCGTAGTATCCTTATTGAAGGATGCTACGCCTCGCTTATGTACATCGAGCAGATCTGCCTAAGCGGATCTGCCAAGAAAAGGAGCCGCCAATGACCCGTCTCGCTGTGATCGCTGACATTCATGCCAATCTGCCAGCGCTTGAAGCTGTTTTAGAAGATATCGCACATCATGATGTCGATCAGATTGTTGTGCTCGGCGATCTGGTTGGGCGTGGGCCGTATCCGCGTCAAGTGGTCGAACGGATTGTTCAGGCGGGCTGGCCGCTGATTCGGGGCAACCACGAATACTATCTGCTTGATTACAATACAGTGCGCGCACCTGCCGAATGGAAGAATCACACTATGACAGCGTGGACGCAGGAGCTGCTAGGTTCTGATAATCTGAAGCGTATGGCTTGTTGGCCCGATACGCTCTCGTTGCGCTTTCGCGATGCTCCTCCTCTACGCCTCTTCCATGCCAGCCCCGAAACACCCTTCCACGGCTTCTTTCACCACCATAGCGACGATTACCTGTGCGAAAAGCTGGCGGGCATCGACGAAGGGACGGTTGTGGTCGCGCATACCCACCTTGTGCTCGACCGTCAGGTGGATCATTGGCATCTGCTTAATCCCGGTTCGGTCGGTCTGCCGCTCGATGGTATTCAGCAAGCTCGTTATATGCTGCTCGAAGGAGATGACCACGGTTGGCGGGCCACCCAGCGCAGAGTACCCTTCGATTATGATGCGCTCTTTGCTGAGATTCGGCGCACGAAATTGATTGAAAACTGTGGCATTGCGGGGCGTATTTTTGCGCATGAATTTCGTACCGCTCGTCCCCAGATTGTCGCCGCCCACCGTTGGCTGCACAGCGCCTATCCGGGTCGCGCGATGGATGAGGCTGCCTTTGAAGAGTTCTGTAGCTTGAATTTTTGGCCCTACCAAAACAAGTCGTACCATGTGTTTGTTTTGCAGCCGTACTATACGCTGGGCGATGGCCTCGAACCCTCGTTAGATCTGCGACGGGCCGAACATGGTGATGTAGCTAGCGTCGAGCAGCTGTTAGTCCAAGCGGTGGCAGGAGATAAAAAGCAGGCTCTGCAGCAGTGGAAGCTGAATGTGCCGGATCAGCGCGCTCTGCTGGCATCGATCGAACGTGGCGAGGTCTATCTTGTGGCAGATCAGGGGGAGGATGTAGCCGCGCTTAGGCTGCAATGGTACGATGAAGACCAAGATTCCAAACAAGTGCTCGACACGCTCTATTTACATAAAGTAATCGTTCGTCATGATGTAGCAGCTCAAGCCTTAGAGCGGCGTGTATTGGCTTGGGCCGAGCAGGCAGCGCGCGAAGCGGCTAAAGCGCATGTACGCTATCTGGCTGTGCCGCGTGCACAAGTTTAGGGCCTATCGCGCAGATTTTTGGCACTTTGAGTCATTTCTTTGTTGGTTATACCAAATTCGATTAGTTTTTGGCCTGCGGCAGAGTGGCATGTATCAATGTCGAGTTTTTTGGCAGTGTAGGCGTGTCGTTTTTAGAAAGAGTGTTGTTTTAGTACAGATTACGCACCCTTCTCCCGCATTGCGGGAGCTGTACATTACCCACAAATCTCCATACGGTCAGCGTTATCGGCCCTTACCCCCCAGCCCCCTCTCCCGCAAGCAGGAGAGGGGGTGAATGCACCCCGTTCTGTGCTCTCAAGGATACTCCCGCGATGGTATGCGAACGATTGCCTTTTGCTGCCGACACGACTTTTGGGTAATGCATAGTTGCGGGAGAAGGGCCGGGGATGAGGGTGGCTAGCCCATTTGGTAGCCGTAGGCGGACGCGCTAGGGATCGAATGGATGGGAGAGACTAAGCCGCTAGCGCTCTGAAGGTAGCGGGTGGATTTGGTATCATATCGCTGTAAGCGCTTGTTTTTTACAAATCTTTCTAGTTGAGAAAGATTATCGTAATTCCTTGAAAATAGTAAAAAACGCGATATATGCCTTTTCAATGGGCTATATTGGCTATTTGAGTTCGAGGGTTTCGACTTGACAGAGCGTTTACGATATGTTATTCTAGGCACGTTGATTGAAACAACTATCTTATTTACTAAGAAGTAATCCAATGAATTCTAAGTCGCTCGTAATTAGCCTTATCCTCGTAGTACTCCTCCTTATTGGGTGGAGCAATAATTGTTTGGGAGGCTAACCCAGGGCGAGTGAAGATATAAAGTGCGAGAGAGCCTCCCAAAGTAATCTGGGAGGCTTTCTTGCTACTAGGCTTCAGAATGGATTACGCACCGACGACGTTTAACCACGTCGGATGGATGCAAGATGAAACGAATTATTCAGGTGCTAAAGGATGTACTTGCGGGTCTTGGGCCAAAACCAGTGCCTGTACCTGTACCAGTTTTAAAACCGGTTCCCGTGCGTCGCGAACCTCGCCGCCGATAGCGTGAATTTCACAATTGCCTCCGCTTCTTGATCGCTGCCAACATTGGCGCGATGCCGCCACAACGACGTGGCGACCAGAGGCTCAGGCCCTGGTTCGTCAACGTGTGCCCGTGAACTTATCACCAAGGTGAAGATACGATTTTAATAGTGTAAGTGATGCACTCTGCATCACGTTGACTCTCGTTGTGCAGTTATCAAGGAAGTGATTATGCGCTCTGATACGATCAAACGTGGCTTTGAGCGTGCTCCGCATCGAAGTTTATTGCGGGCAACTGGTCAAATTAAGGATGAGTCAGATTTCAATAAGCCGTTTATTGCGATCTGTAACTCGTATATCGACATCATTCCTGGGCACGTCCACTTGCAGGAGTTCGGTCGCATTGTGAAAGAAGCGGTGCGCGCGGCTGGTGGTGTGCCTTTTGAATTCAATACGATCGGCGTTGATGATGGTATCGTGATGGGTCACGAGGGTATGAGCTATTCGCTGCCCTCGCGCGAGTTGATCGCCGATAGCGTTGAGACGGTTGTTGCGGCCCACCATTTTGACGCCATGATCTGTATCCCGAACTGTGACAAGATCACTCCCGGTATGCTGATGGGCGCTGCTCGTGTCAATATCCCGACGATCTTTGTTTCGGGCGGCCCGATGATGGCTGGCGATGACGGCACAGGCAAAAAGAGCGACTTGATCACGGTTTTTGAAGCGGTTGGCAAGCGCGCTTCTGGCGAGATCAGCGATGAGCAGTTGTTGAAGTTGGAGCAAATCAGTTGTCCGACCTGCGGGAGTTGTAGTGGCATGTTCACCGCAAACTCGATGAACTGCCTCTGTGAAGCCCTCGGTATCGCTCTCCCCGGTAACGGAACAATCCCCGCAATCTCGCCCGAACGCCACGAACTTGCTCGCAAAGCTGCTGAACAAATTATTAAACTGGTTGAACAGAACGTACGCTTCCTTGATATCGTTACTCAAGATGCTATCGATAACGCCATGGCTTTGGACGTGGCGATGGGCGGTTCGACCAACACAGTGCTGCACGTATTGGCGCTGACCCGTGAGGCCGGTCTGGATTACCCAATCGAGCGCTTTAACGAGGTTTCTAACCGCGTGCCGCACTTGGCGAAGGTTTCGCCCGCTTGGGACGGCGATCGCCAGTGGCATATTCAAGATGTGCATGCGGCAGGTGGCGTGCAGGCTATTTTGGCCGAGATCGCTAAGAAGCCGGGCGCACTGAAGCTGGATGTTCCGACCGTGACCGGCAAGACTCTGGGCGAAAACCTGCAGCATGCCGAGGTTCGCAACAGTGAGTGTATTCGCCCCATCACCAACCCGCATAGCGAACGTGGCGCCCTAAGTGTACTGTTTGGAAACTTGGCGCCTGAGGGCGCTATTATTAAGGTCGGCGCGGTCGATCAGCACGAAATGAACTTCCGTGGTCCGGCTCGTGTCTTCGATAGCGAAGAGTCTGCAACCAACGCCGTTGTGAATGGCAAGATCAATCCCGGCGATGTGATTGTGGTGCGCTACGAAGGCCCGCGCGGCGGCCCCGGTATGCGTGAAATGTTGGCGCTGACCAGTATGGTCAAGGGTATTCCGGCGCTGAGCAGCACTACCGCACTGCTGACCGATGGTCGCTTTAGCGGTGGTACGCGTGGCCTGTGTATCGGCCACATCAGCCCCGAGGCTGCTGAAGGCGGCCCGATCGGCCTGATTCGCGATGGCGATATGATCACGATCGATCTGAACGCTCGCACCTTGTCGGTTGATGTGAGTGAAGAAGAGTTTGCAGAGCGCTTGAAGAGCTGGCAGGCGCCTGAACCGAAGTTCAAGCGAGGCTGGCTGTCGCGCTATGCACGACTTGTCACAAACGCAAGCAACGGCGCAGTGTTGAAGTAGGACTCTCGTTTCGAGATGATGGCCTAATAAAGTCTTAGTTATAAAGGATGGAGACGACTATGCAAAGCACGATGATTCAATACGAAGTGGCGCGTATTTTAGAGGGTTTGCCAACCAGCGACCTTGTAACGGTACTCGACTTCGCACGCTTCGTACAGGCGCGTGCGCAGAGCCGTCAGACTACAGAGGCTCATGCTTCTGATGGTCAGCCTACCTTTTTCTACGACGAGGCAGATGTCTCGACTGACCGCATGTGTGGTATGGACTAGGTGAGCTGAGAGAGCGGCCCATGGGCCGCTCTCTGGTCCACTGGCTATTGAGTGATACGATTAATGAATTTTGACCGGCGTGGTGGCTTGATGGTTTTGTCACCAGCCGACCCTACATATGGAGGATCGAATGTCCGAGCAACGAACCGGCGCGCAGATCATGTGTGAAGCGTTGATCCGCGAAGGCGTGGAAGTTATGTTCGGTGTCCCAGGCGGGGCGATTATGCCGTTCTACTATGCCATGTGGGAATACCGCGACAAATTGCGCCATGTGTTATGCCGCCATGAGCAGGGTGGCGGACACGCCGCCGAGGGATACGCACGTTCAACAGGTAAAATCGGTGTGTGTATTGGAACCAGCGGCCCGGGTACCACCAACTTGGTGACTCCTTTGGCCGATGCCATGATGGATAGCACACCTCTCTTGGCAATTACCGGTCAGGTGTTCAGCCATCTGCTCGGCAAAGATGCCTTCCAAGAGACCGATATCGTCGGCATCACGATGCCGGTTACAAAGCACAACTACTTGGTGAAGAATGTTGAGGATCTGCCCTACGTCTTCAAAGAGGCGATTCATATCGCAACTACGGGTCGCCCCGGCCCGGTGCTGATCGACATCACCAAAGATGCTATGATCGCTAAGACCGTTCCCAATTGGGATGTTAAGCTGCACCTGCCCGGTTACAAGCCGACCTATACCGGCAACCGTCGCCAGATCCGTGAAGCTGCTGAGATGTTGATCAACGCCAAGAAGCCGCTGATCATTTCCGGTAACGGTGTTATTATGTCGGAAGCGGCGCCCGAGTTGCGCGAATTCGCTGAGCAGCTCTCGATCCCAGTGGTTACGACCTTGCACGGCATCGGCTCGTTCCCCGAAGATCACCCGCTGAGCATTGGTATGCCCGGTATGCACGGTTGGGTTCATGTGAACAAGGCTATTCAAGAGTGTGACGTGCTCTTTAACATCGGCGCTCGTTTCGACGACCGCGTGACCGGTAAGGTGAGCACCTTCGCACCGAATGCCAAAGTCATTCACGTCGATATCGATCCTTCGGAGATCGGCAAGAACGTTAAGGTTCAGGTGCCGATCGTCGGCGATGCCAAGCAGGTCTTGCAGGCGCTCTTGGAAGAGCTGCCTTCGGCTCAGGAGCTGAGCGAACTGCACAGCCGTATGGGTTCGTGGATCTCGCACATTCGTGAGATGCAGAGCAAGCACCAAACTCGCCAGCAGTACTTCAAGCGCGACGAGAATGTGGTGCTGCCGCCCGCCGATGTTTATGCGGCTTTGAGCAAGACTATGAACGAGCGCGGCAACTATCGTGTTGTGACTGACGTTGGTCAGCACCAGATGTGGGCCGCCCAGCTGCTCGACTGGAACGCCGGCCCGCGCACCCACATCACCTCCGGCGGCGCGGCGACCATGGGCTTCTCGGTGCCGGCGGCCCTGGGCGCGGCCATCGCCCACCCCGACAAGCTGATCTGGGT
>Ga0207874_1004542_pt1 | contig 10180 bp, 10 predicted proteins | sample HigsolmetaAR201D_FD_184833 | JGI IMG/M metagenome (GOLD analysis project Ga0207874, IMG submission 184833) | Ionic liquid and high solid enriched microbial communities from the Joint BioEnergy Institute, USA - AR20-1-D (SPAdes) (version 2) ... | reverse complement strand
CGGGGCGCTGACGGCGGCGACGCCGCGGCTGCTGGAGCGCGTGCTCGCGCGGCTGCCGGAGCTGGCCGGCCCGTCCGAGCCGCCGGCCCGCGTCCACGGCGACCTGTGGGGCGGCAACGTGCTCGTCGACGCGGCCGGCCAGCCGTGGCTGATCGACCCGGCCGCGCACGGCGGCCATCGCGAGCTGGATCTCGCGATGCTGCGGCTGTTCGGCGGCCCGTCGGCGCGCTGCTTCGCCGCCTACGAGGAGGTCGCGCCGCTGGCGCCCGGCGCCGCCGAGCGGGTCGCGCTCTGGCAGCTGGCGCCGCTGCTGCTGCACGCGGCCCTGTTCGGCGCCGCGTACGCGGCCCGGGTGGAGGCGGCGCTGCGCCGCTACGCCTGAGCGGTCGCGGCGGCGCGGCCGTCGGCGCCGGCGGGCGTCTGGGCGACGAGCGCCTCCTGCGGGCGCACCCCGGGGCCGGGCAGCTGCGCCCGCACCTGGTAGACGCCGATGAAGTTCGAGCGGAAGCCGTTGGCGGCCGCGCGCAGGTACAGCCGCCACACGCGCACGCGCTCCTCGCCGGCGAGCCGGACCGCCTCGTCGAGGTTGGCGTCGAGCCGGTCGGCCCAGTGCCTGAGCGTCGTCGCGTAGTCCTGCGCGAAGCCCTCGACGTGCTGGGTGACGAAGCCGGCCCGCTCGAGCGCGAGCAGCACGCGGCTGAGGTGCAGCGGCTCGCCGTCGGGGAAGACGTAGCGCTCCGAGAAGGGGCCGGCGGCCGGGTCGGTGTGGCGCAGCCGCGCGATGCCGTGGTTGAGCAGCCGCCCGCCGGGCGCCAGCAGCCGCGCGAGCTGCTGCGCGTAGACGTCGATCTGCGCCTCGCCGACGTGCTCGACCATGCCGATCGAGGCGATCGCGTCGAACGTCTCGCCGTCGAGGTCGCGGTAGTCCTGCAGGCGGATGTCGATGCGGTCGGACAGCCCCGCCGCCGCGACGCGCTCGCGCGCGGCCTCCGCCTGCGGCGGCGAGAGCGTGATGCCGACGACCTCGACGCCGTGCTCGCGCGCGGCGTGGAGCGCGAAGCTGCCCCAGCCGCAGCCGACGTCGAGCACCCGCTCGCCGGCGCGCAGCCCGAGCTTGCGGCAGACGAGCTCGAGCTTGGCCCGCTGGGCGTCCTCGAGCGTCTCGGCCCCGAGCGAGAAGAAGCCGCAGCTGTAGGTCATCGTCTCGTCGAGGAAGAGGCGGAAGAACGCGGTCGGCACGTCGTAGTGGTGGCGGACGGCGGCCGCGTCGCGCTCGCGCGAGTGCTTCCTGCCGCTGAGGATCAGCTCGGCGCGCGGGCGCGGCGGCGGCAGCGTCAGGCCGACGGCGCGGACGGCGGCGACCATCAGCCGCGTCCGCGCGCGCCCGTCGACCGGGGCCGGCCTCCACGTCTGCAGCAGGTCGACGGCGCGGTCGATGTCGTCGACGGCCAGCTCGCCGCTGACGTAGGCGCGGCCGATCCCGAGCTGGCCGGGCGCCCGCAGCGCGTGCGCGAGCGCGCGCGGGGAGCGGACGGTGAAGCGCGGGCCGCCCGGCGCGGTCGCCGGCACGCTCGTGCCGTCCCAGAAGTCGATCGTGAACGGCCGGTCGGGGAAGGCGCGCTCGATCTCGCGCCGGAGGGGCTCGGTGACCGCGAAGGGCATGGCCGAACGCTATCGGTTCGACCCCGCTCGATGCATCCTCGGCGCGCGCCGACGCGCCAGGACCGTCGGCGGCGCGACCTGCGGCCGCAGCGCTGCCGCGGGTCGGGTGCCGCACGCGGTCACGGCGCGGGCGCCGGGCGCGGGCGGGCCGCCCGCGGGCGCCGTCGCGTCCGCTACGCCTCGACGACGGGGTTGGCGACGACGCCGATCCGCTCGACCTCGACGGCGACGACGTCGCCGCCGCGCAGCGAGCGGACCGGGTCCATGAACGCGCCGCAGCCCCACGGCGTCCCGGTCAGCAGCACGTCGCCGGGCTCGAGCGTGAAGGCGCGCGAGCAGAACGCGAGCAGCTCGGCGACGGGGAAGATCATCTCGGCCGTCGTCGCGTCCTGCACCGTCTCGCCGTTGACGCGCGTGCGCAGCCGCAGCGCCTGCGGGTCGGGGATCTCGTCGCGCGTGACGACGACCGGCCCGAGCGGGCAGAAGGTGTCGAGGCTCTTGCCGCGCACCCACTGGCCGTCGGCGAACTGGAGGTCGCGCGCGGACACGTCGTTGGCGGCGACGTAGCCGAAGACGTGGTCGAGCGCGTCGGCGGCGGCGACGCGCGTCATCCGCCGCCCGACGACGACGCCGAGCTCGACCTCCCAGTCGACCTGCCGCGTGAGCGCGCGGTCGATGCGGATCGCCTCGCCGTCGCCGATCACGCTGCTCGGGAGCTTCGCGAAGACGATCGGCTGCGCCGGCCGCTCCAGCCCGGTCTCGCGCACGTGGTCGAGGTAGTTGAGGCCGATCGCGACGATCTTGCCGGGGCGCAGCGGGGCGCGCAGGCGGGCGCCCGCCAGCGGCGCCGCGCCGGGGCGCGGGCGGGGCGGGTCGCCGGCGGCGATGAGGTCGCGCACGGTCGCGCCGGCCGGGACGTCGAGCTCGAGCAGCGCGCCGTCGCGCTCGAGCACGGGCACGTCGCGGCCGTCGGCGGTCGTGGCGGTGCCGATGCGCATCTCCCCTCCGGAATTGGTCAGACCATTGTGGTCGGACCACTATAGTGACGCGCCATGGCGTCCCGCAACCGTATCGCCGACCGCGTGCGCGAGCTGCTCGTCGACGAGGACCTCGCGCCCGGCGACCGGCTGCCGCCCGAGCGGGAGCTGGCGGCGCGCCTCGGCGTCTCGCGCTCGACGCTGCGGGAGGGCCTGCGCCGGCTCGCCGACCTCGGCATCATCGAGGCGCGCCAGGGGTCGGGCACCTACCTCGCCGAGCTCGACCTCGGCGACCTGTTCGCGGTCCGCCTCGCGCTCGAGCCGCTCGCGGCGCGCCTGGCGGCGCAGCGGCGCGACGCGCAGGACCTGCGTCGGCTCGACGAGGCGCGTGCCGCGATGGGGGCCGCGCTGGGGGACCCGGTCGCCTTCGCCGTCGCCGACCTGCGCGCCCACGCCGCCGTCGCGGAGGCGTCGCGCAGCCTTCCGGTGCGGGTGCTGTTCGCCGCGGTCGCCGACCTGCTGCGCCACTCGCGCTGGCGGATCGCCACGCGCCCGGGCGGGCGCGAGGACGCGATGGCGGAGATCGACCGCGTCGTCGCCGCGATCGGCGACGGCGACGGCGACGGCGCCGCGCAGGCGATGCGCCGCCACCTCGAGCGCGTCAGCGCCGCGCTCTGACGGCGGACCGCGCGGCCCGCGGGCGCGCTCGCGCGCGGCGCCGGCGGCGCCGGCGCCCGCGCCGCTGGCCACGCGCGAGACCCCGCCTTGCCGCTACACTCCATTGCTCGCGCCGGCCGGCGGACGGTCCCGTGTCCGCCGTCGGCCGCTGAGACTTGCCCGAACCCACGACTGAGATCCTGGACTAGCCCATGGCCCGCGGAGACGTCCGAATCGCCGTCACCCTCGCGTGCGAGGAGTGCAAGCGGCGCAACTACCAGACGAACAAGAGCAAGCGGAACAACCCGGAGCGCATCGAGCTGCGGAAGTACTGCCGCTGGTGCAAGAGGCACACGGCGCACCGGGAGACCCGCTAGCGGGACGGACGCACCGTGGCTCGGGATCGCAGACGTGCCAAGCAGCGCCGTGAGCGGCAGGCCCGCTCCGGCGACGCGTCGGCGCCGCGCGCCGACCGCGACGCGCTGCCGCGCGACGAGGCGCCCGAGCTGGCCTCCGGCGAGGTCGACGTCGCCGAGGCGCAGGTCGCGCTCGGCCGGCCCGAGCTCGCCGACGACGCCGCGGCCGCCGCGCCCTCGGGCGGCAGCGGGGCGGGCGACCTGATCGCGGCCGCCCGCACCGACGACGGCGGCCCCACGGTCCCGGACCGGGGCGCCAGCGCCGCCGGCGGCGGGCGTGGCGGGGGCGACGCGCCGGTCGCGACGGCCGGCGCCCGCGCGCCGGAGCCCCGTCAGCGGCGCGAGGGCACCCGCTTCGGAAACTTCCTGCGCGGCAGCTGGCGCGAGCTGCAGCGCGTCCAGTGGCCGGATCGCCGCCAGGTCGCGCAGGCGACCGCGGTCGTGGTGGGCTTCGTCCTGATCTCCGGCGGATTCCTCGGCCTGGCCGACTGGATCTCAGCGCGCATCGTCGACCTCATCGTCTAGCCGTCGGCCGCATCGACCGTCCCACCTGAGAAGGATCCCCCGCAATGTTCCGCTGGTACGTCGTCAACACCTACTCCGGTCACGAGAACAAGGTCAAGCAGAACCTCGAGCACCGCGTCGTCTCGCTCGGGCAGAGGCGCGCGATCCGCCAGGTCGTCGTGCCGACCGAGACGGTCACCGAGGTCAAGGACAACCAGAGGGTCACGACCGAGAGGCGCACGATGCCCGGCTACGTGCTCGTGAACATGGACCTCAACGAGGATTCCTGGGCGCTCGTGAAGGGCACCCCGGGCGTGACCGGGTTCGTGGGGGCGTCCAACGAGCCGGTCCCGCTGACGCAGGCCGAGGTCGACCGCCTCCTCCATCGCGAGACCGCGGAGCGCCCGCGCACCCGGGCGCAGTTCTCCATCGGCGAGTCGGTGAAGGTCGTCTCCGGTCCGCTCTCGGACTTCTCGGGCGAGATCGCCGAGATCAACGAGGACGGCGCGCGGCTCAAGGTGCTGGTATCAATCTTCGGCCGCGAGACGCCGGTCGAGGTCGGTTTCGACCAGGTGAAGAAGATCTGACATGGCAAAGAAAGTCCTCACGACCATCAAGCTCCAGGCCGTCGGCGGCCAGGCGAGCCCGGCTCCGCCGGTCGGCCCTGCGCTCGGCCAGCACGGGGTCAACATCATGGAGTTCGTCAAGGCGTTCAACGCCCAGACGCAGCAGGACGCAGGCACCGTCATCCCCGTGGAGATCACGGTCTACGAGGACCGCTCCTTCACGTTCGTCACCAAGAGCCCGCCGGCCGCGGTGCTCATCAAGCAGGCGCTCTCGCTCGAGAAGGGGTCGTCGGAGCCCAACCGCACGAAGGTGGCCCAGATCACCGAGACCCAGCTGCGCGAGATCGCCCAGAAGAAGCTGAGGGATCTCAACGCGCACGACGTCGAGCAGGCGGCGAGGATCATCGCCGGCACCGCGCGCTCGATGGGCGTGGAGGTAGTGAATGGCTAGGCACGGCAAGAAGTACCTCGAGGCGCGCCAGCGCTACGACCGCGAGCACGAGTACCAGCCCGCGGAGGCGATCGCGCTCGTCAAGCAGCTCAAGCCCTCGAACTTCGACGAGTCGGTCGAGCTGCACGTCCGCACCGGCCTCAACGTGCGCCACGCCGACGAGCAGCTGCGCGGCACGATCGCGCTGCCCCACGGCCTCGGCAAGGAGGTCAAGGTCGCCGTCTTCGCCCAGGGCGACAAGGCGCGCGAGGCCGAGGAGGCCGGCGCCGACGTCGTCGGCGCGGAGGACCTCGCGAGGAGGATCGAGGACGGCTTCAGCGACTTCGACGTCGCGATCGCGACGCCCGACCTCATGCCGGTCGTCGGCCGCCTCGGCCGCATCCTCGGCCCCGCGGGCAAGATGCCCAACCCGAAGGTCGGCACCGTCACGATGGACGTCGGCAGGGCCGTCGCGGAGTCGAAGGCCGGCAAGGTCGAGTACCGCACCGACCGGACCGCGATCGTCCACATGGTGATCGGCAAGACGAGCTTCGACGAGCGCGCGCTGCTGGAGAACTACGCCGCCGTCATCGAGGAGCTCGTGCGCGCCAAGCCGGCGGCGGCGAAGGGCCGCTACATCCACTCGATCTCGCTCGCCTCGACGATGGGGCCGGGCGTGAAGGTCGACCCGTCGCGGACGCGCGACATCCTCGAGGAGGCGCCGATCGCGGCGTAGCCTCGTCCACAGAGCGCACTGCCCGAGACCCCCGGCAGCCAGCGAAGTCCGGGGTAGGCGGAGCCTCGAGGGATGGATCGGGCCGCGCGGCGGCTCCCGGTCGCTTTCGACGCCCGCCGTTCGCGCGGGCGTCTCGCGTTTCGACACCGGAGCCCGGCTCCGGGCTCCGATGAAGGAAGAGTGACCTGAGATGAACAAAGACGAGAAGGCGGCGGTCGTCGACCGGATCGCGGGGGAGCTGGAGCGCTCCCAGGCGGTCTTCGCGGTCGACTTCCGCGGCATCACCGTCACGCAGATCGCGGAGCTGCGGTCGAGGCTGCGCGAGGCGGACACGACGTTCAGCGTCGTCAAGAACTCGCTGACCGAGCGTGCCGCCGACAAGGCCGGCGTCGAGGGCCTCAAGGCGGTCCTCGAGGGGCCGACGGCGCTCGCGTTCGTGCGCGGCGACGCGGCCGCCGCGGCGAAGGCGCTGAGCGCCGCCCAGAGGGAGACGCAGGTGCTCGAGTTCAAGGGCGGCCTGCTCGACGGCAGGGCGATCGGCCCGGACGACATCAAGGCGATCGCCAAGCTGCCGACGCGCGACGCGCTCTACGGCCAGCTCGTGGGGCTCGTCGCGTCGCCGCTCGGCGGCCTCGTGCGCTCGCTCAACGGGCTCCTCTCGGGCCTGGCGATCCAGCTGAGGGCGATCCACGACCAAGGCCTGGTGCCGGCGGCTGGCGCCGGCGGCGACGCGGGTTCGGCCGATGCCGAGCCCGGGGCCGCAGATGCATCCGCCGGCGACGGCGCCGGCGAGGCGCCGGCCGGCGAGGCCGAGGCCGCGCCCGACGCATCCACTGACACCGACCAGACGGAGGCCGCGGCGGAAGCCGGGGACGGCTCCGACGCGAAGGAGGACTGACGATGGCGACGACCCAGGAATGGATCGAGGAGCTCAAGAGCATCTCGGTGCTCGAGCTGGCTGAGCGCATCAGGGCGCTCGAGGAGGAGTTCGGCGTCTCGGCGACCGCGGTCGCCGCGGCGGCCCCGGTCGCCGGCGGCGGCGCCGCCGCGGCGGGTGGCGACGGCGGCGGCGAGGCCGAGGCCTCGACGGTCGACGTCATCCTCGCCAGCGCGGGCGACAAGAAGATCCAGGTGATCAAGGTCGTGCGCGCCGCGACCGGCCTCGGCCTCAAGGAGGCCAAGGCGCTCGTCGACGAGGCCCCGAGGCCCGTCAAGGAGGGCATCGAGCGCGAGGAGGCCGAGAAGCTCAAGGCCGAGCTCGAGGAGGCCGGCGCGACCGTCGAGCTCAAGTAGCCCGGCGCGCTCGCCCGACACCCAGCACGTCGCAGACGGGCCGGTCCCGCTCCGGGGCCGGCCCGTCGCCGTCTCCGGGGGGCGGTCCACGGACCCGGCCGGCTCGCTACACTTAGGCTCTTCGGCCAATAGTCGTAGCCGCCCTGACGCACGGAGCCTGCGCCACATACGCAGGGCTCCCGGGCGGGGTCCGTGAGCGCCGAACGCCCGCATTGGGGCAACGATGTCCTGTGCTATCTTTGCTGGTCGCGCTTTCGCGCTTCCTCTGCTCGCCTCTCGACCGCTCGAGGAGTCGCCGTCTTGGCACCAGTTGACGCCCTCCGGACGCGCCGTTCGTTCGCGCGTCTCTCCAAGCCGCTCGAAGTCCCGAACCTCATCGACATCCAGAAGAAGTCCTTCGCCTGGCTGACCGACCCGGAGAACGGCGGCCTGCGCGAGACGATCGACGACATCTCGCCGATCGAGGACTACACGGGCAACCTCGCCGTCCAGTTCGGCGAGTTCACCTTCGACGAGCCGGTCGCCTCGCTGGAGGAGTGCCGCGAGAAGGACCTCACCTACGCCCGCCCGCTCACGGTCACCGTCGCGTTCGTCAACCGCGAGACCGGGGAGATCCGCGAGCAGTCGGTCTTCATGGGCGACTTCCCGTGGATGACCGAGCGGGGCACCTTCATCATCAACGGCACCGAGCGCGTCGTCGTGACGCAGCTCGTGCGCTCGCCGGGGGCCTACCTGATGGAGGCCAAGGACCGCGAGAAGCAGGTCTTCATCGCGAACCTCATGCCCGCGCGCGGCTCCTGGCTCGAGCTCGAGATCGACAAGAAGGGCAAGGTCTACGTCCGCATCGACCGCAAGCGCAAGCTGCCGGTCACGGTGCTGCTGCGGGCGATGGGCTACGCGAGCGATGAGGAGATCCTCAACCTCTTCGACGACTCGCTCTACATCCGCAACACGATCGAGTCCGACACCGAGGTCACCAAGACCGAGGAGGGCGCGCTGATCGAGCTGTTCAAGAAGCAGCGCCCGGGCGAGCCGCCCTCGGTCGAGGCCGCGAGGGCCCTGCTGCACCAGCTCTTCTTCGATCCCAAGCGCTACGACCTCACGCGCGTCGGCCGCTACAAGCTCAACAGCCGCCTCGGGCTCGACATCGACCTCGAGACGCGCACGCTGACGCACGACGACATCATCGCGCTCGTGCGCGAGCTCGTGACGCTGCCGAGGCTGCTCGGCATGCCCGAGCACCCCGAGGTCGAGATCAAGGACTACGCCGCCGAGGCGCTCTCCTACTCGCGCGAGCCGATCGCCGACCGCCTCGACGAGTACGAGCACTTCGGCAACCGCCGCCTGCGCACGGTCGGCGAGCTGATCCAGGAGGCGTTCCGGATCGGCCTCTACCGCATGGAGCGCGTCGTGCGCGAGCGGCTCACGACCGAGGACGCGGACACGATCACCCCGCAGACGATCGTCAACATCCGCCCGGTCGTCGCGGCGCTGAAGGAGTTCTTCGGCTCCTCGCAGCTGTCGCAGTTCATGGACCAGACGAACTCGCTGTCGGGCCTGACCCACCGCCGCAGGCTCTCGGCGCTCGGCGCCGGCGGCCTCACGCGCGAGCGGGCGCCGATCGAGGTGCGCGACGTCCACCCGACGCACTACGGCCGCATGTGCCCGATCGAGACGCCGGAGGGCCCGAACATCGGCCTGCTCGGCTCGCTCTCGTCCTACGCGGAGGTCTCCGAGTACGGCTTCGTCACGACGCCGTACCGCGTCGTCAAGGACGGCAAGGTCACCGACGAGATCGTCCACCTCGACGCCACCCAGGAGGAGCAGGCGAAGATCGCCCAGGCGACGACGCCGATCGGCGAGGACGGCTCGCTGCTGGGCGACGAGATCGTCTGCCGCACCCAGGCCGGCCAGTACGTGAAGGCGAAGGCCGACGAGGTCGACCTCATGGACGTCTCGCCGGAGCAGATCTGGTCGGTCTCGACGGCGATGATCCCGTTCCTCGAGCACGACGACGCCAACCGCGCGCTCATGGGCTCCAACATGCAGCGCCAGGCGGTGCCGCTGCTCAAGACCGACGCGCCGCTGATCGGCACCGGCATGGAGTGGCGCGCCGCGATCGACACCGGCGACGTCGTGCTCGCCAGGCGCGCCGGCGTCGTCACCTACGTCGACGCCGACAGGATCGTCGTCGAGGCCGAGGACGGCGGCAGGGACGAGTACGTCCTGCAGAAGTTCATGCGCTCCAACCAGGGCACCCTCATCCACCAGAAGCCGCTCGTCGACAACGGCCAGCGGGTCGAGGAGGGGGAGGTGCTCGCCGACGGCGCCTCGACCAACAAGGGCGAGATGGCGCTCGGCAAGAACCTGCGCGTCGCCTTCATGTCCTGGGAGGGCTACAACTTCGAGGACGCGATCATCCTCTCCAAGCGCCTCGTCAAGGACGACGAGCTGACCTCGATCCACATCGAGGAGTACGAGATCGACGCCCGCACGACGAAGCTCGGCGACGAGGAGATCACGCGCGACATCCCGAACCGCTCCGAGGAGTCGCTGCGCAACCTCGACGACCGCGGCATCGTCCGCATCGGCGCCGAGGTCGGCTCCGGCGACCTGCTCGTCGGCAAGGTCACGCCGAAGGGCGAGACCGAGCTGACCGCCGAGGAGAAGCTCATCCGCGCGATCTTCAAGGAGAAGGCGCGCGAGGTGCGCGACACGTCGCTGAAGGTGCCGCACGGCGAGGGCGGCGTCGTGATCGACGTCAAGACCTTCTCGCGCGACGCCGGCGACGACCTGCCGCCGGGCGTCAACGAGCTCGTGCGCGTCTTCGTCGCCAAGAAGCGCAAGATCGCCGAGGGCGACAAGCTCGCCGGCCGCCACGGCAACAAGGGCGTCATCTCGAAGATCGTCGACGAGGAGGACATGCCGTTCATGGAGGA
>Ga0207874_1004535_pt1 | contig 10192 bp, 9 predicted proteins | sample HigsolmetaAR201D_FD_184833 | JGI IMG/M metagenome (GOLD analysis project Ga0207874, IMG submission 184833) | Ionic liquid and high solid enriched microbial communities from the Joint BioEnergy Institute, USA - AR20-1-D (SPAdes) (version 2) ... | reverse complement strand
GGTGAACAGCGGCAAGGTCATGCCGGCGATCGCGCCGGGCCACCACAACCCGATCGGCACCTACGCCGCGCTGCGCACGATCAGCCAAGCGGTCAACGTCGCCGTGCGCCAGCTCGACAAGCTCACTGTCGCCGCCGTCAACGGATACGCCATCCAGACCGGGTTCTCGTTCGCGCTCGCCTGCGACTTCCGGGTGGCGGCCGAGTCGGCGCGGATGGGCAGCGCCACGCTGCGCTACGGGCTGCTGCCCGACGAAGGAGGTCAGTGGCTCCTCGTGCAGCACCTCGGCGTGGCGCGGACGATGGACCTCCTGATGCGCAAGCGCATCATCTCCGCGGCGGAGGCGGCCGAGCTCGGGCTCGTGCACGAGGTCGTCGCCGACGAGGCGCTGGTGCCCAGGGCGATCGAGCTGGCGACGGAGCTCGCCGACGGGCCGCAGGTGGCCATGCGGCTCCTCAAGCGCTCGATCCACCAGGCCGCCGAGGTCGGCTTTACCGCCGCGCTGGAGGACATCGCCACCAAGACGGCGATCTCCGACCACCATCCGGATGCCAAGGCGGGCGCGGCGTCATTCCGCGAGGGGACCACGCCCCGGTTCAACGAGTGGCTGGGCTGAGGGCAGCCCGAGCGCCTCGCCGAGGAACGTCGTCACGCGGCGCTCCCACGCGGCGGGCGCGGTGCACAGCGCGGCGGCGTGGTCGCTGCCGGGTACCTGCCAGATCGAGACGGTGTCCGGCGAACCATCGGCGATGAAGCGCGCCGCGTGCGCCTCGTCGGCGACGTCGCCCGCGGTGATCAACAAGGTGGGGACGCCGGCCAGACGTGCGGCGTCGCGCAGCGAGACCGGCGGCCCGGCATCGGTGAGCAGGTCGGTGGCGCCGAACGTCAGCCAGTCGAGCGGGCGCTGCAGCCAGCCGCGGACTCCGTACTGCTCCGGGAGCCAGGCCTTGTCGGCGGCAGTGCGTGCGGTCGCACCCTCGGCGACGACGGCCCGGATCCGGCGGTCGGCCGCGGCGGCACCGATCGCCTCTTCACCGCCCATCGACACGCCGACGGCCGCGATCACCTCCACCTCGGGCTGCCCGGCGAGGTAGTCGACGGCGCCGCCGACGTCCTGGTCGCCGTACCAGCCGAAGTCCATCGCCTGCCCGTCGCTGCGTCCGTGCCCGCGGGCGTCGAACAGGAGCACGCCGTAGCCGCGGCGGGCGAGGACCACGGCGTGGTCGAGCACGGCGGACCGGGTCGATCCGGCGCCGTGCAGGAGCACGATGCCGACCCCGTTGCTGCCGGGGAGGTACCAGCCCGAGAGCGTCACGCCGTCAGTGGCGGCGAACTCGACGTCGCGATGGGTGAGGCCGAGGTCGGTCGGTGCGGCTGCGCCCAGTCGGCTCGGCGGCACCGTGATGGCTGCGACGGCGATGGCGAGCGCGAACGCCGTCGGCGCAGCAGCCGCCAACGAGACCGCGGTGACGAGCACGTGCGGCCACGTCCGCAGACCGTGCCCGATCGCGAGCGCACCGCCGATCAGCAGCGCGACCCCGGCGCCGAGGGCGACGAGCCCGGTTGCCGTCGCGGCGGCGCCGGCGCGGTCGGCGAGATGCGGGATCGCCACGCCGGCGCCGGCCGCCGTGCCCGCGACGCCCAGTCCGACGGCGGCCAGACCGGCGAGGCGACCCGGCCGTCGCCGCGCGACGAGCGCGACCGCGGACGCGGACAGGACGACGGCGATGAGCCCGGGCAGGCGTCGTCCCGCGGTCGCGTGCTGTGCCGTGATCGCCACGAGGGCGATCCCGAGGACGATCGCGGCGACGGCGAGGACGGACCAGCGCCTGTCGTTTCGGTCGTCCCTGGCATTCGTCGTGCCGTGCACGGCAGTCCTCCCGTGCCTCGATCGTCCGACGCGGCTGGCCGAGCAGACAGGGTCGAACGTCCCGACCGAGGTCAGGGCGTCGGTGGCGACCGGCCCTGGCGGACGACGCTCGGGCGTGTGGGCTCAGGCCAGGACGGCGCGCAGGGCGTCGAGTCGCTCGGGGACGACTCGGTACCAGACCCACAGGCCGCGCTTCTCGCGCGTGACGAGTCCGGCCTCGTGCAGGATCTTCATGTGATGGCTCACGGTCGACTGCGAGCGGTTCACGACGGCGGTGAGCTCGCACGCGCAGACCTCGTCGCCGGCGGCGGCGATGTGCGCGAGCAGGCGCAGCCGGACCGGGTCGGCGAGTGCCGCGAACGCCGACGCGATCAGCGCGGCCTGTTCGTCGTCGAAGCGCGGTGAGCGCACGGGTGCGCAGCAGGCGATCGGGTCGGCGTCGGCAGCGGTCCTCGAGGCCACGTCGCGAACTCTATCGAACATCGTCGAAGTTATGTATTGACGATCATCGATGTAGATGCCAGGATGACTGCATCGATGGACGTCGAATCAGTCGTCGTCGCGAGCGAACGGAGCATCCCCCATGGCACGAGTCCAGGTTGCGTTGAACGTTGCCGATCTCGAGGCGTCGATCGCCTTCTACACCAAGCTGTTCCGCACCCCGCCGGCAAAGGTCCGTGACGGGTACGCGAACTTCGCCATCGCCGATCCGCCGCTGAAGCTCGTGCTCATCGCCGGCGGTGGGGAACCGGGCACGCTGAACCACATCGGCGTCGAGGTGGACTCCCCCGAGGAGGTGGCCGCGGCGATCCGACGCGCCGCTGCCGAGGGACTCGAGCAGGAGATCCAGCCGCACGTCTCGTGCTGCTACGCGGTGCAGGACAAGACCTGGATCCAGGGCCCGGACAACGCGTGGGAGTTCTACACGGTGCTCGCGGACGCGCCGCAGATGTCATGCGCCGTGACGCCCGACGGCGGCTGCGAGTCCGAGCCCCTCACTGCGAACGCTGGCGGCGACGGCGGTTGCTGCTGACGCGGCGTGGACGAGCTCGTCCACCAGCACTGCGCGGGGACCGGTGACGTGCGCGTCGGGCTCGCGCGTCGGGCCGTCGCCGAGGCTTTGGGCACCTGCCTGCTGGTCACCGCGGTCGTCGGATCGGGGATCATGGCCAGCCGCCTCTCACCTGACGACGTCGGTCTGCAGCTGCTCCAGAACGCCGCGGCCACGGCGGGCGCGCTGATCGCACTCATCCTCGTGTTCGGTGCCGTCTCCGGCGCGCACCTCAACCCGGTGGTCACGCTGCTCGACCGGCTCTTCGCCACGATCACGACCCGTGACGCCACTGCGTACGTCGCCGCCCAGGTCGTCGGCGCAGCTGCGGGGAGCCTGCTCGCCAACGCGATGTTCGAGCTCCCCACGTTCGACTGGGCGACGACGCAGCGCTCGTCGGGCGCGCTGTGGTTGTCCGAGGTGCTCGCCACGCTCGGGCTGCTGCTCGTGATCCATGGCTGCATCCGCACCGGCCGCCGGGGCGCGGTCCCATACGCGGTGGCCGCGTGGATCGGCGGCGCCTACTGGTTCACGTCCTCGACCAGCTTCGCCAACCCGGCCGTCACGTTGGGCCGCACGCTCTCGGACAGCTTCGCCGGCATCGATCCGGCGTCCGCGCCGATGTTCATCGTGATGCAGCTCGCCGGCATGCTCGTGGCGTACGCGCTGATCCGCTACCTGTACCTCGACCCGCGCGCGGAGGTCACCGGATGACGAGGCCCGTCGACCGGCCGCCGGCGGTGCTCTTCGTGTGCGTCCACAACGCCGGTCGGTCCCAGATGGCGGCTGCGCTGCTCCGGCGTCATGCGGGCGACCGTGTCGTGGTCCGCTCCGCTGGTACCGCGCCCGCCGAGTCGATCAACCCGACCGTCGTCTCCGTCATGCGCGAGCTGGGCATCGATCTCCTCGCCGACGGGGCCGCGCCGACGCCGCTCACCGCCGACATGGTGGAGACCTCCGATGTCGTCATCACGATGGGCTGCGGTGACGAGTGTCCGTGGCATCCCGGCAGGCGCTACCTCGACTGGGCCGTGGACGACCCGGCGGGCAAGGACCTCGACGCGGTCCGAGCGATCCGCGATCAGATCGACCTTCTCGTGCGCCAGCTCGTCGCGGAGCTCCTCCCCACCACGCCCTGACGCGCCGGCAGGCCACGAGACTCGGACCCACCTGGACCAGCTGCTGGGGAGCAGCAGTCGGGACCTCGAGCCGTCACCAAGACACTTGATGTCTTGGTGACATCTCGCTACGGTTGCAGTGGGCGCAGCACGCGGACGCTCGAGTGGGGGCTCGACAGGGGGACGTGATGGGAACGACCGAAGGGGCCGACGCGGTCCGGTTCAGCCGGCGGACGGCGCTCATCGTGGCCGTCGGGGCGATCCTGGCCGGCTGCGGCGACGACGACGAGCCCGCCGCGACGTCGTCGGACGAGGGCACGGCCGGTCCCGGGACGACGGTCGGCACGGCACCGGTCACGGAGCCCTCGGCGGCCCCGTCGAGTGCGACCACCGGACCGGAGCTCGACACGACCGCGACGTTCCGGTTCGCGTACTGGACGGGCCTCACCAGCTTCGATCCGCACCTCGCCTCGTCGAGCTACAGCAACACCTCGCTGAACCTCGTGTACGACCGGCTGGTCCACCTGCTCCCGGACGCATCCCCTGCGCCCGGACTCGCGACGGCCTGGGAGTTCGGCGACGACGGGCTGACGCTCGATCTGACGCTGCGGAGCGGGGTGACCTTCCACGACGGCACACCGTTCGACGCCGACGCGGTGAAGGCGAACCTCGAACGGGCCAAGACGCTCGAGGGTTCGGTCGTCGCCGGCGAGCTCGCCGCCATCGAGGAGATCGAGGTCGTTCGGCCCGATCTCGTCCGGCTGCACCTGACGGAGCCGAGTGCCGAGCTCCCGCTCGTGCTGTCGGATCGCGCCGGCATGATGATCAGCCCGGCCGCACTCCAGAACGAGGATCTCGACCAGCACCCGGTCGGGTCCGGGATGTACCGGGTGCGCGAGTACGTCACGAACGACCGGATCACCTACGAGCGGTTCGAGGACTACTGGGATCCGGCCGCGGCACCGTCCGCCGGCATCGAGATCACGTTCATCACCGACTCGACGACGCGGCTGAACGCCGTGCGCACGGGGCAGGCCGACGCGACCACGGTCGATCCGGCCCAGGTGGCCGACGCCGAGGCCGCAGGCCTGGTGGTCGACCAGGACATCACGCTGGCCTTCTACCAACTGCAGCTCAACCGCTCCTTCGAGCCGTTCAGCGTGCTGGAGGTCCGCCAGGCCCTGAACCATGCGATCGATCGCGGCGCGATCATCGACGGGCTCCTGCTCGGTCTCGGCGTGCAGGCCGGGCAGGTGTTCCCCGAAGGCTACGTGGCGTTCGACGAGGCGACGGGCTCCGACCCCTATCCCTACGACCCGGAGCGTGCGCGGGAGCTGCTCGCCGCCGGCGGCTATCCGGACGGGTTCACGTTCGAGATGATCGTGCCCGCGGTGCCGCTGATCACGCAGCTCGGTGAGATCATCCAGTCGCAGCTCGGCGAGATCGGCGTGATCGCCGAGGCGCGCACGGTGGAGGTGAGCGACACGGCGCCGGCGTTCATGGGCCGCAAGGAGGGCAACGCGCTCGTGACGAACTGGTCCGGGCGGGCCGACCCCACCCAGACGCTCAAGTCCCTGTTCGGGGCGGACAGCTTCCAGAACCCCGGCGGCCACACCACGCCGGAGATGACCGCGGCGATCGCGGCCACCCAGGCGGCGGTCGATCCCGACGAGCGGACGGCCGCGCTGAAGGCGGCGAGCGCACAGGCGGCTCGTGATGCCCTCACCGTGCCCCTCGTCTTCCCCGTGACCTCGACGGTCGCGTCCACGGACGTCGTCGGGCTCCAGAGCTGGCGATCGGGCAAGCCGGAGTTCCGCGGGGTCGGTCTGCGCCGCTCCTGACGACGCCGGGCAGTCGCGTGGCGACGGCTCAGACCGTGCGGCCGGACATCGCCCGCAGCAGCGCCGGATCGCTGAGCGGCACCTTGGTCAGCGCCGGGTCCGTCGTCAGGCGGTGCGCCACGGACTCGTGGTAGGCGCGCATCGCGCGCACGGCCGCCTCCGCATCCCTGCGTCGCAGGGCGGCGAGCAGCCGCCGGCGGTCGCGCTCGAACGAGCGGCCCCAGTCGTCCCAGAACTCGGGCGGCCGATCGGCGAACACGATCCGCTGGAACTGGATGATGAGGTTGTTGAGATAGCTGTCCAGCGCCTGCAGCAGCGGGTTGTGGGCGAGGCCGCTGAGAATCGTCAGCATCCGCAACGCCGCCTCGACGCGCTCGGACGCGGGCGCCGCCCGGTACTCCTGCTCGGCCGCCTCCAGCGCGTCGAGCTCGTCGTCCGTCGCCCGCTCCACCGCCGCGCGGGCGAGCTGGTCGCGCAGCGCCAACCGGACCTCCAGCACCTGCTCGAGCGTGACGTTCTCGAGCTGGACGAGCGTGTGGAGGGAGCGCTCGACGAGCGGTTGCGCGTTGGCCGTGACGTACGTGCCGCTGCCGTGGCGCACCTCGACGATGCCCATCGTCTGCAACACGCGCATCGCCTCGCGGACCGTGGGTGAGCTGACGTCGAAGTGACGGGCGAGCTCACGCTCGTTCGGCAGGCGCGCACCCGGGCGCAGCTCGCCGCTGGCGACCTGGCGGCGGATCTCGTCGGCGATCGTGTTGACGATGCTCGTCCGGCCGCGCGGCCGGGCGGCGAACTCGGCGAGTGGGTCGGGCGCCGGTCGGCGGGTGGGCGCGGCCGGACGCCCGTCGTTGCTCGTCGACGGCTCGTCGTCGGTTCGGGGTCGGCGGTCAGCCACGTCGGATGCGGGAACGTCGGGTCATCGGTGCACAACCGGCTGTCACTGCGGAACGTAACCGAGGACGCGCCGGATGACCGCGACTGCCGAGGGCGCCGTCGTCGCATGCTGCCAGCGGGCAGCGACGATCCCGTCCGGACGGACGAGCACGGCGCCGTCGCTGGCGACACCGAAGTCCTCGCACCACGTGCCCGTCGGGTCGTCGACGTCGCGCCCGATGACCGTCGTGGTCAACGGGACGGGGCTGTGGTCGCCGACCTCCTGCCAGGGCGTGCCGCGTGGACCGGCCAGCAGGTGGAAGCCGGAGTGGCACAGGTCGATCGTGCTCAACGCGCGTCCGTCCCGGGTGCGGAGCCAGTGGTGCGGCGCCCGGCGGCCCGGGTTGGCGCTCGGCCGGTAGTCGATCACCGGGTCGGGGACGGTGGGGATGTCGGTGCCGTCGGGCACGAACGCGCCGTGCTCGTAGGTGAAGCCGAGATCCATGCCGAGGAAGCCCGTGTACCTCCGCACACCTTCGAGCGCGGCATCGCGCGTGAGGTCGGGCCGCTCGCCGTTGACGGTGCGGCGGATCGTCTGCACGGCCTTGCCGTTCTCCAGGCTGCGCTCGGCGTTGTAGCGGGCGATGGGCTGGCGTTCGATCTCGTAGGTCTCGAGGAGGTGCGCTGGCGCCCATCCCCGTAGCACGAAGGCGAGCTTCCAGGCCAGGTTGTGAGCGTCCTGGACGCCGGTGTTCATCCCGAACCCGCCGCTGGGCGGGAGCTGATGGGCGGCGTCGCCGGCGAGGAAGACGCGCCCGACCCGGAAGCGGTCGGCGACGGTGCAGCTCACCGCCCACGGGATGGTGTTCACGACGTTCACCTCGAGGTCGGTGACGCCGACCGAGGCCCGGATCAGCTCGGCGGCGCGCTGGGGATCGATCGGCTCGCGACCGTGTCCGGGAACCGACAGCTGGCACAGCCACCGGTCGTCCAGGTCGATCTTCTGGAAGACGTTGTCGGGACGGGTCGTCCAGTACAGCGCCGCGGGCCGGTGGTCGGTCCACGGTCCGAGATCGGCGTAGAACTGCGTGTTGACGAGATCGCCCATGCCGTGCCGCCCGATCAACGTGGCACCGATCGCGCGGCGCACCTCGCTCGATGCCCCATCGGCGCCGATCAGCCAGCGTGCGCGGACGTGACGGCGCTCGCGCGCGACGACGAGCTCGGCGGTGACGCCGGCAGCGTCCTGCGTGAACGCCTCGAGCGTGCAGCCCCACCACTGCGTGACGGCCGGGTAGCGATCGATGCAGCGCCGCAGGACCGGCTCGAGGCGATCCTGCGAGGAGAGCAGCCAGGCGCACGGGCTGTACTCGATGCCGTCCCGTGTCCCTTGCGTGCGCATCGGCAGCCGACCGATCTCCTCGCCCGCGAGCGTGCGGACGAACACCATCTGCTGTCCCCACTCGACGGGGAGGCACACGTCGCGCACGGCGTCCTCGATGCCGTGGGTCCGCAGGATCTCGTTCGTCCTGACGTTGATGCTGCGCGCCCGCGGGTGGGGCACGGGCTCGGTGCGCGCGTCGACGAGCAGCGTCCTGACCCCGAGCCGGCCGAGCTCCGCGGCGGCGACGAGCCCGACCGGGCCTGCACCGACGACGAGGACGTCGACCTCGACGTTGCCCGCTTCGTTCCCGCTCATGTCGCGCTCCCTGGCAGTTGCTCCGCGACCACGCCGTCTCGGATCAGCACGTCGATCTCCTCGTCGGTCCTGCCGAGCTCCCGCAGCACGCGGCGCGTGCTGCTGCCGAAGGTGGGGGCCGGGCCATCGGGTGCGAACGGTGTGCGGGAGAGCCCGATCGGCGTCACGATCGCCCGGTAGGGCCCGAGCACGTCGTGGTCGAACTCGGCGACGATCCCTTCGTCGACCAGCTGCTCGTCGAGGACCAGCTCCTCCGGGTGGCGCACCGGGGACACCGGCACGCCGGCCGGCTCGAGGAGCTCCAGCAGCTCGTCCGTGGCGAACCCGCGCACCGCTGCCTCGACGCGCGCGGTGGACTCGGGGGTGTCGGCCTGATCGACCAGCTCCTCCAGCCCGAGGGCGTGGAGCAGCCGTGCACGTGCGGGCGGGCTCGCCGCCCCGATGGAGAGGTAGCCGTCCTTCGTCCGGAACACGCGATACCCGCTGCGCACCAGCGGATCGGGGCGCCGCTCAGCGCGCACGCGCTCGATCTCGTCGGGGTGGGCACCGCGTCGCCGGAGCTCGTCCAGGTCGTGCTGCACGAACGCCGTGCGCCAGCCGTCGAAGCGTCGAACGTCGCTGAACCAGCTGTTCTGCAGCGAGAGCGCCGCACCGACGAGCGACACCTCGACCTTCTGCCCGCGGCGCGCGGGATCGCGCTCGCGGGCGAGCAGCGCCGACGCCACACCGCTGAGCAGCAGCATCGAGGCGGCGTAGTCGGCGACCGGGACCTCGGAGTGCCGTGGGATGCCTGCCGCGTCGAACGACCCGAGCGCCCACATCAGGCCGGTCGCCGCCTGCGCCACCGCGTCCATGCCCGGTCGACCTGCCGCCTGTCCCCGGAAGCCCCACGCTGCGACGACCCCGTAGATGAGTCGCGGGTTGAGCGGGGCGACGTCCTCCCATCGGAGCCGATGGCGTTCGAGGGCGCCCGGGCTGAGGTTCGTGAGGACGACGTCGGCGCGGGCGACGAGCTGCTCGAGCAGCGCCCGCCCCGCAGGCTGCTGGAAGTCGATGGCGACGCTCTGCTTGCCGCGGTTGGTCGTGAGGAAGTGGCGGGACTCACCCGGCACGAGGCAGTTCGAGATCGATCGGTAGGGGTCGCCGGCGACGGGCTCGACCTTGATCACGCGCGCGCCGCCGTCGGCCAGGTACTGCGCACAGGCCGGGACCGCGACGAACTGCCCGAGCTCGACGACGCAGAGCCCGGCGAAGGGTCCGTCGCTCGTCATGATGCACCCCCACGTAAAGTCATCAAGACACATGATGTCTTAGCACAACGGGATGCGCTCGCGGTTTCACTCGCGCCGGCACGCGGCGCGGGCGTCTCCAGCGGTCGACGGCACGCAGCGGTCCGTCCGCCGCGGCGCGGTCAGGCGGTCGACGCGAGCTCGGGGAGCAGCTCGTCGAGCTGGGCGAAGGTCTCGTGCATCGCGTCGGCCGCGCCGCCACCTCGGCCTCGAGGGCCTCCTTCGACGGGAACAGCTCGCTCACCACGACGTGCGTCCTGCCGTCGGTCTCGGTGAACGTCACGGTCGTGACCGAGGCCCGTGCACCGCCCTCCTCGTTCGTCCAGACGATGCGGGCCGGTGCGATCACCTCGAGGTAGCGACCGTGAACACCGCACCGCCGCCGACGTCGAGGCGGTGGGTGCCGCCGGTGCGGACGTCCGTCTCGCACGACTGCAGCGTCATCTCC
>Ga0207874_1004525_pt1 | contig 10205 bp, 4 predicted proteins | sample HigsolmetaAR201D_FD_184833 | JGI IMG/M metagenome (GOLD analysis project Ga0207874, IMG submission 184833) | Ionic liquid and high solid enriched microbial communities from the Joint BioEnergy Institute, USA - AR20-1-D (SPAdes) (version 2) ... | reverse complement strand
CTGGGCTGGGAGAGCAAGCGCACGGTGTAACTCGCACTCGGCCCACCCTCGCGAACACTCGGGTTCAGCGGCTCGACGAGCACCCCCGGCGTATCGTCATCGAAAATCGTGATCGTCGCGCTGCTCGCCTGCACCACGGCGCCAACGGGATTGCTCAGCGTCAGGGTGAAGCGCTCCTCACCCTCGCTCAGGGCGTCGGGCAGGGTGGTCAGCGTGATGCTGCCTTCGGTCTCCCCGGGCGGGATGGTGAGCGTGCCTGTTGCACTGCTGTAGTCGCTCCCCGCGCTCGCGCTGCCATCGCTGGTGCTGTAGCTCACCGTCACCGGAGCGTAGGGGTTGGGCGTGTCGAGCGTTACGGTCAGCGTGGCGCTGCCGCCCTCGACCACACCCACGGCCGGTAGTACGCTCACCCGCGGCACCACTACTTGCGCGACGACCTGGGCGCTGTTGTTGGCGGGGTCGAGCTCGTTCGCGCTGGAGATCGTCACCGTGTTGGTCAGAACGCGATCGGCGCTCAGGGTGGGGTCGACCCGCGCGCTCACGGAGATCGTGCCGCCCGCGCCGGCTGCCACATCCGCCACCGCCCACTGGAAGGGCGGCAGTGCGCCGGTATCGGTGACCAGGACGCCGCTGCTGGTGAAGCTCGGCAGGACCAACTCGACGGGGAGGATGTCGGTGATGCGCACGCCGGTGGCGAGAGCGGGGCCCGTATTGGTGAAGGCCAGGGTGTAGGTCAGCGGCTGGCCGGGGAGTAGCGTGCCAACACCGGGTGTGACCTGCGTGGTGATCACCAGGTCGGACAGCGGTTCACAGGCCACCACGCTCACATCGTCGATGGCGTAACCGGCGAACTGTATGGCGTCATCGCTATCGAGGTGGGCATTCAGCTCGATGGTGCGTCCAAGGTAGGTGCTGATGTCGGCGCTATGGCGCGCCCAACCCGCACTCTCATGGAGCGTAAAAGCGGGATTCCCGATGTTTTGGGTCATCGTGGGGCCCAACCACTCCCAGAGCCTGCTCACCTCGCTCGCATCCGTGGTACGCACCTCGAACCAGGCGTGGTCGAAGTCAGCCCGCTCCAGCTGATACTTCTGCGACCAGACCACGCGAGCCTCGCCGACATACCTGCTCAGGTCGAGCGCGGGCGAGGTCAGGTCCTGGTTCGACGAGGCGTTGTAGGTGTTGTCCAGGTCGGTTTTCCAACAGTTGCCACTGGCGCAGTCGTCGAGTGGCGCGGCGCTCGGCAGCCCCCACTCCCACTCGTTCTCGACCCCGCTGCTGGTGAAGCCGCCATCGTCATCGTCAAAGGTGCTGCTGTAGACCACCGCGGGCCTGGTGTTGGCGGGGCAGGCCAACTCGGCCACGGGGGGCTGCTCGGGCTCGCCGCAGATCCGCAGCCCCCACTCCAGGAGCGTGCCCGCATCGCCGGCGGCGTCATCGTAGAGCTGCAGCGTCCACGTCCCCTGGGCCTGCATTCCCTCGAACCACTCGAGCCGCGCGGTCGCTTCTGGTTGGTAGACGATGTCCTTGACCACCGTGAAGGTCCCGATCGGCAGGGCCGCGTCATCGTCCAGCCGAATGTTCATCTCGGTATTGACGCCGCTGGTGTTCGAGCCAATGTCGTTGAAGAGCGAGACGGCGTTGCCGCCTGGCGAGACGAGCACCATATCCAGGTCGGACATTAAGGTGTGGTTCAGGGTGAGCAGCAGATCGACATCGGTGATGCGCAGGTTGTCGGGGACATCGAGCGTGGAGCTGATCATGCCCGGCTCGCTGGGGATGGGCAAGGGCACGTCGCTGCTGGTGTAGGTGGTACAGACGCCCGCCGGGGTTGGGGCCGGGATGACCATCGCACTAAGCTGGTAGGTGCCGGCTGCCGGCGCGTCAACGTAGATATGGTAGGTGCCGCTATTCAGCACCGTGAATGGGAGAGCCTCGGAATCGGGCGTGCTCAAACCCTGGTCGTTCACGACGAGAAACGATGAACCGAACAACCCGAAGCCGAGCCGCCCGTTGACCTCGACACCGTCGCGCTCGGGGTCGAGGTCGAGGCTAAGAACTATGGTATCGCCGGCATTCAGCTCCAGGCTGTAGATATCGACATCGTTGGCCACATCGAACGTACCGGCGACCCAACCGGAGGCCGGCAGCGGGTTGGCGTTGCTCGGGTCGTCGTTCGGCTCGCTCTCGACCCCCGGTGTGCCGCGTTGGAGGTGCATATAGAGGTCGTAGGGGAAGAGTTGGCCCGTGGCCTGGTTGTGGCGCACGCGCAGGTAGTAGGTGCCCGTGGTGGGGAGTACCGCTCCGGCGATGCTCGATGCGTTGCTGCTAAACGAGCCATCGTCGTTGTCGTGCTCGATCAGGGTGGTGCCATCGGGGCCGTAGAGCTCGAGCACCGAGTCGGTCGAGGAACTGGCCGAGGCACTGGTCATGGTCAGGGCGTACAGCCGGTCGCCGGCAGTCGCGCTGAAGCTGTAGTAATCCCAGTCGTTCGCCGGGAAGAGCGAGCCGCGGACGACGCCGGGAGCGATCGGGGTGGCCTGGGCCGGGCTGTCGTTCGGCTCGACCTCGGTGAAGCGTTCGCCGATAGTGGTGAGCGACCCCGAGGTCTGGGCGCTTGCGGGAAGCGTGCCCGTACTCGAGACGAGGATGAGAATGACGAGGGTGAACAGCGGTGTGAAGAATCGGCGTTGCATTCTTGCCCCATTTCAGTCCAGAAGCGGGTAAGAAGTACAAACGGAATGCGCGCAACGGGAGCCGAACGTGCGTACTGGAATGGCGTTGCGCTGCGTTTCGCCTTGCGATTCTTGCTCTCGGTATTACGGTAGCAGAGAGATATTACAACAGGAGACACGAGAACACCTGCACCAATCCCGAACGTACGATCACGACTGTTGCAGTCCGTTTCCCGTAGGTTATCGAAACGATCTCCACTCCCCCGCGCGTCCCGCCGCCTGTCCGTCGTCACCGGTCTGCACGCTCAATGCCGCAACTTCCTCTTTATTCAGCCGCTCCGAACGGCAGGGTTTGGCGTAACGCGCTTCCCACTCGCCAGGCAGGTCGGCCTGCGCCCACTCCTTATCTGCTTTGACCACCGCTCGCAGCGTGACGCGCACGGTCTCGACCATAAACTCGATGCGCGTGAGCAGGCGGGCTTTGGTGAACAGGGCGAGGCTGTCGGTGCGCTGGGTACCGCGTGGCTTGTAGAAGCCGAGCTCGCGCAATTCCTTAAAGATGGCGTTGAAGATGCGCGCCTCGACGCCATTGTCGAGCAGACGCTGGCGAAACTCGACCAGCACGCTCGGATCGAAGCCCGCATAGTCGAGCGGGAGATGCAGCGCGTATTTCCAATCCTGCCGGAAGTGGACGTTAATCGCGGCTTGGCGGTTGGAACAGCGCTCCAACGCCTTGAAGATGAGGACAAAGGAGAGGAGAACGGGGGAAAGTGCCGGCTGACCCATCTTGGGATACAGGTCCGCGAAGTCAGCGTCGTGAAAGCGCTCGAATAGAACATCGCCGACGAAGCGGTAGACAGTAGAGATTATTCTGATTTAAGGACACGAGCAGGCCAAGGGTTCAAGCGCAGGCGGAAGTTGTGCAAACCGCAGCAGATCTCCATAACCAGGTCTCGAACGTCATCTTTCCACAGGCGAATGGTGTCCTTGAGGATACGACAGCGCTTGATGCTGCTGAGGATGTGTTCGATGACGACACGCCGTCGTGCGAGTTGACGATTATGTTCCTTCTGGTCCACCGTAAGTTCGCCGCCTTTCGGCTTTCTGACGGGGCGCGTATGCTGGATATCGGCGAGCTCGTACCCGAGAAAGCCCAGATCATCGAGCAACTCGCTGTCGTGTGGGAGCGGGTAAGGCGTCGCATCGGCAATCGGCTTGTCGTGGGTGCTTCCCTCATAGGTGTCGCTCAAAAACAGCACCAGAAAGGCCTGGACCAGTAACACGTTCTTCACAGTGTGTCGCTTCTTCTTGCCGCTATAACAGCTCCTTTGTTCATCCGCGTCTTGGGGGCGGACGATTGGGCGTTCGGTGCCGTCGTGGACAAAAAGGGGGTAGATGCGTCCACCGTGACCTGCGACAGGCGTTCTTGCAGCTCGGCTCGTGTCCGTGCCGGGAGGTCGCCAGAAGCGGCCAGTGCTTGGCCCAACACCGGCAGGAGGGTATGGATCCACTGGTTGGCTTTTGGCTGTCCCATGCCAAACAGCACCCCGTGAGCCGCCTGGATCGGCGCCACCTTCAGGTAGCTCAAGATGAACAGCAGTCGGTCCTCGGGCGACGGCAACGGGCAGTTGGCATATTGGCTGTAGCGGCGGCCGGTACGCGGCTTCCCCTCCAGCGTCCACTCGTCCATATGCGCCAGGAACGCGGCCTCGAACGCCGGCACTAGATGCTCGAACTCGTCGACAGTCAGGCTCGTCAGATCCAAGATCCGGTAGGCTTTGTCGCGCTCTTCCGCGTATCGCAGTCGCATATGTCTCCTCCGTTTCGGTTGGAGACACAGTCTACCATAAATCGGGATAATCTCTAATGATTTGATCCCCATCGCTCGTATCATCTCGGTCCATGTGCCTCGCGGCGGGATGGGCAAGCCGAGCACAGCCGCGAACCTGGCCACCCTGCTGGCGGCCACCGGGCAAGCGGCGTAGTAAGGAAGGTGAGTATGGCGCTGGATGAACTGGGACTGCGGACCCGTGACGCGCTGCTGGCTGGCCTGCCAACCCGGCGCGCCAGCCTCCTGCTGTTCGCGATCGAGCGCCGCGTGGCCCGCCTGGCCACGCGCGCCCACCGGGCCGCGGCCTGGTATCTCACCGAAGAGACCCTCTCTGAGCGCGAGCACGCCCTCTCCGCCCACCGGGGCGCGCCGGCGCTGCGGCGGTCACCGGGGCTGGACGTGCCACAGGCCCATCGGCCACAGAACCGGCAGCTGCTGGGCGCGATCTCCGCTTCGGCCGCCGGCTGGCGCGAGCGGCTGCACCGGGCCATGGCCAGGGTTGGCGGCTGGATCGAGCGCCTGCCGCCGTTCTGGATCGTCTTCGCGCTGACTCTGACCGAGATGGTCGGGACAACCATCCTGGCCCTGCCGATCGCGCTCGCCGGAGTCGGGCCGCTGGTCGGCGTGGCACTGCTGCTGATCCTCGGGCTTGCCAACATCCTGACGATCGTCGCGGTTTCCGAAGTCGTCACCCGCAACGGCAACGTGCGCTACGGCCAGGCCTTCTTCGGCGGCATTGTTGCCGACTATCTCGGGAGGGCCGGGTCCTTGATCCTCACGCCCGCGCTGCTGAGCCTCATTTTTCTGGCGCTGATGGCCTTTTACGTTGGCGTCGCGACGACATTGGCGGATGCGACGGGCGTTCGGGCGGAGGTCTGGGCGGCGGCGCTGTTCCTGGTCGATCTCTCTGTGCTGCGGCGCCAGTCGCTCAATGCAACGGCCGCCTCGGCGCTGCTGATCGGCGCTGTAAACATTGGCCTGATCCTGATCCTGTCGCTGCTCGCGCTGCCGCACGTGCGAATGGAAAACATGCTCTATGTGAACCTGCCCTTGCTCGACGGGCGGCCGTTCGACACCTCGATCCTGACGCTGATCTTTGGTGTGATCATGGCGGCCTACTTTGGCCATATCTCGACCGGCAACTGCGCGCGCCTCGTGCTGCAGCGCGACCCCAGCGGCCGGGCGCTGATCCGCGGGAACATCGCCGCCCTGGTCGTGGCGCTCCTGATCTACAGCCTCTGGGTGATCGCGGTCAACGGGGCGATCGCGCCATCGGTGTTGGCCGGGCAGTCGGGGACGATTCTGCCGCCGCTGGCCGCCGAGGTCGGCCCGATCGTCTACCCGTTCGGGCTGGTCTTCGTCGTCCTCGGCATGGGCCTGACCTCGGTCCATTTCGCGCAGGCCTTGTTCAATCGGATGCGCGAGTGGTTCCCGGCGCCGTCAGATCCGGCCGGCCGCACGGCGCCGGGCGCCGGCCTGCTCGGGCGGGTCCGCGCGGCCGCCCTGGGCCGTAGGGAGCACTTCGCGCTGTGTGTCGCTCCGGTGGCCGCGCTCTTCCTGGTGATCGAGTGGCTGCTGCTGACGGGCCAGGAGTCGTTCGCTGGGCCGCTGAGCTTTCTTGGCGCGCTCGCGGTCCCGCTGATCGGCGGCATCTTTCCGATGCTCATGCTGGCCGCCAGCCGGCGCAAGGGCGATCTGGTGCCCGGGGTGGCGTTCCGTTTTCTGGGCCACCCGCTCGTGGTCGGCGGGGTGTATCTGCTCTTTCTGGTCAGCATCTTCCTGCACGGCGCGCTGATCTGGCAAGACCCGGCCCAGCGCCTCGCCGCGCTCTTCGTCGGCGTCGCTGTGCTTGGCATGACATTCCTGTGCCTGCGCCGCGGCATGTTGGCGCCGCGCATCGTCGTCGAGCTGCGCGTGGAGCGGAGCGCGGGCGAGCGGGCGACCTTCAGCGTCGTCGCGAGCGGCAGGCCGGTGCCGGCCGACGTGTGCCTGCAATACGACGGCGGCGCGCAGCAGAGTACGGCGGCGAGCGGCGAGGTGCGAGCGTTCGCATCGCTCCAGTCGCTCACCTTCCAGCTGCCGGCCACGGCGGCGCGCGAGCTGAAAGTCTGGGCGCACGCGATCTCTCCGGATGGCTCCTCCGAGATGCTGCCGGTGTGCCTGGACGTGCAGGCCGGCGCGCAGGCTCACCGAATCGACCTGCGCTCGTGTGGCGGACAGGCGATCGTGCCGCTCACGGGCACGCCCGGCGCCGTGCAGGTGACGCTTTCGCGATCCGAGGCGCTGCCAGCCAGGCAGGACCATGGAAACCTCCGCATTCCCACGTCGCCGGCTCGGCGGCTCAATAGCTCGATGGCTCGACTGAGCTCGCCGAAGTCTGAGCTCGCCGAAGTCTGAGCTCGATGAGGTCGTGAGATGGCGGGGAATGCGGTCATGGCCACGCAGTTGAGCATTCGCTCGCACTGCAAAGATTATCAGGTGCAAGGCGCGTGACCGCGCGGAAATGGCTCTACGTTCACAACAGAGTCTTGCCGGTGCGGGCGAAGGAGCCGTCGCCCGCTACGCGCTAGCCGAGCGCTCGATGCCCGCGGCCTCCGTGGCGCCCAGGGACTTGAGCACGGCCTTTTGCGCCGCGCTGATCCCGCCTACGCCGGTGATGTCCATCCCGGCGTAGGGCCCGTCCGCGCGCAGGGTCTGCAGGCATTCGCCCGTCGCCACATCCCACAGCCGGATCGTCTCGTCGGCGCTGCCGCTTGCCAGCCAGCGGCCGTCCGGGCTGAAGCGCACACTCTCGACGAGGTCGGTGTGGCCGCGCAGCGTGCTCAGCAGCTGCCGCTCAGCAGGGATGCGCGGTTCAGCGGGCGCGACATCCCACAGCTGTACGGCGTGGTTCGCGGTGCCTACCGCGAGCAGCGCGCCGCCCGGATGGAACGCCACCGAGAAGATCGTCTGCGACGGCAGGCTGTGGAGCGATCTGCCGTCCCGGACATCCCAGACGCGCACCGTCTGGTCGTGGCTGCCGCTCGCGAGGAGGCGGCTGTCCGGGCTGAACGCCAGGGCGTGGATCGAGTTGGTGTGGCTGCTGAGGGTCTGCAGGAGCGTCCCGCTGGCTAGCTCCCACACGCACACCATGCGGTCAAGGCCGCCGCTCGCGAGCAGGCGGCCATCCGGGCTGAGCGCGCAGGCGAACACCTGATCGGTGTGGCCGTGCAGGACCCGCAGCAGCTGGCCGCTTCGGACATCCCAGACGCGCAGCGTCCGGTCGCGGCTCGCGCTGACGAGCGAGCGCCCGTCCGCGCCGAAGCTGATAGCTGCCACGTCATTGGTGTGCCCCGCCAGCACACGCGTGGTCTGGCCGGTCCTGATGTCCCACAGCCGGATCGTGGCCTCGCGGCCGGCGCTTGCCAGCATCGCGCCGTCAGGGCTGAACGCGACGCTCTGAACTGCCCGCGTGTGGCCATACAGTGCGCGCGCCACGCCGCCGGTGTGCACGTCCCACAGGTACACGCAGCCATCGGCGCCGCCGCTGGCAACCAGCTCCCCGCTCGGGCTGAAATCTACCGAGTAGATATGGTTGCTGTGCGAGTGCAGCGTGTTCAGCAGCTGGCCGCTCGCCGTGTGCCACAGGTACACCGTCTGGTCGCCGCTCACCACCGCTAGCGTCTGGTCGTCCGCGCGGAAGCACAGGTGGCTGGTCGTGTAGACGCTGCCCGGCAGCGTGCCGAGCGCCGTGCCGCTGCGCACATCCCACAGGCAGACAAACGAATCCTGGCCGCCGCTGGCGAGCGTGCTCCCGTCGGTGCTGAGCGCCAGCACGCGCACCATCTGGCCGTGGGCCTTCAGGGTGTGAACCACCTGCCCGCTACGAACGTCCCACAGCCGGATCGTGCCGTCGTGGCTGCCGCTGGCCAGGATCGTCTGCGACGGGTCGAACACGAGCGCGTGGACCTCCTCGGCGTGGCCCCGGAGCGTGCATAGGAGCTCGGACGAGGCCAGCCGCCAGAGGCAGATCACCCCGTCGATGTCGCCGGTTGCCAGGAGCGAGCCGTCGTGAGTGAATGCCTGTGCGACGACAGCTCTGCTGTGGCCGCGCAGCGTCTGGCGCAGCTGCCCATCCCGCGCATCCCACACCTTCACGACGCCGTCCACGCCGCCGGTCGCCAGCAGCGCCCCGTCGGCGCTGAACATCAGCGACCAGGGCGTCCTGGCGTGGCCGGCCAAGGTCTGCAGCAGCCGGCCTTCCGCCACATCCCAGATCCGCACCTTGTGGTCGGTGCTCGAGGTCGCCAGCAGCCGGCCATCGCGGCTGAAGGCAGCGTCCTGGGCGCCGGTGCCGAAGCTGTGGTACTCGCGCAGCACCTGTCCGTCGGCCGCGCGCCACACGCACAGCGTGCCCGCGGCCAGCCCGGCGATCAGCAGGTGCCCGCGGTCGTCGAAGCGGATCGCCATGATCTCGCCGAACACGTGCGTGAACACCGAGTGCGCCAGGTTGGCGTCGCGCAGCTTCAGCCCCGGCAGGCGCGCCCCCTGGAGGTAGGCCTGCCAGACGTTCAGGCGCGAGAAGTCGAAGCCGCGCACGTCGGCGCCGAGGTGGAGCAGCAGGTTGAGGATGTTGCCGGCGGCGTAGCCAGGCACCAGCTCGGCCTGCTCGCGCAGCTCGGCCACGATCCGCTGCAGCGTCCCGATCAGCCCCGCGCTGCCCAGCCGGGCGAGGAGCCGTTGCGCGAGCGGCTGCAGGATCAGGCGCATCTGGCTGTCGCGGACATACTCCCTGGCGGTGGCCTTGATCAGCGCGTAGCGGTTCAGCGCGGCGGACGCCCAGCCGAGGGGCGAGAGGGCGGCGGGGCCGCCGGCGATCTCGCGCGTGACCTGGTCCACGAGGACGTCGGTCACGTACTCTGTGACGACGTTCTGCAGCGTCCAGCCGTGCGCGCTCTGCTCCACCAGCGAGCGCTGGCGCAGCCCGCGCAGCGCCTCCACGAAGGCGCGCGGCGGCCCCGGCGCAACGGGGTCCTCGCGCAACACCTGGATGGAGACCGGCTCGCGCTCGATCGCCAGCCAGGTCAGCAGCTCCTGCTCGCTGCGCGAGAGCCGCGCGAACTGCTGGTCCAGCACGCCGCGGATATCGTCGAAGATCGGCGCCTCGGCCGCCAGAAAGCCGGCGATATCGCTGTCGAACAGGTCCTGCACGGTCTGCGCCACAAGCTTGAGCGCCAGCGGGTTGCCCGAGTAGCGCCGCACCAGGGTGGCGGTCGCGTCGTCGGCGCTCGAGAGGCCGCGGGCCGTGAGCATGGCCTGCCCCGCGGCCACATCGAGCCCGCTCAACCGCAGGGTGGACACCGCCGGCGTGTCGTCCCCCCAGAGCGCGAGGCCGCGCGGCTGCTCGCGGCTCGTGAGAAGCAGGCAGCTGCGGTGGCCGTGCTCCATCACGCGGCGGATCAGCTGCTCGTACCCCTCGTAGCCGGCGCGCACAAGGCCGGGCTGGTCAGGCTGCAGGATGCTCTCGAAGTTGTCCAGCACCAGCAGGCAGCGCCGCTCGCGCAGGCAGTCGAGCAGCAGCGCGAGCTGCGCGTCGATCCCTTCCGGCAGGTCGGCGAGGAGCTGCTGTGAGAGCGCGCGCAGCGCGCCGAGCAGCAGCTGGTCGAGCGGCGGCGCGTTCAGCAGCGAGCGCCAGACCACCGCGTCAAAGTCTGCGGCGG
>Ga0207874_1004519_pt1 | contig 10217 bp, 12 predicted proteins | sample HigsolmetaAR201D_FD_184833 | JGI IMG/M metagenome (GOLD analysis project Ga0207874, IMG submission 184833) | Ionic liquid and high solid enriched microbial communities from the Joint BioEnergy Institute, USA - AR20-1-D (SPAdes) (version 2) ... | reverse complement strand
TTCTTTGTACCTAAACCAAACAATCAAGTAAGACCTTTAGCATCTGTTCATTATGAGATATGGCGAGAATTAGAAGCCATGTTTATAGAAAATAAACATGATAAACAAGTTTTCATTTTACCTCGTGGCTGTGCGAAGACAACCATCATTGATATGGCATTAAGTGTCTTTTTGCATTGTTACGGTTACAGTACATATACAATTGTGTTAGCAAATAGGGAATTGGATGCCATAAAATTTGTAGATCAAACAAAAAAAGCTTTAAAAAATCCGTATATAGTTCATGCTTTTGGAAATCTAATCAATCCAAATAAGAGAACAGTCAATAAGCTTGAATTGGAATTAGACAATGACACGAAAATTGAAGCTTATTCGTCCGGTTCGAGTGTTCGGGGAGCAGCCTATATTAGTAAAAAAGGAATTTTCAGACCTACGTGCTATATAGCAGATGACTACATTTCCGAGCAAGATATTTTATCTGATGAAAGCAAACAGAAAAAGTATCAAAAATGGCTTAAAGAGATTGAAGAAGGTGGAGATGAAGCTGTCATTCGTGATGGTAAAATCATTAAACCAGCGACAAAGTTTATTGTGTTAGGTACTCCCTTAGCAAGGGGAGATTTTATAGACCAAATTAGAAAAAATCCTGAATATAAAGTATTTCATCGTAGTGTAGTGAACTTTGATGTAGATGAGTATTTCAAGAACAATGAGTATTGGCAAGAATTTAAAAGAATTTTATTCGATGATACAAGAGATGATCCGACTGAAGATGCAAAACAATATTATTTAACCAATATAGAACACATGAAATTCCCAACGATATGGGAAAAGTACGATTGTTGCAAACTGGCAATAAAATATTTTAATAAACGTTTAGCATTCATGCAGGAACTCATGTGTAATATCGAAAATATTGGTGACAAATGGTTTCATTCAAATAGAACTCAACCAAAAAAGGAAATCGAAAACCACAACTTTATCAAAACAATGATGGCTATAGATACAGCAGGAGTAAAAAATAAAGATAAAAGACGTTCAGATTATTTTGCTTTTGTTGTCGGATCACTTGCTGATAATGGATTTAAATATGTTCGAAAAGGACAACTAAGAAAATTCGATGAATTTGAGGATTACATAAAACATGTCATTAATCTTTTAAAGGAATTTGAAGATATTACTCATGTCTTTATCGAGAAAAATACATACAATGGTTTAGATGTTGAGCGGATTCAACAAGAAATTGAAAAAGATGGTTCATTAAGAAAAAGAAATATCACATTTATTAATGAAATGCAGCGGAAAAATAAAGACGATAAAATTTCAACTATTGTTTCAGACGTAAATAATGGACGAATTATTTTTTGTGAGGAAAGAGTAGAAAAAGATTTTCTTTCACAAGTCATGGAATTTTCAGGTCAACAATTCAGTCTTCACGATGATGCGTGTGACGCACTTAGTGAGTTTGCTAACAGAATCGATGAAATTGAAATACGAAAAGAAATTAAGTCCATCCCACGAGGATGGCTTTTTTAATTTGAGGAGGAGGTGAAAAAGTGGTAAAAGATGAACTAATACTTAAATTAATTCAAGAATTAAACCTACAGCGTCCAAAATACCAAAAACTCTTGGACTATTACGAAGGAAATCACAAAATCCTTTATGAAAAACCTAAAGTTGACGAAACACGAGCTGATGAACGTGCATACTTCAACTATTGTAGAAAAACGGTTCAAAACTATACGGGTTACTTATTAGGAAAGCCTGTGAACTATTCCTCAAAATCAGGCAATAAAGAATTTCTTGATACGATTGATTATTACTTTAGCCATTGGGAAAAAGAACACAATATTAATTTAAAGCAACAAACAGAAATTTTCGGTGTTGCGTATGAGGTGGCATATATCAATACAGATGGAGAGTTTCAATGTACATACTTTTCTCCTCTTGAAATGATTGTTTTGCATGATGGCAGTGTTGATCGAAATGTTTCTGTTGCAGTACGTCATTACAAAGTGAAATATGATGATACTGAATATGTAGATGTTTGGGATGATGAGCATTATTCACAATATACGAAAGATGGAGATAAACTTACGCTTATTGAACAAAAGCGTCATTTCTTCTCACGTTGTCCAGTAATTGAAGTACCAAACAATGATTTAAAGAAATCTGCGTTTGAAGATATTATCAGAATCGTGGACATGTACAATAAAATCCACAGTACAGCCGGAAACGAAATCATTGACCATCGACAAGCATATTTAGTGATTGAAAATGCAGACCTTTCTTTTGAAGATGCACAAAAGATGAAAGAGAATGGTATTTTGCTTGTACCAAAAGGTTCCAGAGTATATTGGGCAACAAAAGATATAAACGGTGAATTTGTTAAAGATATGCTCAAAGATTGGCAAGATGAGATTTACATACAAACAAATCAAGTTAATCTAAATGAAAATTTCCAAAGTAATACCAGCGGAATTTCTATTCGTTTAAAATTACAGGAATTGGAAAATATTTCAGCGATTAAAGAATCCATTTTTGAGAAAGTCTTAAAGAAACGATTGAAATTCTTCTGTGAATGGCTCAAGTTAGCGAAAAATAAAGAGTATGACTATCGGGATATTAGCGTTTCCTTTACGCGTAATGTCCCAGTTGATGAGAAGATGATTGCAGATATGGTTAAAGAGCTATACGGTTTACTTCCGCATGAAGAATTAATTTCTTGGTTGCCTAGAGTGACAAATCCTGCGGCATCTATTCAAAAACTTAAAGAAGAACAAGACACAATGAATTTAGATGCGATAGGTGACAGCAATGAATGAAAAAGAATTTTTGAAGATAGTCGATGAATTATTCAACCTATCCGAAAAAGAACATCGGGAAGTATTGAAACTGTACAAGCGTCATCGTGACAATATTAAGCAATTAATTGCTGAATTGTTCATGAAATACGGGCAAGACGGCAAAGTCAACGTTTCTGACATTCCGAAAATTGAACGACAGATACAAGAAGAAATCAGAAATATTGCTGTTTCTGAAATCCCAATGGTTGCGTCTATCCTTTCTACAGTATTCACGCTTACTTATTATCGCACAGTATACATGATTGAAAAAACTATTCATACAACGTTTTCTTTTTCGTTGTTGAGAAAAGAAGTTGTTGATGAAATCGTAAACTTTAATTGGAGTGGCATTCCTTTTTCACAGCGTATCTGGAGTAATACAAATGCGCTTGTCGCTGCTTTGCGAACAGAACTGTATATAGGCATTCAACAAGGCGAATCATTAGACAAGATTGCAAAGCGTATTGATAAGCAATTCAATTCAAAAGCGTATCAATCACAACGCTTGATTCGCACAGAATCGGCTCGTGTGATTTCGTCAGCACAAGAAAAAATCTATCGAGAAAGCGGTGTAGTGAAATATCTCATCTACACAGCTACACTTGATAATCGTACATCGCAAATTTGCCGTTCTCGTGACGGTAAGAAATGGCGTATAGATGATCCAGAACGTCCTATGATTCCGGCTCATCCTAATTGTCGCTCATGTTGGATTCCTACAATTGAAGGTTATGAGCCGACAAAGCGCAAGGATAATGAGACAAAAGAAATTATTGAATACAAGACTTATGAAGAATGGGCGAAAGCCAAAGGTATTCAGTCACCTGTATAGGTGGCTTTTTTAATTGTCTTGACCTGCCATATGTCGTTAAACTGGGCAAAAATCAAAAAATCATGCACTTCTAGGACTATACAGGTGTTAGAAGGGCAAAGGAGGTCAAATACATATGAATTTAGAAGATGTTAAAAAGTTTTTTGAAGAAAACAAAGACAATGAGGAAGTTAAGGCATATCTTCAGGGCTTACGTTCAGTAAGTGTTGAAGAGGTGCAAAAAATGCTTGTTGAAAATGAGGAGTTAAAAAGATGGTTGGACAGTGAAAAAGACCGTCACTTCTCGAAGTCATTAAGTACATGGCAGAAAAACAATCTTCAAAAGCTGATTGATGAAGAAATCAAAAAACGTTTCCCTGAAGCTGATCCAAAAGATGTGAAATTGAAGGAATTGGAAGCGAAAATTGCTCAAATGGAGCAAGAAAAATTGCGTGAAGCATTGAAAAATAAAGCACTTACGATTGCAACAGAGAAAAAGCTTCCAGTTCAACTTATTGATTTTCTAATTGGTCAAGATGAGGAGTCTACACTTCAAAATCTTGCTACATTTGAGGAAGTGTGGACACAAAATCTTCAAGCACTTGTTGAAGAAAAATTAAAAACAAGTGGCGTAAATCCAAAAGATTCAAGTGCTACAACTCAATCATTAGAAAATTTATCGCCAACTCAATTAATGAGTATGGCTTATTCTCAATCCTCTAAAAATTAAAAAATAAAAAGGAAAGGTGATTACATATGGCTATTACACTTTTAGAATCTGCAAAATTATCTCAAGATACACTAAGAAAAGGTGTAATTGAAACATTTGTATTAAATGCTCCAGTTCTTCAAATGTTACCGTTCATCGAAATTCAAGGTAACTCTTACAAATATAACGAAGAATTAACTCTTCCTGGTGTTGAGTTCCGTGCGGTAAATGGTGCGTATGCGGAATCAACTGGTACAGTAAATCCGAAAACAGAATCACTTGTTATTCTCGGTGGAGATGCTGATGTTGACAAATTTATTGCTCAAACACGCAGCAACATTAACGATCAACGTGCTATTCAAACAGCAATGAAAACAAAAGCATTAGCTTTTAAATTCCAAGATACTTTCTTTAATGGGGACACTGCTCTCGATGCTAATTCTTTTGATGGATTAAAGAAACGTTTAACAGGAAATCAAGTTATTGTAGCTGATACAAACGGCTTGGATATTGATGCTGACCAAGCAAGCATGTATAGATTCCTTGAAGCGTTAGATGCTTTAATTTATCAAACTGCTGGAAAAGCAGACGCTTTATTTATGGACTCGAAAACACTATTGAAAATTAAATCTATTGCTCGTCAATTAGGCTACTTTGATAAAACTGTTGATGCATTTGGTAGAACCGTAATGGCTTACGACGGAGTACCAATGTTTGATGCTGGTGAAAATCCAGACGGTACAAAAGTTATCGGTCATAATGAAGTTCAAGGTACAGCAAATAATACAACTTCAATCTATGCGGTTAAGTTTGGTGCAGATGAATTTGTTTCAGGTTTAACAAACGGTGGAGTTCAAGTTTATGATTTAGGTGAACTTGAATCTAAACCTGCTTATCGTACACGTATTGAATTCTACTGCGGTGTTGCCGTATTTAATGGTAAAGCAGCAGCACGTTTAAAAGGTTTAATTGTTTAATACATATCTTTCGTGTTGGGAGGGTGGGTTCCATCCTCCTCTTTATTTTTATACATGGGGAGTGATTAGATGTACAAAATTAAAACACCGAATGAGAATTATAATGGCGTAACATACGGTGTTAAATTCACTAATGGACTAGGCGAAACAGATAGTGAAGAGGTTAAAAATATCCTTATTCACGATTTTGGATATGAGTTAGTGTATTCTGATACACAAGTCAAAGAAGAACAAAAAGAACAACCAAAACAAACTCCTAAAAAATCCCCGACTAAAAAGGGGTGAATTAGATGCCTTCACTTGATAATATAAAAACTTTATTGGGCATTTCTGATAATACTCAAGATAATTTGCTCAATTTATACCTAACTCGCGCAACTTTGTTCGTGAAAAACTATTGCAACATCGATGAAATTCCTGCTGAACTCGATGAGGTAATTGAAGATATCGCCGTTTATCGCTACAGAATGAACGGTGTAGAGAATGTAAAAAGTGAATCGAAAGGTTCGCTTTCCGAAACGTATCATGATTCGATGCCCGATGACATCATCGCTCAATTGAATCGGTATCGAAGGGTGAAAGTCGTATGAGACTAACAAAAACAGTATTTCTTCTTGGTGAAGGTGAGGAAGTATTAGTCGGCTGGAATGACTTCGGAGAGCCAATTTATAAAACGGTTTTTGAAAAAATCCCTATTCAATGTGAAATTGAGCCATATAGTTCTAAACTTGCTGAAAACAGATATGGAATCATTGTTGATGTGCAATATCGACTTTTTACAAAGCCGGATGAACGCTTAAAACTCGGTGAAAAAATCGAGTATAAGGATAAAAATTACACCATCACAGGTGTAATGGATTTCGATAGGCACTATGAAGTGCTTATGAAAAAGGATGATGTATCATGAGCCGTTTTCAAGAGGAAATTCAGAGAATGAAGGAAAGACGAGAACGAACAATACAGCAGATTGCTGTTTTCATCGAGGCGGAGGCGAAGTTACGTGCCCCAGTATCCACTGGAAGACTTCGCAATAGTATCACGCATCAAACCGAAAGCAGCGAAACACAATCAAAAGCATACATCGGTACCAATGTTGAATACGCTCCGTATGTTGAATTTGGCGTGGCAAGCAAGAATATCAAACCACAGCCATATTTACGCCCAGCAATTGAAGAGAATCGAGATAAAATCAAAGAAATAATACAGAAGGGAATGAATGCGAAATGACAATTTCACAAATCATTCATTCCCTTTTAGTATCTGATAATGAATTAGTGAATTTAACAGGCTATACACCAAAAAACAAACGAATTTCAGCGATGATTCCAAATGATCAAAATGATTATCCATACATTGTATTCGAAACTTTTCCATATGAAGCTGGAGAAGTCGATACATACAGATGCGATATTCGCATTGTCTCAAAAAATGTTGTTGAAATGGAGAAAATCGCAAAAAGATTGATTGATTTATTACATTTTCGTGCGGCAGATAAGCCATTTAGCGTGAATAATACTGCCATCTACCATGCCAAACACATTGGCGGTGGCGTTTTGTATGTTGATGATTTAAACGTATATGAGCAATTGTTAATTTTTCATGTAAAAGTAAAGGAGATGATCTAATATGACGACTGTAAAAGAGGATACGATTCTGTTAGGTTCTGGTGATCTTTACTTGGGACAAGTTGATCCAAACGCTACAGAAACAGAAATTCAAGCTGCACTTGTAAACGTTGGTGCTATTTCGGGCGGAGCAACATTGACTTACAAACCTACGTTTCATGATATAGAAAGTGCAAACAGAGGAACAATCATGAGTTTTCTAACTAAGGAAGAAATTTCCTTCAAAAGCGGAATTTTGACATGGAATCTTGAAAATTTATCAAAATTAAGTGCTGCAAGTTACTCTGAAGATACAACTGCTGGTACAAGACGGATTGGTATTGGTGGGCTGAAAAATGTACCTATTAACTACCTTCGTTTTGTGCATACGAAACCAGATGGTAAAAAACTGACAGTAAACATTTTCCGTGCGCAAGCACAGTCAGGATTTGAAATTACTTTTGATCCAGAAAAAGAAGTTGTATTGGATGCAGAGTTTAAGGCGTTGTCAGTTTCTGGAAGAGATGACGGCAACTTGGTTGAGATCATCGAAGAGCTCTAATTTATTCGGAAGGGAGTTCCCTTCCTTTTTTATCTTTATGTATGACAAAAAATTAGGAGGATGAAAGTATATGAAAATCATTGATTTGGATTTACTCGTGAATGAACCTATCACATTTAAAATTGGTGAAGAAGAATTTACAGTACCATCTACACCATCTACTCAGTTAGTTTTGCAAATGATGGATATCGAAAACAAAGTCGAAAAGACAAAAGATAATAAAGAACAAATTTATTTATTAGCTGAAATGGTAGCCACGTTACTTTCTCAAGGTGAACGAAAAGTGTCTATTGATGAAGTAATACAAAAGTTTTCAGTAATTCAAATGAAAAAAGTAATTGAAGCATATCAACAAAAAATGATGGAGATTAACACCAACCCAAACTCCTAATGCCCTCCCTTCCGACTGGTGAAGGGAAGGCGAGGGGAAGCGAAGGAATTGAATTCATGGAGAAAATAGCATATCTCAATATGAAAACTCGAATGTCGCATACGGAGATCATGAATCTGCCGTATGCGATTTTTTTAGCTTATCTCAAGCATTATCAGATGTTCGATCTCATGAGTACGCCAGAGGGACGAGAATACCTCGAAAAAGTTGAACGAATCAAACAAACTGAACCCGACTTTGAAAAACTTCGAAAAGTTTCCGGCTATAAGGCAGGTGAAAGCTAATGGCGACAGTGGATCTCGGCAGTTACAAAGCTGAAATTCTGCTGGATGATTCGAAATTCAATACGGCAATGCAAAATGCTGAACAAAACATAGAAAAAACAAAAGGAAAGATGAGTACGTTTGGCACTACAGTTGGCACACTTGCGGCAGGAGCAATAGCCGGACTTGGTGCAGCACTTGTCGGTGTTGGTGTTGCAGGCGGAAAAATGGCAGTTGATTTTGATTCAGCTTTGAAAAAGCTTCAAGCGTCAACTGGTGCAACTGACAAAGAAATGAAGCAAATGGAAAAGTCAATGAAAAATATATACAACATGAATCTCGGCGAATCATTTGATGATATTGCTGAAAGTATGGCTACTGTTAGACAAGTAACAGGACAGACAGGCAAAGAATTAGAGAATACCACAAAATATGCACTCATGCTTCGTGATACCTTCGGGTTGGATGTAGGAGAAACGGTAAATGCCGCAAATTCCTTGATGAAACAGTTTGGGATTTCAGCAAAAGATGCCTACAATCTCATTGCACAAGGAGCGCAAAACGGTGCTAACAAAAATGGTGATCTGCTTGATACCCTCAATGAATATGCTCCGCAATTCAAAGCACTGGGTTTTAGTGCCGAACAATTCACGAATGTGTTAATTGACGGTGCAAAAAATGGTCAATTCTCTATTGACAAAGTTGCAGATGCAATGAAAGAATTCAATATTCGTGCTAAAGATGGCTCAAAAACAACGATAGATGCTTTTCAATCGTTAGGATTTAATGCAAACGAAATGATGTCCAAGTTTGCAAAAGGTGGAGAATCAGCACAACAAGCATTTTCTCAAGTTATTAAAGCATTAAATAATGTTTCTGATCCCCTTGAAAAAAATCGCATTGGAGTAGAGCTTTTCGGAACTCAATTTGAAGATTTAGAGGCGGCAGGAATTTCTGCTTTTGCAAATATAGGAAAAACAGCTAGCTTATCGAAAGATGCTCTCTCTCAAATTTCTGAAGTTCGTTACGATTCGCTTGGTGAGGCAATCAAAGGAATTGGAAGAAATCTTCAAACAGCAATGATTGAGCCAATGCAACAGCATCTTTTGCCTGTACTTAACGATTTTGCTCAATTTATCTTGTCTAACATGCCTCAAATTAAGTCATTTATCTCAACAACATTTAAAGTGATTAGCGATGTAATTGGCGGAACAATTGATGCTGTAAAAAAGGTCATCACTGCTTTTTCTGATGCAAATACATCGACAAACTCATCATTTTCACAGATAAAAGAAAATATTTCTTCAATCATCGAAAATATTAAAGGTATTTTCTCTGATTTTGCAAAATTTGCAAAAGACATATGGAAGAAATACGGAGATGAAATACTCGCTACAGCAAAAGTAACGTGGGAAGCAATATCTCAAACGATTAAGGGATTGCTTGAAATCATTCGTGGTGTTATTAAAACGGTACTTTCCCTCCTTTCTGGTGATTGGAAAGGCGCATGGGAAGGAATAAAAAGTATTGCGAAGGGCGTTTGGGATACCATAGACGGAGTCATTAAAACAGCCATTAATGGGGTACATAATACAATTTCAACAGCGTTAAATCTTATTAAGAACATATTTTCTACAATCTGGAATGGAATAGTTTCTTTAATTAAAAATATATGGAACAATATAAAGAGTTCAATTTCATCAACTCTTAGCAACATAGTTTCTAACATTCAAAGCTCGTGGAATAATGCGAAGAATTTTCTATCAAATACACTAAATTCGATCCGAACAACAATATCCAATATTTGGAACAATATAAAGTCATCAATTTCTTCAACAATCCAAAATATTTCCAGTTCCATTTCATCAACGTTCAATTCGGTGAAATCAACCGTATCAAGTATTTTCAATAGTATCAAATCAACAGCAACAAGCGTATGGAATGGCATCAAGACAGCAATTACTTCCCCGATTGAATCTGCAAAGAAAACGGTGTTAAGTATCATCGATGCAATCAAATCAGCATTTAGCAAAATGAAAATCAGCATTCCGAAG
>Ga0207874_1004517_pt1 | contig 10225 bp, 5 predicted proteins | sample HigsolmetaAR201D_FD_184833 | JGI IMG/M metagenome (GOLD analysis project Ga0207874, IMG submission 184833) | Ionic liquid and high solid enriched microbial communities from the Joint BioEnergy Institute, USA - AR20-1-D (SPAdes) (version 2) ... | reverse complement strand
AACGGCACCCCGATCAACCCCTACCCATTTCTGGTACGATCCGGCTTTGTCCAGACGGCCCAGCGTGATTTTCCTTTCTAAGCCGCTTTCGCTACATAATGCGCGCCAAGTCCCCAATCTTCTGATATTCTGTTCAGACGGAAAGGGGACTGGCATTGCGCGCTCTTCACTGGCGAGTCATAAGTTTGGGGGTCGGGATGTGCCTTTTGCTGGCTGCCTACTACCGGACCTCTTCGGCAACTCTGATGGCGGATACGGCGAACGCTTTTCTCGCGTCGCTCACTCCTGAGCAGCGGGAACGAGCAGTCTTCAAGTTTGAAGACGAAGAACGCTTTTTCTGGCATTTCATTCCGTCATCTGACATTCCCAGGCGATATCAGCGTCCGCGGAAGGGACTGCCGCTATCGGAGATGCAGCCCCATCAGAAGCATCTTGCCCAGGCGCTGCTCACCGCCGGACTCAGCCAGATGGGCGCGATCAAGGCTACAACGATCATGAGCCTGGAAGAAGTGCTGAAGAACCTCGAAAAGGACACGGTAGGCCGCCGCGATCCCGAGAAGTACTTCTTCAGTATCTTTGGCACGCCAAGCCGCGACGGCACGTGGGGTTACCGAATCGAAGGACATCACCTCAGCCTCCACTTCACCGTCGTCAAGGGTAAAGCCATTGGCGCGCCGACCTTCCTTGGAGCGAATCCGGCCGAAGTGCGGGAAGGACCGCGCAAGGGGCTGCGGACTTTGGCAAGGGAGGAAGATCTCGCCTGGGACCTTCTGGCGGCTTTAACGCCCGAGCAGAAGAAAATTGCCATCGTCAGCCCCAAGGCCTATCCGGATATCCTGACAGAAGCGTCGCGCAAAGCCGCTCTTGAAGGCCAGCCCAGTGGCCTGCCTGTGTCCAAGATGACGCAGAAGCAGAAGGAGCTGCTCAACCGGCTGCTTGACGAGTACGTCGACAACGTTCCGGAGGATCTGGCAAAGATCCGAAGGGATCAGATCGCAAAGGCAGGCTCAAAGATTTACTTCGCCTGGGCCGGCGTGGAGCAGCGCGGCGGACCGCATTACTATCGCATCCAGACTCCCAGCTTCCTGGTTGAGTACGACAACACGCAGAACGGCGCAAATCACATTCACAGCGTCTGGCGCGACTTCGAGGGAGACTTCGGGCTCGACCTCCTCAAGCAGCACTACGAAACCAGTCATCACCGGCAGTAACAGTCGTGCGTGATACCATGCGGGTATGAAGGCTCCGTTGCCGCGCGCCCGCGGCGTCAGCCGGCGAGCGTTCGTCACCGGACTTGCCTCGCTGCCTGCTCTCGGAAGCGCCGGAAAGGGACGGATTCTTCCACCGGATCGGGTGCGTTACACCGATCCGGCGACCGAATTCACGCTGGTGCGCCTTACGAATCCCGGCTACGCCAGCTACTTGCCACCTACAACCAACGCATGCATCTCCAGGCGCGGTGACTTCCTCATCTTCGCAAGTGAACGAGACGGCAGTCTCCAAGCCTTCCGGATGGAACACAAATCCGGCGAGTGGCGTCAGTTGACAGAAGCGTCAAACCTCGATCGGACGAGCCTTCTTCTCGCGCCGGATCAGCGAAGCGTCTACTTTGCCGATGGCGCAAACGTGATTGCGCTTCGGCTGCCAGGATTCCGGGAGCGTGTCGTTTATCGCACGCCCCCGGATTGGACACGGACCCCCGGCCTCGCGATGACGGTCGATGGGTTGTATCTGCTCCAATCCGAATGCAGCGGCTCCAAGTCCCGGCTCCGGCTCATCTCGACGGCCCGATCCTCTGCGACAACGCTGGTCGAGACGGAAGGGGAAATCGAAAGCATATTGCCGCGTCCCGGGCGAGCAGCCGTCAGTTACCGGCGCCGAGGAGACGATAGCCTGTGGCTCGTCGACTTCGGAGGGAAGCAAAATTACCGTTTGCAGCTAAACCCAGGCAAGGTGCTGGCAGCAACATGGGCAAGAGACGGGCGGTCGCTTTTCTATCTCCAGGCGCCTGCCGAGCCAGGAAAGCTGATCACTCTAAGGGAATTCAATCCAGACACACGGAGCGATGCCTTGATTGGTCCGACGAGCCAGTTTGTCAGCTTCTCCCGGAATGCAGACGCCTCTGTTTTTGTCGGCGCATGCGGCAGCAAAGCATCTCCGCACGTCCTCCTTTTCCTTCGGAGCAACAAGCGAGAGTTCACCTTGTGCGAACACCGGGCTTCCGACCCTTCTCAAGTAATGCCGGTCTTTGATCCGAGCAGCGAACGCGTCTACTTTCAGAGCGATCGCGATGGAAAACCGGCAATCTACGCGATCGACGTCGACAGATTGGTGGAGAAGACCGAGGCGTAGCGGCGCGGAGCGCCCAAAGCGCTCCGCCTCGTCCTATCGCGTGCGAAACTTCTCCGACAGCTTCGCCAGCTTTTCTTCGAACGACTCCTGCCTGGGTTGAGGCCGGCGCTTCTGCTGCTGCCTGCCGCTCCCTGCCTTTGCCGCCGCAGCTACCGGTTCCAGCGCTTTCATGGAAAGCTTGACCCGCTTGGCCTTCGGGTCGACGTCCAGCACCTGCACCTTGACAATCTGACCCACTTTTACGACGTCGTTCGGATCTTTCACGAAGCGGTTGGAGAGTTCGCTGACGTGGACCAGCCCGTCCTGATGCACGCCGATGTCGACGAAAGCACCGAACGCTGTCACGTTGGTCACGACGCCTTCCAGCGTCATTCCAGGCTTGATATCCGTGATTTCGCGGACGTCTTCCCGCCACGCTGGAGCGACGAACTTGTCGCGCGGATCGCGCCCGGGCTTGCGCAGCTCCTCACGAATATCACTCAACGTGTAGATTCCGATGGTTGCGGTTTGAAAGCCTTCAATCTCCACCTTCTCGATCAGCTCGGGGCGGGCAATCAGGTCCGAAACCGTTACCCCCAAAGAGGCAGCGATCTTTTCAACTACAGGGTAGGATTCCGGGTGAACAGCAGTCATGTCGAGGGGGTTGTCGCCACCGCGAATGCGGAGGAAGCCGGCAGCCTGCTCAAACGTCTTCGGGCCGAACCCGGGCACCGCCATCAATTGGAAGCGCGACCGGAAGCGTCCATGCGTGTTGCGGTACTCGACAATCTTTTGCGCCGTGCGCTCGTTGATGCCCGCAACATAACGAAGCAGCGCCCAGGATGCGGTATTCAAATCCACCCCGACCCGGTTCACAGCCGACTCCACGGTGCTCTCCAGCCCCTGCTTCAGCTTCTTCTGATCGACGTCATGCTGATACTGCCCCACGCCAATCGACTTCGGATCGATTTTCACGAGCTCCGCGAGCGGATCCTGCAAGCGCCGTCCGATGGAAATGGCTCCGCGAACCGTGACATCGAGATCCGGGAATTCCTGCCGGGCAATTTCGGACGCGGAATAGACGGAAGCGCCGGATTCGTTGACGGTGACAGCAAAGACATCCTTGCGCCCGGATTGACGGAGGAAGTCCTGAACAAGGGCCATCGTTTCGCGCGATGCCGTCCCGTTGCCGACCGCAATTGCCTTGATGCCGTGCTTGTCGAGAAGAGATGCCAGGGTGCGGACCGCCCCCTCGACATCGTTCTTCGGCTCGAAAGGATAGATGACCGTGTGCTCCAGAAACTTTCCAGTTTCGTCGATGACGGCGACTTTACAGCCTGTTCGAATTCCAGGGTCGATGGCGATCACTGGCAGAAGACCGGCCGGAGGAGCCAGCAGAAGATGCTCCAGATTCTCCTTGAAGACCCGAATTGCCTCCTCGTCCGAGCGCTCTTTCAATTCGAGGCGGACCTCGGTTTGGATCGAGGGATTCAGAAGGCGGTCGTATGAATCTTCGATGGCAGCCGTCAGGTGCGGAGTCCACTCGCCGGGCTCGCGCAAGATCTGCGACTTCAGGTAGCCAATCGGCTTTGCGGGATCGAGCTCGATTTCAAAGGAAAGGACTCCCTCCTTTGCTCCGCGGCGGATCGCGAGCATACGGTGGGAGGGGATTTTGGCGGCGGGCTCGCGGTAGTCTGCGTACATTTTGTACTTGCCCTCGGGATCCTCGGCGCCCTCAATCGCCCGGCTCACAACGATGCCCTCCTCGAGCATCATCTGCCGGACCGCCTTGCGGTATTCGGCGTTCTCACTGATCCATTCGGCGATGATGTGCCGCGCGCCTTCCAGCGCTTCGTCTGCTGTCGCGACTCCCTTCTCGGCGCTCACAAAGGATGCGGCAAAGGCTTCGAGCGGCTGACTGCCCGGCTGTTGATCCCACAGGTATTGGGCGAGGGGTTCCAATCCCTTTTCCCGGGCAACCGAAGCTTTTGTCTTGCGCTTCGGCTTGTACGGCAGGTAGAGATCCTCCAGCTCATTCTTGTCGAGAACGGCTTCAATCTTGGCGCGGAGCTCGGGCGTCAGCTTGCCCTGCTCTTCGATCGACCGCAGAACCGTCTCCCGCCGGTCCTCCAGCTCCCGAAAGTACTCCAGCTTTTCCTGAATGTTCCGGATTTGCACCTCATCGAGATTCCCGGTCGCCTCCTTCCGGTACCGGGCGATGAAGGGAACCGTGGCGCCCTCGTCAAGCAGGGAAATAGTCGCCACCAGACTCTTCATCGGCACGCCGAGTTGCGTGGACAGGTGCAGTAGAACATTCGACCCAACAGCTTTCGATTCTTGCATAGACTAGACAGCCACCATCATAAACAGAGGCCGTCCTACAGCGGGGAAACCTGATTTGTGCTAGCCGAATCGATATTCTAAGGGGCAGCCCCATGTCTGCCCGTCCGCTGTCTATCAGTCAATGATGAGCAGCAGCCGTTTCGCGCCCCTTTTAGGAAACAGATGAGCGAATCCCCGTTATCAGAACAAGACGAGCTTTGGTACAAAGACGCGATCATCTACGAAGTTCACGTCCGCGCCTTTCGGGACACCTCTCAGGACGGGATGGGAGACTTTCGCGGGCTGACCGAGAAGCTCGGATACCTGCAGGATCTTGGCGTAACGGCGATCTGGCTGCTTCCCTTCTTCCCGTCACCGTGGAAGGATGACGGCTACGACATCTCCGATTACACCGACGTCCACCCCGCCTACGGCACGCTCCGCGACTTCGAGGTGTTTCTCAGAGAGGCGCACCGGAGAGGTTTGCGGGTCATCACCGAGATGGTCCTCAACCACACCTCCGACCAGCATCCCTGGTTCCAGCGGGCCCGGCGCGCCGAACCCGGCAGCCGCTGGCGCGACTTCTACGTCTGGAGCGACACGCCAGAGAAGTATAGCGAAGCTCGCATCATTTTCAAGGACTTCGAAGCATCAAACTGGACCTGGGATCCGATTGCCAAAGCCTACTACTGGCATCGCTTCTATTCCCATCAGCCGGATCTGAACTACGACAACCCTGCGGTTCGCCGGGCAGTGCTCGATGCTGTCGATTTCTGGTTCGATCTCGGCGTCGACGGCCTGCGCCTGGACGCCGTTCCCTACTTGTTCGAACGCGAGGGGACCAACTGCGAAAATCTGCCCGAAACGCACGCGTTCCTCAAGGAGCTGAGACGGCACGTTGATTCGAAGTACAAGGGGCGGCTTCTCCTGGCTGAAGCGAATCAGTGGCCGGAAGACGCCATCGCTTACTTCGGTAACGGCGACGAGTGCCACATGGCCTTCCACTTTCCCTTGATGCCCCGCATGTTCATGGCGCACCGCATGGAAGACCGTTTCCCGATTGTCGATATCCTAGAGCGGACGCCTTCCATTCCCGAAAACTGCCAGTGGGCGTTATTCCTTCGCAACCACGACGAGCTCACGCTCGAAATGGTAACGGATGAAGAGCGCGACTACATGTATCGCTCTTACGCGCGCGAATCGCATATGCGCATCAATCTCGGGATTCGCCGCCGCCTTGCTCCACTGCTTAACAATGACCGCCGCCGCATCGAGCTGATGAATGCGCTCCTGTTCTCGATGCCCGGCTCTCCCGTCATCTACTACGGCGACGAGATCGGCATGGGCGACAACGTGTTTCTCGGCGACCGGAATGGAGTGAGGACGCCGATGCAGTGGAGTCCGGATCGCAATGCGGGCTTTTCCGCAGCGAATCCCCAGCGGCTCTACCTCCCGGTGATCATCGATCCGGAATACCACTACGAGGCCGTAAACGTAGAGGCTCAGCAGCAGAACCCCAGTTCTCTTCTCTGGTGGATGAAGCACCTGATTGCTCTGCGGAAGAACTCGAAGGCGCTCTCCCGCGGATCGCTGGAGTTCCTTCATCCCGAAAACAGGCGCGTCCTCGCGTTCCTCCGGCGGCACGAGGACGAGCGCATCCTCATGGTCGTAAATCTGTCCCGGTTTCCGCAGTCTGTCTCGCTCGACCTTAGCCGTTTCAAGGGGACAACGCCGATCGAAATGCTGGGCCATTCGGAATTCCCTCCTATCACCGAGGCGCCCTACCTGGTGATGCTCGGGCCGTACGGCTACTATTGGTTTCTGCTGCCTGAAGCCCGCCGCGAGGAAACGGCTGCCGCGCGCGCTGCCCGGGGAAAACTTCCGGAGCTCGTTGTCGGATCCTGGCAGCAGACGTTTCAGGACGTCCGAGTGCGAACCGAGTTCGCCCGCATCCTGCCCCCCTACCTTCGCCAGCGTCCCTGGGTTCCGGCACGCACACGCCGGCTGCGTACGGTCGATATCGTCGATGCGCTCCCGATACCGGGCTCGAACTCTCACATCGTCATCATCCGGGCGCATTTTGGCGAGGGAGATCCGGAGATGTACCTCGTACCCGTCAGCATCGCGCGCGGAGAACAGGCGCTCCGGTTGCTCGACGAATTGACAGATACAGTCATGACGCGGGTTCGAGGACCGGGAAACGAGGAAGGGATTATTTACCGCGCGCTCTGGGACAAGGATTTCCGCCGCGGGCTGATCGAAGCTGTTGCACGGCGCAGGCGGATCAAGGGCCTCGCGGGCGAACTGCTCGGAATCCCAACGCGCAGCTTTCGTCAACTGGTGGAGGACGCCCAGCTGGAGCCAACGCTTCAAAAGACGAAAAACGGCAACGCAAGCATTCTTTATGACGAGCTGCTCATCCTGAAACTCTTTCGGAAGGCGGAGGAAGGCATTAATCCGGAGCTCGAAATCGGCCGGTTCCTGACGGAGAAGGCGCGCTTCCCTCATGTCCCGGCGCTAGTCGGATGGCTCGAGTACCGGCCAAGGCATGGAGAGCCGATGACGCTTGGCGTCATCCACGCTGTCGTCGCGAACCAGGGCGAAGCTTGGGATTACACTATCGATTCCCTGGCGCTTTTCTACGAATTGGCGCTCGCGAAGGATCCAGGCGAACAGCAGCCGCCCTCCGTAACAGGGTCCCCCCTGGAACTCCTGGACCAGCCGGTGCCCCGGGAAGCAGAAGAACTCATTGGCATTTACCTGGAGAACGCCCGCCTGCTCGGACAGCGTACGGCAGAGATGCATCTGGCCTTGTCGGGCAGTACGGCAGATCCCAATTTTGCCCCGGAGAGCTTCAACGAACTCTACCGGAAGGCGCTCTACCACGGGATGGTGGGACTGGCAAACCGGACGTTCGACCTGCTGCACAGGAAACTCCGCTCGCTCCCCCCAGACGCTCAGCCGGAAGCCGTACGAGTCCTCCAGCTCGAAGCCGCTGTCCATCAACGCTTCCGTCCGATCCGCGATCAGCGCGTCAGCGGTGTTCGAATCCGTCACCACGGCGACTACCACTTGAAGCAAGTGCTCTTCACGGGCATGGACTTCGCGATCATCGATTTTGAAGGAGAGCGAGCGCGTCCGCTCAGCGAACGCCGCATCAAGCGTTCTGCGCTGCGCGACGTCGCAAGCATGCTGCGGTCGTTCCACTACGCCGCCTTCGCCGTCTTGTTCGGACAGATGCCAGGCATCATTGAGAGCCCGGAGAAAAGGCCGATTCTCGAAGGGTGGGCGCGTTTCTGGCACGCCTGGGTCTCGCGGGCCTTCCTCGAAGGCTACCTGACGACGGCCGGCAACGCACCGTTCCTGCCCGCCACCCGGGAGGAGCTTCAACTGCTTCTGGACGCATATACGCTGGAAAAGGCGATCGACGAGCTGGGTTTTGAGCTGAATGACCGGCCGGACTGGGTTCGCATACCTCTCCTCGGCATCCTGGAGATGCTGGAACGGCGATAAGAGCCTGCCCGCCGGGCCGATCTCGTGTCACAATCCCTTTCATGGGAATCATCACCCGTCGGAACTGGCTTGCCGGCGTGGCGGCCGCCGCCTTTGCCGCTCAGGAATCAGAAAACCTTCTGCGTCTGCCTCGCAAGGTCCGCGTTGGCCTGATCGGCCTTGTGGGACATCCGAACGAGATCATCAGCCCTCTCCCCCTGCTTCCCGATGTGGAGGTAGCGGCCATTGCCGACCCCGACGAAGCCGGCGTAAAGCGAATGATGCGGAACCCCCGTCTGGCTAATGCCCGCCACTACTCCGATTACCGCCGCATGCTCGACACGGAAAAGCTCGACATCGTTGCTGTCTGCAACGACAACGGCGCGCGCGCCGCTGCCGTGATCGCCGCTGCACAGCACAAATTTCATGTGATTGCGGAGAAGCCTCTGGCGACGAACCGCAAGGACTTCGAAGCCGTCCGGCGTGAAGTCGAACGCCAGAACGTAGGCTTGGGAATGCTGGTCCCGATGCGCTACTCCCCGGTCTTCGCCGCAATGAAGCGGATTGTCGACAGCGGTGAAATCGGCGAGGTTGCGCAGATCGATTCGCAAAAGTCGTACCGGACGACGGGCTGGTCGGAGTGGAAGAGCCGGCGCTCCAGCTATGGCTCGACGATTCTCTGGATCGGCCCGCACTCGGTCGACCTGATCCGTTTCACAAGCGGGCGCGAAATTACTTCCGCCTTCTCACGCCAGGCTCACATCGGCGCTCCTGAACTGGGAGACGCTGAGAATGCAACGGCAACGCTGTTCGGGCTCGACAATGGAGGCGTCGCGGTTATGCGTCTGGACTACCTCCGGCCGGATGCGGCGCCCAGCCACGAAGACGACCGGCTGCGCCTCGCGGGAACGAAAGGCGTGCTGGAATTCCAGAAGTCGACCGGCCTCACCATAATGACGAAGAACCGGAAGCCGGAAGTCGTAACCGATCTGCCCAAGCCACGCCCCCTCTTCGTCGACTTTTTGGACCATCTCTATAACGGACGACCCGAGGGCGTGAGCCGCAAGGACATCTACCGGATCAACGAGATTGTCCTGGCGGCCGACGAATCGGCGCGCAACGGAAAGATTGTCCCCGCATAGCGCTTCCCGGATGCACGCCTCGGGCCCGGATCTGGACTCACGGCTGGCGCGGGGAGTGGCCTGGACAGTCGCCGCGAAATGGTCCGTCCAGGTGCTCTCCTGGGGGTCCATGCTCGTGCTGGCCCGGCTGCTTTCTCCGTCGGACTTTGGCCTTGTCGGCATGGCCTCCGTGTATCTGGGGCTTGTCTCGATGGTGAGCGAGTTCGGCTTGAGCAGTGCGGTCCTGAACCTCCAGACGCTCTCGCAGTGGCAGATCCGGCAGTTAAACACCTTCTCGCTCCTGCTGGGAGTCGCGGCTTTCCTGGTGTCGCTTGCTGCATCCGTCCCGCTTTCCCGCTTCTTTCAGACGCCTCATCTCGCCCCGGTTCTTGCACTGATGAGCCTCAGCTTCATCTTTGCGGGCCTTCGAACCGTCCCGGGCGGACTTCTTCAGCGCCAGATGCGATTCAAGGAGCTCTCACTGCTCGAAGCGGCGCAGGCGCTGAGCCAGGTGCTGTGCAGTTTGAGCCTGGCCGCCCTCGGCTTTGGCTACTGGGCCATCGCCGTCGGCAACGTAGTTTCATCGGCGGTTTGGGCCGCGCTCACGATGCTGCTTGCCCCGCAGTCTTTCAGCAAGCCCGACTACGCCTCCACGCGTCCCGCTCTGGTCTTTGGTTCCCACATGCTGGTCTCCAGAATCGCGTGGTACCTGCATTCGAACGCGGATTTTGTCATCGCCGGCCGGTTGTTCGGCCAAGGCCCCCTCGGAGCCTACACAGTTGCCTGGAACCTGGCTAGCATGCCGGTTGAGAAGATCACCAACATCGTCACCCGCGTGACGCCGAGCGCCTTTGCCGCAGTGCAGAAGGAGAATGCACAACTTCAGCGGTATTTCCTGGGAATCTCGGAAGTGCTCGCATTCGTGACGTTTCCGGCATCCTTCGGTCTCGCTCTCGTTG
>Ga0207874_1004516_pt1 | contig 10228 bp, 10 predicted proteins | sample HigsolmetaAR201D_FD_184833 | JGI IMG/M metagenome (GOLD analysis project Ga0207874, IMG submission 184833) | Ionic liquid and high solid enriched microbial communities from the Joint BioEnergy Institute, USA - AR20-1-D (SPAdes) (version 2) ... | reverse complement strand
GCTCAAGCTCAACGAGCGGGTGATCCGCTATCTGCTCGTCACCTACACGCCGAAGGACGAGCCCGCGGAGGCGGCGACGGACGCCGCCGAGGAGGCGCCGGCGGAGACGACCGCGACCGCTGAGGCTGCTCCGGCAGAGGCGAGCGCTGTTGAGGCAGCTCCGGCGGAAGCCGGTGAGGCGGCGTCGAGCGAGCCGGCCACGGCCGAGGCAGCCGCGGAAGCGACGCCAGCGGAGGCGGGTGAGGAAGAGCCGTCAGAGCCAGACCGCCAAACCGAGGAGGGATAGATGGCTGGCGTTTGCAAGGTAATCCTCGTCGGCAACCTGGGTCGTGATCCGGAAACGCGCTTCACGCCGAACGGCACGATGAATGTGCAGTTCACGATGGCGGTGACGCGGCGATACACCGATCAGTCCGGGCAGCTTCAGGAGCGAACGACCTGGTTCCGCGTGACGGGATGGGGTCGGCTCGCGGAGACGCTCGACTCCCTCACGCAGAATGGCTACCTCACCAAGGGCAAGCAGGTCTTCGTCCTCGGCACACTCGAGGCGCGCGAATACCAGGATCAGCAGGGACAGACGCGCACCTCGCTCGACGTCCGGGCCGAGGAGGTTCAACTGCTCGGCACCCGCGCCGATGCCGCAGGCTCGGGTGGCCGTGAGCCGGCGGGCGCCGGCGCGGACCGGTCCGGTAATGGCGGCGACGACTTCGGCACCCAAGACTTTGACGACGTTCCGTTCTAACGATACGCAACGGCGGGGAGCCGAGCGCCATTCTTTCTGATCGAGACAGGAACGAGACGTCTCCGGGTATCGCCGAGAGACGATCATGAGTTAGGAGATAGCGAAGACAAATGAGCGACACCGAGCAGGTTCAAGAGGAGACGGCGGCGCAGGAGCAGGCGCCAGAGCAGGCTCAGGCGAGCGAGGCGTCGGCGGAGCGGCCGGGCGCGCGCCGCTTTGCCACGGGCGCGCAGGCGGAGCGGCCGGCGCAGGCAGGCGCTTCCCGCGGCCGGCGGGGCGGCGGCCGATTTGGGCCGCGCCGCAAGGTTTGTGTCTTCTGCGCGGATAACATCGGCGAAGTCGACTACAAGGACATTGCCCGCCTGCGGCGGCATCTCTCCGAGCGGGCCAAGATCGAGCCGCGCCGAAAGATGGGCACCTGCGCCAAGCATCAGCGGTCGCTGACGGTCGCGATCAAGCGGGCGCGTCACCTCGCGCTGCTCCCGTTCGTGGCCGGCACCGGGCGAAGCTAGTCATCCTTTCCCAAGCGCGCCGCGCACCTGAGCACCGCGCGGCGCCGCAACCCGCTGATGACGCGGATTAGCCACCTTCGAGCGAAGGACGGCCGTGGCGAGGAGGCGCGCCTCTGAGCCGGTGATGACCTCTGCCATGGGGGATCGTGTGCATGAGCGACCGCCAGCCGAGACAGCGACGATCGCAGGGAGGCGGACAGAAACCCGGAGCCACGCAGCGTCCCGCCGGTCGGGCGGGGGCGCGGGGAGCTCAAACTCCTGAGTCGGTTTCCTGGCGGGACCGCATCCCGTTTCGGCGCCAGCAAGTAACCGCACCGCAGCGGCGCCGGCGCGTCCCACGCCACGTGCGGGAGGCGCAGCGGCAGCGCATGCTCTACTGGGGCATGGGGATTGCCGCCGCACTCTGCGTCCTCATCCTCATCGGGTTCGCCGCTTGGGAATACCAGATCAAGCCGAATCAAACGCTGGCGAAGGTCAACGGCACGGAGATCAAGCGTAAGCACTACTGGAAAGTGCGCGCGTACGAGCTCTTCCAGCAGGCGGAGCTCTTCGCTGCGCAGAATCCAATGTTCGCCGAGCAGTTGCGGGCGGAAGCGCGGAGCGTCTGGGGCTCCACCGACGTCCAAGACTCGACGCTGTCTCGAATGATCGACGACCAGCTTGTCCTCCAGAACTTGGACGAGTTCGGGCTGGAGGTCACGGATCAGGACATCGAGACCTTCATTATCCAGCAGTACGAGCCGCTGGGCGCGCCAGTCTTCACGCCGACGCCGTCCCCGACGCTCATTCCGACCCGCGCCGCCTGGGCGACCGAGACTGCGGTGGCCATGACCGCCACCGCCGAAGCGGAGGCCGCTGAGGCAAGCCCGGAGGCAGTCGAAGATGGGACGCCAGCGGCCGAAGGCACGCCGGGGGCGGAAAGCAGCCCGGTTTCAGGCGCCTCGCCTGAGATGGGCGAGGAAAGCGCCTCGCCGGAAGCGGTAGGGTCCCCGGAGACGTCACCGATGGCGTCCCCGGTCGCGTCGCCTGAGGCTTCCCCGCGAGCGACTTCCACGCCAACGCCGACACCGAACCCGGAACAGGCGCGGCAGACCGCCGAGGCGGGATTCCAAGAATTCAAGGACGATGTCTTCGACGACGCTCACCTCTCGCAGGCGGACTACGAGCGCTGGATCGTGCGGCCAGCAGTCGCGCGCGACAAGGTTCGCGCCCACTTCGCAGAGGAGATCGGGCAAAGCGCGGAGCAGGTCCACGCGGCGCACATCCTCGTAGAGACGAAGGATCTCGCCGACCAGCTCTACCAGCAGCTGCAGCAGGGCGCGGACTTCGCTCAGATCGCGAAGGACAACTCGGTTGACGAGGGGACCGCGCCGAACGGTGGCGACCTCGGCTGGTTCCCGCGCGGCATCATGGTCAAGCCGTTCGAGGATGTTGCCTTCTCCCTACAGCCGGGCCAGATCAGCGAGCCGTTCGAGACGGAGTTCGGCTGGCACATCGTCACCGTCTTCGCGCACGAGCAGGATCGGCCACTAACCGACGACCTGATCAGCCAGCTGCGGACGAAGCGATTCGACGACTGGCTGGCCGAGAAGCGCGAATCGGCGGCCATTGATGCCGATATCGAGCCGACTCCGACGCCGGTCGATCGCGAGTTCGAGCCGCCGCCGGCTGCGCCGCCGACTCCAACCCCGACGCCGACCGCCGTGGCGTCGCCGGAGGGCAGCCCTGAAGCGGACCCCGGTGAGCCGATCGGTTCGCCGGAGGCGGGCGGCTAAACGGTTCCAGGCTCCAAGCGCAACTCGGTGGGCGGGCCCCGCTCACCGAGTCATGCTATCCTGGAGGCGGATGTCAGGCTCCGGAACTGGCGGTGACGTGATCCGCTCTCCGGTATAGCTGGAGACGCACGCGATGTCCTTTCGGGAGCGAAATGACCGGCCGCTAGACTGGGACGAAGAGGAGGATATCGTCCCGTCGGGCTGGCCACATCGGCAGCGGGGCGCCTCCGAGCGGTCCGTCGATGATCTTCCGCCGTGGTCCGCGGAGGCCTGGCGTGAGGATGAAGAGGACGTCGCGCTCCCGCCGGCGCGGCGCTCACGAACGAGCCGATCGGCGACCACACGCGGCCGGGAGGAGGAACGCTCTTCCGCTCCTTGGCCGGATCTGCGCGGGTCCTTGCGAGGGCGAGGTCGCGCGGCAAGCGAGGAGACTCGTCGCTCCCGCGATCTGGCGCCGTCATCGCGCACGCGCCGGAGCGCGGCTGGCTCGCTCGAGCCTCGGTCAATTGGTCGCGAGACGGCATGGGAAGACGACCACGAGCTCGGGCTGCCCGACGATGACGGGGCGCTCTACCCGCCAGTGCCGCGCCGGCGCAGCGCTCGCGAAGCGGCTGCACGCCGGCGAACGGCGCGAGCGCGGCCGCGCACGGCCCCGCGCATTCCGGTCAATCTCAGTGCCCTCGCTGTTTCTCAGGACGGCTTTCTTCTTGCCACGCTCGGCGGCTCAGCGTTGAGCTTGCTGCTGATGGCCGCAGTCATCAGCCTCCGCATCGACGCATTGCCGGATTGGATCGTGACGCACCTCAACGCGGCGGGCACGCCCGATCGCTGGGGAACGTCCTCGATCGTCTGGCGCCTTCCGCTGATGGCCGCCATGCTCACCATCATGAACGGCATCGCCGCGACGCTCGTGACGCGCTGGGATGCCTTCGCGGCACGCTTCCTCCTCGGGTCCTCGATCTTGATCCACGCGCTCGCCTGGATGGCGCTGCTCGGACTTCTCTGGTAAAGGTCCGGCACGCCAGTTGAGCGGCGCCGGGCTGTCTCCGATAATCCGGCCGGGTGCCGTCGTAGGGATTCCCCTGCACGGGATTCGATGATCCGCGTGGGCACGGATGCATGGCGAATCTGATTACCGTCGGCCGCATCGGCCTGCTCTTCGTCGTCGTTGCCCTCATCTACTTTGGCAACGTCCAAGTCATCACCGCCTGCATGGCGCTGATCGCGATCATCTTCGCGCTGGACGGCGTTGATGGCTGGGTCGCGCGCCGGCGCGGCGAAACCTCGTCCCTCGGCGCAGTCTTCGACATCGCGGGCGATCGTGTCGTGGAGACAGTGCTTTGGGTCGCGTTCGCCGATCTCGGCCTGATCCCGGTCTGGATCCCCTTCCTGGTCATCACGCGCGGGATCATCGTCGATGGGCTGCGCTCGCTGTCGTACGCGGAGGGGATGACGGCATTCGGCGAGCGAAACATGATGCGCTCGCCGCTGACCCGCTGGCTGACCGCGGGGCGTTTCATGCGCGCGCTCTACGGATACGCCAAGGCGGTCGGCTTCGTCTTCCTGACCGGCTTGGAAGCCTACGAGCATCATGACGCGAGCGGCACATTCATCGGCGACGTGTATGGCGTGACGGCGGTCCGCTGGATTGGATGGGCCGTCGTTTGGTTGGCGGTCGCCTTGACCGTCATTCGCGGCGTACCGGTCATCGTGGACGCGCTGGCCCTGTGGGGACGGCCCGCCGCGTCGCCCGCGCGGACCGAAGCGGGCGCTGCCAGTGACCTGGTCGCGGATCGCTCCACGCAATCGCCCCCGTGACAGATTGGCGCATGCCGCGATGTCGTTCTCAGCCGTGCCCGCGCGGTCGGTCGCGAACGCGCTCTGATTTCCTCACTATCGGACCTTGAGCGAACCCGATTCGGTCGGGGATGATTGCCCGTGGTTCCGTCGCGACCGGCGACCAGATTGCCGGCGGAAAGGATGCAACGGGTGGCAACGGAGGCCAGACAGTCAACGGCGGCCGCTCAGGAGGAGCGGAGGGGGCCGATTGCCGGCCGCGAGCCGCTGCGCTCCCATCTGCCGCGCGTCGAGTTCCGCAAGGAGGAGCGCCGCGACCTCCAGTATTGGCTGTCGATCTTCACCGCGATCGCGCTTTCGTGGTTGATGCGCCTCCTGCCCTTCCGTGTCCGGCGCTGGCTTGCCCGGACCGGCGGCGACCTCGCCTACCGGTTGTCTCCCACCTACCGCGGGAACGTGCTCGACAACATGCGGCACGTTCTTGGGCCGGATGCGTCCGAGAAGGATGTGGAGCGCGCCGCTCGGCACATCTTCCGCACCAACGCCGAGAACTTCCGCGACTTGCTGCTCTTGCCCCACCGGTCGCCGACGGAGATCATCGGGCGGATCCACCTCGAGCATGGAGATTGGTCGATCCTCGATCAGGCGCTGGCCGGCGGCAAGGGCGCGGTCCTGATCACCGCGCACCTGGGCGCTTTCGACATCGTCGGGCACTCGCTGCTGCACCGTGGCTACCAGCTCACCACCGTGACCGGGCGCACGACGAGCCGTTATCTCTTCGATTTGGTGACATTCCTGCGCCGCTCCCACGATATGAGGATCGTCGAAGCGAGCCCTTCGGGTGTGCGCCGCGTGATCCAGGCGTTACGCCGTGGCGAGTGCGCCGTCTTCCTCACCGACCGCGACTTCTTCCTGAACGGCAGGCCGGTGCGCTTCTTCGGGCACGACACGACGCTGCCGCCGGGCGCGGTGCGGATCGCGCGCGACACTGGCGCACCGATCGTGCCGATATTCACCACTCGGCATAGCGACTACCACGCGCTCTACATCGAAGAGGCGTTCACGGTCGAAAAGACCAACGACGTCGACGCCGATATCGCGCGTGGATTGAATCGCGTGGTCGAAGTGCTCGAGCGGGCGATCGCGCGGGCGCCGGATCAGTGGGTCATGTTCCAGCGGGTGTGGCCATCGGAACCGGTCGACCCCGTCCGCGTCTTCCCGGTCGGATCCCCCCTCGACGGCGCGCTGCTGCGGCGAGTCGACGCCGTGTTGCCGCCTCGACATCGCGACGAGGACGGCTCTGTCGCGCCATCCCTTCCGGTGGAGCCGCCCACAGATCGTACGGCATCGCCTCCTCGATCGTGAGCTCGACCAGCTCGCCGACCGGCAGCGCACCGGGCACGAAGACAAGTCCATCCACCTCCGGGGCGTGACGCCGCGCCCGCCCGACCGAGACGGGCTCGATGTTCCCCAGCTCGTCCTCCATCTCGCCAACGGCCTCGATCAGCACTTCCTGGCGCTGACCGATCAGCGCGCGGTTCTTCTTCAGCGAGATGCGCTGCTGGACCTCCATGATCGCGGCGCGCCGCTCTTCCGCAACCTCGGGCGGCACCGGATTGTCCAGCGTGGCGGCGCGCGTTCCGGGCTCGGCCGAGTAGGTGAAGACGCCGACGTGGTCGAACTCTTCTTGCTCGACGAAGTCCAGCAGGGTGCGGAACTGCGCGTCCGTCTCGCCGGGATAGCCGACGATGAATGTCGTGCGCATCACGAGATCGGGCAGCTTCGCGCGGGCGTAATCGATCAAGCGGCGCGTCATCGCCGGGTCGCTCGGTCGGTTCATGCGCCGCAGAACCTCCCGGTCGGCGTGCTGGAGCGGCATGTCGAGGTAGTGGAGCAGCGGCTCATGCTCCGCCATCACGTCAACCATCCGGAGCGTCAACGGACTCGGATAGATGTAAAGCATGCGCAGCCAGCGCAGGTCCGGCACACCCTCGACGATCGACTCCAGCAGCTGCGGTAGGCCGTGCTTCATGCCGAGATCGGCGCCGTATCGGATCGTGTCCTGCGCGACGAGAACGACTTCCTTTGTCCCGCGCGAAACCAGGTCCACGATCTCCTGCAGGACGTGGACCGGTGGCTTACTGACCTGACGCCCCTTGATGCTCGGGATCGTGCAGAACGCGCAGTTGTGGTCGCATCCATCGGCGATCTTGACGTACGCGGACGGGCCGGCATCGCTCCGCGTGAAGGTGGTCAGCATCCCCTCGCAGCCCGCGGACTCGGGCGCCGGCTCTTCCCCGAATAGCTCCGCGACGACGTCGCCGATCCGGTACCACTCTCGCGTCGTCAGGATGTGATCGACCCCGGCCGGAATCTCTTCGCGGTAGTTTCCGAGGGCCGGCATGCACCCGGCGGCGATCAGCCGCTGCCCCTCCTGCCGCTTATCGAGCAGCTCCTCGATGACGCCGACCGATTCGGCGCGGGCTGCGCCAAGGAACCCGCACGTATTGACGATCACCACATCGGCGTCGTCCGGGCGCGGGGCGGGGACGAGGCCTCGCTGTCTGAGCAGGGCCGCCATGCCGTCGGAATCGACGCGATTCTTCGAGCAGCCTAGCGTGACGATGTGAAACGCGCGGGTCGCTGACACAATGGATTCCTCTCACGGGAGCTAGAGGCCAGATATCGCGGGCGTAGCCGGTCCTCTACCGGTAGTTCACGAATTGGAGCGCGACCGGATAATCCTCGGAGCGCAGCGCCTGGATGACGGCCTGCAGGTCGTCCTTGCTCTTCCCTTGGACGCGGATGGCGTTGCCCTGGATCTGCGGCGTCACCTTCTTGAAGTCGTCGCGGATGCGCTTTGCAATCTTCTTGGCGAGCTCGTCCGGGATACCTTTGCGGAGCGTGATCACCTGGCGAACCCGGCCCGAGGCCGCTGGCTCGACCTTCCCGTAATCAAAGATCTTGAGGGACAAGCCGCGCCGCACCGCCTTCGACTCGAGGAGATCAACGACTTGCTTGAGCGTGAACTCTGAGTCGGTCGTGATCGTGATCTGATTCTCACCGTGCACGATCTCGGTGTTCGTCGATTTGAGATCGTACCGCTGCTGTATCTCCCGGCGTGCCTGATCGAGCGCGTTCTTCAGCTCTTGCTCGTCAAACGACGAAACGATGTCGAAGGAATAAACGTTAGCCATCAACCACCTCCGAACCCTACCAACCGGGAGATAGTACCAGAGGCGCGGAGCGTGAAGCCGTGTCAGAACGAGCTATGGAAGCCGCCAGGCAGCGACCAGCGCCAGGGGCAAGCTCGCGCATGTGTGCCGTTCTGGCGCATACTTATATGGAATTTGTGACACGTGATCTCACGTGACGAGATCTGGAGACGTATGAACGCCGCTGCAACCGCGCTGCCTGCCCAACGCATCAAATCCACGCGCAAGCGACGTGGGCTCTCCATACTGCAGAAGGTCCTGATCGCAAACGCGACGATCGTCGTGCTCGGCGCCGTTGCCGGAACCTGGATCACCAGCCAAACGGCCCGCAGCACGGAAGGCCGCACCTTCCTGGCGCTCGCCTTCACCTTCGTCGTGATCGGCATCGTCCTCAGCGTTGTCGCCAACTACGTCGTCTTGCGTGCCGCTTTCCGGCCGCTGGCGACGCTGGAGGCAGCGGCGATCGCGGTGCGCAACGGCGATTTGTCAGTCCGAGCTTCGCCGACGTCGTTCACCGATCCTCAGGTTGCCCACCTGGCGGAGACGTTCAACGCCACGCTCGACGAGCTCGCACGCGACCGGGAGGAGCTGCGATCGCTGGCCTCGCAGGTGATCCGCGCACAGGAAGACGAACGCCGGCGGATCGCCCGTGAGCTGCACGACGACACGGCGCAGGTCTTGTTTGCGCAGCTTATTCGGCTCGCAACCTTGAAATCGTCGCCGGACAAGAGCATCCAGGAGCTGGCTGCCAGCATGGAGGAGATGACGGTCGAGGCGCTGGAGGGTGTGCGGCGACTCGCCCTTGAGCTGCGGCCGCCGGCGCTCGACGATCTCGGCCTCTCGGCGGCGCTTGGCGAGCTTGCCCAGCGCTTCTCGGAGCAGCTCGGCATTCCGGTCGAGTACCAGGCGCGAGGCTTGCGCGGGCGCTTGCCGTCGGAGGTCGAGCTCGTGCTGTACCGCGTCGCGCAAGAGGCGTTGACGAACGTCGCCAAGCACGCCGATGCGAAGCGCGTCTGGCTCGACGTCGATCGGACAGGTGGCGACGTAACGATCTCGATTCAGGATGATGGCAAGGGATTCGACCCATCAAATGTGAAGTCGAGTGATGGGCGTGGGCTGGGGCTCGGCATCTTCGGGATGGAGGAGCGGGTCGCGCTCGTTGGGGGCCGGTTCCGCATCTGGTCGAAACCGGGACAGGGAACGGAAGTCTTTGCCTACATTCCTCTCGAATCCGGTGGTGTCAAGGTTGAGCAGCTATGATCGAGTCCCGCAACGGTGCTCGTGCGCCCGAGCCGATCACGGTCGTTCTTGCTGATGACCATGGCGTCGTGCGCGCCGGTCTGCGTGCGCTCCTCGATAGTCAACCCGATATCCGCGTCGTCGGCGAGGCGGCCGACGGCGAGACCGCGGTCGAGGTGACACGGCAGACGGCGCCACACGTCGTCGTCGCCGATCTCTCGATGCCCGGCGGCGGGTTGGAGGCGATCCGCCAGATCACTTCACTCGGCCTGCCGACGCGCACTTTGGTGCTCACCGTCCACGCCGAGGAGCGCTATCTCCTGCCGGTGCTGGAGGCGGGCGGCTCTGGCTACGTGCGCAAGTCGAGCGCGCACACCGATCTTCTCGATGCGATCCGGACCGTCGCGCGCGGCGAAGTCTTCCTCGACCCCGCGGCGACGAAGACGCTCCTGCGCGGGTACCTTGGACGCGTGCGATCTGGCGAAGAGCTCGACCTCGGCGAGCTGCTCTCCGACCGAGAGCGGGAAGTCGTCAAGCTGACGGCGGAGGGATACACGGCGCAGCAAGCGGCGGAGATTCTCTCCCTCTCCCCGAAGACGGTCGAGACCTACCGTCACCGCGCGATGCAGAAGCTCGGCCTCACTAACCGGGCGGAGCTGGTGCGCTATGCCCTGCGCGCCGGACTGCTAAGCAGCGAAGAGCTGTAGAACGGGAAGACTCCCCGAAGAACGACCAACAGTCCGCGCTCAGCGGGCGAGGTGCTGGCGGCGCAAGTCGGCCAGTTGACTGAGCGTCGAGGCGGCGTATGGGTCGCGCTCGAGCGATTCCCCTTGCTGTAAGCGTCGCACGAACCCTTCGACCGTCTCGAGGAGATGGCGCTGCTGAGTCAGCGTGTCGAGCAGGCGCGCGGCGTCGGCACGGTGGTCCGTGGCTGCCGAGCCGAGTGCG
>Ga0207874_1004505_pt1 | contig 10254 bp, 16 predicted proteins | sample HigsolmetaAR201D_FD_184833 | JGI IMG/M metagenome (GOLD analysis project Ga0207874, IMG submission 184833) | Ionic liquid and high solid enriched microbial communities from the Joint BioEnergy Institute, USA - AR20-1-D (SPAdes) (version 2) ... | reverse complement strand
CGGCACCGGCTCGATATTTTCCAGATCCGACCAATCAATCTTTGGATAATCCATGCCTATCTCCATTTTCAGGTTTCAGAGTGACCCCCTCCCGCCGCAGCGAACCACGGTGAGAGGGGGCGCGAAAGGAAAGTGCCGCTAGAACGGAATCTCGTTTTCATCCACCTGAAAATCCGGCAGCTTGGGCTTCGGCGGGCCAGCAGGCTTGCCGGTCGGCTTCGTGCCGTTGGCCTTGGCATTGCCAGCAATCGCACGCAGCGCCGATCCGTAGCGGCTCTGAAGCTCCTTGGCCTTGTCGGGGGCAATCCCGCCTTGGACGCCAGGCGAAGCGTCGTAGGGGTTGATGAAGGCCACACGATAGGTGGTGTTGCCTTCATATTCCTCGGGCCTCACCACGATCTGGCAGGGCGACAGTTCGCAGGCACCGTGGGCGAAGGATTCCAGGTTGGCATCCCAGCCCAAAGCAACCAGCGCCTCCACGCTCTTATTGTTCAGGGTGCCGTCCCTCTTGATGATCCAGACCGTGCCATCGGCATCGACTTGATATGCGGTCCAGTCCACCCAGGCTTCGCCGTCCCACTGGGCTTCGATGTCGAACACCATGTACAGGCCGACGGCGCCGCTCTGGTACTCCTTGAGGGCGTACTCACGGATGCGCGCCTTGAACGTTCCGGCACGGTCGATAGGGTTGTTCAATGCCATGTGTTAGCGCTCCTTTCGCTGAAACAGTTGACGCCACAATTCGGCGTCGCCTCGGTGATAGGGAATCGGTTCGGCCAGTTCACGTGACTTGGCCCAGTGCGTGGGGTACTCGACCGGATAAATCGTTCTGGTGCCTGATCCTTGGCCTTTGCCGTCCGAATCAACGTGAACGTCGAAGCCGATGAAAAGCAGGTGGTCACACCATTCCTTGACCCGGTGCCGGATGCTGCCCTTCCCGCTGGGCGGGCTTTGCAGACGCGGCTCGTAGCGAATCCAATCTTCTCCGCTGGGGTTGGGCACGTTGGCAGTACATTCGTGGGCAATCCCGATCACGTTCCTGCCCTCCCGAACGTGCCGATCCAGTTCGGCCAGCAGGTGCAGGAACGTGTCGTAAACGTGGGTGTAGCCTTTGCCGAACCCGTACCCCTCGATGCCTCCCTTGACCTTGTGCCCCTTCTCGTGCGGCACGTTGTCAATGGTCCAGTCGATAGCCAGGCTTTCGGCCTTCGTGAAGTCATCAATCACGATGGCGTGATACTCGCCGCACAGGTCGCTCCGCAGGATGGCGAGCATGTCATCCCACGATTCCGGCAGCACACGATCCACGTCCATGAAGCCGGTGCCGTCGTCCAGGTCCAGGAACAACGGCTTGATGCCGACTTCTGGAAGCAGGCTGCACAGTTCGGACTTGCCCACGCCGCCGGGGCCGTAAATCACGATCTTGTGGGCGGTTTTGGTGCGGCCACGCTGAACCGTGAAAGTCTTAGGCGGCGCGGCAGGCTTTTGGGCCGGTGGCCGATTGCCGTTGGCTGGTGGTGCCGGGGGCGGAGGGGAAGGTGGCTTGCTCATAGCTTTCCTTTCGCATCAAAAACTAACGTGACAGTTCGGGGTGAATGTCCTCGACGATCGTGAACTGCTCAGGCAGCGAATCACCGGCGTTCCATCCGCTGGTACACAGTCCGAAGTAGGGGCAGAAGCCGCACGTATCCTTGTGGGCGGTTCGATAGAAAGCGTTGCTCCGTTGCGCCTCGCGGTACGCCTTGGCGATGTCCCATAGCTCGCGCTGGTACTCATCCATGTCCTGGTCCAGCCGGGCGATTTCGTGGCGGGCATAGTAGAACTCAGGCCGTTCTCCGATGTCCGCAGTCAGCTTCTCGCCCCATTCCTCGTGGGTCATGGGGCGGGTGAGCATGGTGTACCCGTCCTCGGCGGATGCAGTCTGCCGCCACGATCCATAGGTGCAGGGGCAGTCCTCGTACTTTTCGCCCACCACGCCAGCCCCACGGCACAAGTCGCAGCTTTTCTTCGGCTTCACAGACTTGTTGCGGACTCGATTCCCGTCGCGGTCCACCACGATCTTGAGCCCGTCGTCATCCAGAACTGGAATGGGCGTGGGCTTGATCGTTGGCTTGCGGGTGACGTTGTAAAGCACCCCTTCGACGGCATAGCCCAGGTGCCGAGCCGCGAGCATGTAGACCGTGATCTGGCTATCAATCTTCAGCCAGTCCCACAGCTTGGAATCGCTCGCCAAGTCTTCTGAAAGCAGCTTGTGCTCCATCACAAGCAGGCGGCCATCGCGGCGTACAATGCCGTCGATCTTGCCGGCCAGCATAAAGGTCTGGCTGGCCTTGCCGGTGGCCGGATTGACCAGCGGAATCTGAAAAGACTGTTCGCAGGCCACCCATTCCAGTTCGTCGTCTGCCCATCGCCAGGCATAGCCGTAGAGCAGCCGCGCGATCGTCTCGAACTCATAGGCCAGTTCTTCGGCCCGTTCATAGTCCGGGGCGAAGGCACCCAGGTTGATGTACGTCTGATACAGCTTGCTGTAGGCTGCGTCGATATGTTCGCCGTTGCCTAGCATTTCCAGGGCATCATGCCACGCCGACCCCATGCGTAGGGCCTTGGCGTCCTCGACCGGCCGCACGCCTAGCTCGTAGCTGAACCACGCGCGGCGTCGGCAGCGCTTGAATGCATCTTGCCGTGAGTGTGTGAGCAGTTGCCGATCAGTCGCCGCTGCCATCTATCACCTCCCCACGTTGAATCTGAATACTCTTGTCCGCCTCGATGCCTAGCTTCACCCGGCCACCGTCAATGGCGGTGACAACGATCTGAATAGGCCCCTTCTCTGTCTGAATAACGATGGTCTGATTAGTCTTCCGTGACAGGACCAGCATGGTTGGCTCCTAGTTGGTGGATGGGGTGGTGTAGTTGCGTTCCAGCGAGTCCTTGAGCCGATTGGATTTCTCGGCCAGCGCCTCGATAAAGTCCTCCAGGTTTTCGACGGGCATCGTGATGATGCCGCCGAGGTATACGACTTGGACGGCTAGCGGCACGCGGCCACAGTCGGCCACGCTATCAATCACTCGCAGCTCGATCTGTTCGTGATCCATGCTCATTCCCCTGTTTGATGTCCTTGGCTAATCAGTCCAGATATTCAGCTCGTCATCACCTCTGTCGAGGTCTACGCCAAAGCGGCGATAGCCCCGCTTGATCTCCGGCACCTCGTACTCCTGCTGACGTTCATCCATCCGCCGCCGTCGCCCTGTAAACTGTCCTGGCGGTGCCGATCGGACCTCCGCCAGCCGCTCCAAAAACTCGGCAGGTGTGGGGTCGCTCGTACCATCCGTGCGAGTCTCCGGGTCGTCACACATGACCGAGTAGCTTGTCAGCGGCGTGCCAGCGATTTCGCGGCAGTAGCGAACCAGGTGCTGGTAGTTCATAACCTCCACCAATCTGAAAAGTGGTCGCGCGGGTCAAAAGTACGACAGATCGGGCTCGTCATCTTCGGGCGGCTCGATCTGGTCCTCGTCACTGATCCAGCGTCGCATAGATGGTGTCTCCGTCGCTTGCCGCATCTGCTCTAAGTGCCGCCTGCGGAACTCCGCACACTTGGCCTCGATTTCCTCGGGCGTTGGCAGGTAGTTAATCGCCTTCGGTCGCCGTGGCTTGCGGCGATTAAGCGGCGGCAGGAGGCCCTCTTCACGTAGGGCGGCACGCACCATGTGGACGTACTTCTGGGATAGTTGGAGCCGCTTGGCGATTTGCTCGGCGGTCAGGCCGTCCTGGGTGAGTTTCAGCACCCGCTTGGCCGTGGTGGAATAGGGGTCTGGTAAAAGGGCCATACTGTCCCTCCTAAAAGGCCGCGACGATCGAATCGTTCGGGCTGGCGGCTCGCGGGCGTTCGAAGGGGAGTTGTCGGGCTCCATGGCTTGGCCTACTTACCCGCATTGAGCCGCCGCTGCCGGCCGAGCAGCGCCCGCGCGGCGGTTGTGTTCGATTGGAAATGCTGTGTCGTGTCGTGGCGTGTAGTGTTGTGTCGTGAAGTAACGTGTCGTGTGGTGGTGTGATGTGAAGTGTCGCGTCGTGATGGGTTATGCAGGGACCCGCTCAAGAACGCCGTCAATCACTGTGAACAACTCCCGGAACACTTCCTTGTATTCCTTGTACTTATCGCGCCAGAGCCGTAGCTGACGTAGCGCGTTCTCAATGGCCTGCTCACGCAAATCGGCATGAGCCATGATCGTGGTCGTGCCTACATAAGCGCGCTGCTTAGATTCGCCTTGGGCAATCACAATGGAGTGATAGGCCCGCGTTTCGGTGGACTCGCCGTTGCTGACTATCTCAATGCGCAGGCGAGTGATATGTACCCGCGCTTGATGGATGCGATACTTCTCTGCGGCAATGTCGTTGTCCCACTCAAACAGCTTGTGGATGGGAGACTTCTTGGGGCGGGCCGCATCCACTACAGCTTGTGGCGTTGCTGCATCACCAAGGGATTCCAGAACATTGCCGAGCTTTTCGGCCATCTCATCGTCGTACTGAGCCCCTGGCCCAGCGAAGTAGCGTTTGATTGCCATGTGATTACTTTCCTAAAAGGACCTTGCCAGAACGTGCCGTGACTTGCCCCGCAATGACTTGCCCACCCAAGCCCCACCACGACTGCCTTGCCAAGACAAGCCATGCCCAACATGGCCCTGCCGCACCCAGCCTCGCAGCGCCAAGGCAGCCACGCCTCACAGCGCCTCACCTTGCCACGCCGAGCCTGGCCTTGCCGCGCCTTGCCTGGCCTTGCCGCGCCTCGCCTGCCTTGCCACGCCTCGTCCGACCGCGCAGCGCCGCGCCTCGCCGCGCCGAGCCGAGCCGTGCAGTGCCGTGCCCTGCCGCGCCTGCCGTGCCTGCCGTGCCTGCCGTGCCTGCCGTGCCTGCCGTGCCTGCCGTGCCGTGCCTCGCCCAGCCCGACCACGCCGTGCCGGGCCGTGCCTTGCCTGCTGCGCCTCGCCTCGCCCTGCCAAACCAAGCCCGACCGCGCCTTGCCACACCTCGCCGCGCCATGCCCTGCCTGCCAGGCCTTGCCTTGACCCGCCACGCCAGGCCTTGCCTTGACCCGCCAGGCCTTGCCTTGACCCGCAAGGCCGGGCCATGACATGGCTCGCCTCGACTGCCTTGCCGTGCCGTCGCTTGCCATGACTCACCCTTCCTCGGCGTGCCATGCCTGCCGTGCCGCGACAAGCCATTCCCGGCCCTGCCGAACCTTGCCGCGCCGAGCCAAGCCGGGCCACGTCCTGCCGTGCCCCTCCAAGCCTTGACCAACCGTGCCATGCCCACCCAGGACTAACGCTTAACGGCAAACCGACCGTTCTCGCCGTCTCGCTCGGGCCGGTAGTCACCGATGCCGATGGAGAAGCCAGCGATGTTGATCAGATTCACGATCTGCTCAGGGGAAATAACGGCCGCGTTGTATTGAACGCGGAGGGTTGCGGACCAATCGAGGAACTCAGGCCGATAGCGAAGATCGAGCGTGCCGGTCCCCTTGCCCTTGCCGCCGACACGTACCGCGTCCTCGCGCATCCGAACTTCGCCGTAGTTGATGCGGACCAAGCCGGCGGCATCCGCGAGAATGAACAGGGCGCCACGAACGCGGGTCATGGGGATGCCATCAACGAAACGGCAAGCGGAGACGATGGCGTTCTTAAAGCCGGAAGCCGGGAAGCCAACGTCTGGGTGATCGCTGTCTGCAGCAGCGCCAGGCATCAGGTACATGGCCCCACGGAACTCGGCCTCGGGGTCTTTTGCCTCGCGGGCCTTAGCAGCCTTCTGCTGCTGCTTGTCCTCAATCGCCTTCTTGGCCTTCTCGCTGAACTTGTGCATCAGCAAGGGAGACAGTTCGACGACCGGAACCTCAATGGTTCGGGTTTGCAACTCGTACAGAGGAACTACCTGCCCCTCGGCTTCATTCTTAGGGGCCTTGCCGTTCTTCGAGACGCGATTGGTGGCAGTCGCCATAACAGTGACCTCCCAAAACGAAAAGACCCCGGACTGGGCTGAATCGTGTTGCGGCGATTCGGCGCCAGCCGGGGCTGGATCAAAAGTCGTAGGTGTCGTTCGCCGCAACGAGGGCGAGATTAGCAAACCGGGTTTTGGCAACCCCGGACGGTCGCTGCGGAGCGACAGAAGCCAAGAGGTGGCAAGCGATTAGGCAGAAGCGGCCAGAAGTGGCCAGAACGGAAAGGTGGCCTTAAAATCAGGTAAGGCGGCTGGCCGGTTAGCTAAGGTGAAAAAACGCCTGCAATAGCAAATCTGAAAAGATTTCGAAGAAAGTTTGCGGAGCCATCATGCACGCGGCGATACCGATTCAGGATGTCACCCAAAATGTCACCCTGCGCCACAACTCACTATGCTGCTATCACTTCCACAAATCCCGCAAAAACCGATTCGGCAAGCATCGGTAGAGCTTAGCCAAATTCGGCTTAAAACCCCCTGTAGCGGACTTCTAATCCGCAGGTCATCCGTTCGAATCGGATCAGGGGTACTTGAGACTGGGAAACGAGTTACGATCTTTGACAAGTCGGTTTTTGGCAGGGTGTGTCACCCAGTTTTGTCACCCAACTTTGGGGCAGGACTGGGCAGCGCGGAGACTGCGCGGCTGATCTCATCGAGGCCCAAGTGCTGGTAAACTCGTTTGGTCAGATTGAAGTCGGAGTGCCGAGCCAGTTCCACGATCTGGTTGAACGGCACGCCGGCCTGGGCCAGCAGGGTGATGAATGAGTGACGCAGGGAGTGGAAATCCGCGTACCATCCCTTGGAGTCTTGGTAGGCCAGGAAGTCGCTCTCCTTGCGTCTGGCACGTTCCGCCCCTTTGGCCGTGGCGATCCATGCATCGCGTGCCGCCTGCATGTCGGCCTTGAGCGCATCGCCCACGCGGCGCACGCCACCGCCAGGGTACAACATCTGGAACAGCGGGGCGGAAAGCGAAATGGTGTCCAGAGTGGCCAGGTAGTCTTTGACCTTCCCGGCTGCGAACGGGTGGAGCGGCAGGCGATCCAGCTTGCGGCGCTTGCTGCGCCGGGCCGGCACTTCGACGGTTGGCTGCTCCAGGTCTAACTGGAAGTCTCGCAACGTTAGGTGCGCTATCTCGCCTTCGCGCAGTCCGGTATAGGCTGCCAGCCAGTAGGCAGCCGCACGGGCCTTGGGTGGGATGCCGTCGATTGGCTTCCCGGCTTCCGCGGCGATGGCAAGCCGTTCGATTTCCTCCAGGGTGAAGGCCCGCCGTTCCCGCCTACGATCAACGTCCTCATTGCGTTTTCGCAGGTACGCGATCGGATGGTGAGCCAGGATTCGCTCGGCCACCAGCCAAGAGCAGAATGTCTTGGCAGAGGCGAGGTAGCTGTTAAGTGTCCGGGCCGAGCGGCCTTTTTCTCGGGCCACGCGATCCAAGTACATGGAAAGGCTGCGGCCGTTAATCGCACCAGGCGAGTCCCAGCCGCAGCCCTCGATGATGTGCTTCAAGTGCATCGAAGTCGTAGCAACATGCTTGGGGCTGTTGCCGAGCGACTTCTGATGCGACTCGAACTTGGCCACCAACTCGCTCATCACGCCTTGTTCGGCCTCGGTGAGCAGTTCGCGTTCCTTGTCGGCGGCCAGCCGTTCTGCCTTTCCACGGGCGATGCGGTAGGCCCGCTGGTTGGACTTGGGCGGAATCTCGATTTCGGTCGTAGCTTCCACCCATCGGCCATGACGGGTTTTCCACCGCAGCACAAAACACCGGCGCTTAGCTCTCGCTAGCACCTTCACCCGTGGAGTCGCCATCATCTAAGAGTCCCGCGTTGGCAGTGATGAACTCAAGCAGCCATTCAATCTTAACCAGCACCGTCCGGCCATCCCGAAAATGCTGCAACGGCCTGTTGAGCTTTTCAGTTCGGTTGCCAAGGTGCCGATAGCCCCTCAACCATCCATCGAACTTGCGCTGAACCGCCTCCTCACTCGTTGCCGAGATGTAAGCGGACTCAATGTCGCTGCGAGTTAAGATGCCAGTACGGCCGATCAACTCAACATTAATGTTCCTTGCCATTGTGTTTTTTGTGGTATTGGGGTTGCAAACCCCGCCACGGCGCGTACACTCTACGTGCCAACTGCAACGCCAATTGCAGCGGCGGGGGGCTTCAGCGGTGAGGTCGCCAAACACAGACCGTTGAAGCCTGTCAATCCTGATGCAACGGCCGGCTAGGTACGCCAATACCTAGCCGGCTTTCTTTTTGCGCGCACCTCTAGCCCATACGCCCTCCGTTAATTTGCCGATAAAATCCCGCAAGATGCTGGCGGGGAAGAAGGTAGGAATTATAGTGGGGAACAGCCGACATGGCTGGTGTCTCCGTGCTGCTACCACGGTGATGCGGGCCGGTCGGTTAGGGCCAGGTGGTGGGGCAAACACCGCTTGGCCCGCCTCTTTTCTCGCCCCGCCTAATCCCCGTGTGAAGCGACGCCGGTGGCCCGGCTGAAACAGGCGCCACACCATACCATTCGCGTGTCGTCGATTCAACAGTTGGTCGTGGGGAATTGACGCATTCCAGAAGCCAATCTCGCCCCGCATTTTTGGCTGGTTTGGCTGTGCGACAGAGCGCCGCGATTGAGTTAGCCGGGCGGGTCCGTGGCCCATTGGCCGGCATCTTGCCAGCGGTGGACGGTTGTACACCAAAGGGGCGCGCGGGGCAAGACGTGTTTTTTCGTTGACATCCCCCTGAAACGCTTGTCCGCCGCAGGGAATTGCTGTACAGTTGTGCTAGCATCCCTGGCAGGGCGGCTATCAACGAGGGCCATTTCAGAGCCCGCTGTCGTACGCCGTCCTGCCAGACAATGCGACAGCGGGCTTTTCTATTGCGCTGCTGACGCATGTGAGTGCGGGTAAGACGTGGGCTCGTGGATGCTACCACCGCAACCAGGGCCTCCCATGGCGGCACCCGAGACGATGCCCAGCAATGGGCTAGGTGGGAGCGGGCGGGATAGCCGATGCCCCCGGTGACCAAGCAACCCACCCGAGGATTCGCGGGTTCATGCGAAATCCTTGCGCTCGACGGCCGACCGACCGAGAGTCAGGACCGATCCGGAGCGCGGAGTCTTCCCTGAGCAAAAACAGGCGTGGCTCAGGCTGGGAGACTCTGCGCTCTTTGACCTCCCTCCCTCGAGTCAGGAGTTTTGAATAAGAGTCTTAAGACTTGTCTTTGTCTTTCGCATTTGGTCTTTGTCTTTAAGCGCAGCGCTCTTCCTCCGAGAATGTAGTCTAGCGCAGCCAGAATTGAATCGAGCCGGAGCCAAAGCACATGAGCCAGTTTCACGGCGGCTACGAACTGGCGTGCACCAACTTCGCGCATCCCGACATCAAGACCGGGGTGCACACGAACGGACCCTGCACCGTGTGGGTTCGCTACAAGGGCGGCCCGTGGCTGTGCACCGGAGAGAAGTCGATGCACCGTGTCCGAGAGAGCATTGATGAGCAGGGCGAAGGGTACGCCAGGGAATTGGAGTGGATCGCCAGCCAGAGGTAGCCCGTTTTTTTAATCCAGCCAGAAAAGAGGCGGACGAATCGCCGCAAGGTACTGGGCAATAGCGGTTTGCGTATTTAACGCTTATCTCGGCGCATAAAAAAACCGCCAGCACCGAAGCGCTGGCGGTCTAGGTGTTTGGTCGCAGTGTAGGCCCTAGCGTTTCTCGACCACCCTCATCCCAAAGAAAATCATCAACTTCTCGGCGTTCTTGAGGCTCAGCCCGCCTTCGCCCTCCATGAACCGCTTGAGCGAGTCGTAGGCGACCCCCGTGGCCTCGCTCACGGCGTTCAGACTGCGCCCCCAGCGGCCCTTTTCCAGCGGGAGGCTGTTCAGCCGCTCCCGCAAACGGTCCTCTAGCGACTTCCTTACTGGCGGCATTAGTTTAGCTCCGCGATCTTGCGCCCCTCGTTGCGTAGCACACTGGCAGCTTGCAGCAGCCCCAAGAAGGGCGTAGGCGCGTCCTCTGGGGCGTTTGTGACCTCGGCATCGTAAAGTTCCTCCCAGCGTTCCCAGGCGGCTTCCAGGCCGCTCTGGCGGTATGTCTCCAAAACGGCTTCACGGGCTTCGTCGTTCGTCATGGATTGCTCCTTGTGGCTAGAGGTCGTAGATAACGTTCAGAATCATGCGCACAAGTTGTCAAAGGCAGTCCTAGGGTTGGTAGCGAAGGGTCTGACTATCCATCGTTACCAAGCCCTGAGGACTACCCATGACGAATGTAGAACATGCAACGAAG
>Ga0207874_1004504_pt1 | contig 10255 bp, 9 predicted proteins | sample HigsolmetaAR201D_FD_184833 | JGI IMG/M metagenome (GOLD analysis project Ga0207874, IMG submission 184833) | Ionic liquid and high solid enriched microbial communities from the Joint BioEnergy Institute, USA - AR20-1-D (SPAdes) (version 2) ... | reverse complement strand
GAGTTGGCTGGCGGAGTCCTCGCCCTCCGGGCTCGTCCCCCGCCAGCCAACTCAACCAACAGCAGGTATAGGTGACAACTTCTGATCAGGACTTGACAACGAAGTGCCGTTTAGCGGCGGTGCTTGCACCGCGCGCTGCGGGGCAGCAACTAACAACTAACAACTAACAACTAACAAGTGACAAGTGACAAGTGACAAATGACAAACCAAGCAGAAAGGCCGGCCCCTCCGGACCAGCCTCTTTGCGCGGTTGCCTGTTCGCGGCTTCCCCCGAGCCGCTTGGGTGCAAGGTTTATTAATAGACCACGGCCATGGCGTCCTCGATCGCCTCGATGACCTGGCGAACGTGGAAGGGCTTGCGGAGGAATCCGTCAAACCCCTGCGCCAGCAGGCCCTTGGCTTCCTCGGGCGTGATCTTGCCGCTCATGGCGATGACCTTCGTCAGTTGCAGGTCGGGGTTCTCCTTAACCTGCTTGACGACGTCGCGGGCATCGACGTCTTTCAGATGCACGTCCAGGAGGATCACGTGCGGACGGAATCGCTCAGCCGTGATGCCGGCGGCGAAACCGCCCTTGGCCACTTCGACTTCGTACTTGGCTTCGTCCTCGAGGATTTTCTCGAGAACTTCGACGATATCCTGCTCGTCATCGACGATCATGATGCGGGTGCATCCGGTGAGCAGGTTGTTCAGCGGCATGCCGTGCATCTTCATGAACCGGATGAGCTGGTTCAGGGGGATGCGGCGGTCCTTGCTGCCGGGGATGCGATATCCGTGCAGGGCGCCGGAATCAAACCACTTGCTCACGGTCCGCGGCGCGACGTTGCAGATCTTGGCAACTTCACCAGTGGTGAGAACGTCTTTCAGTTTTGAGGCACTCATGGGCATTACTCTCCCTCCCGCGGCACTCGGCGAGCAGGCCGCGATTCGGCCGGGGTTCCAAACCCGGACCGGGGTGCCGTGCGACGCGGAGCACCGACGGCAATGTATATATCGACGTGTGGAAGCCGCGCTTTAGTGGGGGTGTGCAGAATTTGCCGTCCTGACCGGACGGCTGGGATAGGCTGAATTGTCGGACCTGGTAGCCCGGGTCTGATAACGATGCCGATCGCTGGCTGGAACCGCCCCCCGTATCCAGCGTCGTTTACGCAGCCTCGAGCAGCACGCCAGTCCGACCACCCCAGCGCAGCTTCCGATACGACTCGACCGTCACTGCCTCACGCGACAGCATTGGCTGAAGCACATCAGCCTGCAGGTCAGAATATTCGACAAGCAGACGAAGCTGAGGTTGGGCGCTGGCGTCAATATTCAACTGCGGCAGGGCCATGGCGACGAGGTTGCGGTTCTCGATCAGCCACTGCCAGGCACGGCCGATCAGGCCCAGCTCCGACAGGCCGCGATGCGCCACTGCAAACAGGATCAGCCGCCGCTGGCGGTCCACCGCCAGGCGCGATTCGGGATAGGCCGGCGGCCGAATGGAGCACTCCACCAGACCGCGCACGCGATGCGACAGCACCGCGCTCAGGACGCCATGGGGCGTGTCAGCCCCGGGGGGAAGATCGAGGACTTCCGGCGCGTCGTCGGACGCCTCGGCCAGGAGGCCGTCGCCGCCGACAAGCTGCATCGTCGGCTGGGCGGATGGGGCTTCGGCAGGCGTATCGACGAACGCCTCCTGGCGGGGCTCAGCCACTGACGCCGGCCCTGGGCCGTGCCCTTCGCGCAGGAGGTGTTCGACAGTTTCGTTCTCAGCCGGGGCGGCGGCGCGGCTGAGGAAGCCCATCGCCACCTGCCAGTGGACACCGCCGGCGGGGCTGGTGTCCTGGCCGTCGAGGATCGTGTGTTCCGCGACGTCGTCGGCTGGGACGACGCGCACGAAGTCGCTGGGCGAGCAGCCCAAGAACTGTCGGCAGACGCCCGTGAGCTTGTTGAAGACGCGCTCCGCATCGTTGTCGTCGGGTGCGTCGAAGACCGCCATCTCCACCTGCCCGTGCGGCAGATCGGCCAGTCCCTTGAACGCCCGATACGCCGCCACGACGCTGTCATGGTCGCAGCCGCACAGCAGTGTCCAATGCCGCACCTGCTTCAGAATGCCCCGGGCCTGCGGAGGGCGGAGCGTCACCAGGTGGACGATCCACTGGTCGACATCGACGTTCAGCTCCTCGATGGCATCGACCATCGCCTGCGAGTGCAGGGGCTGAGGGGCGGTGCCGCCGGTGTCGGGTCCGGCGGAAAGCGCTTCGGCTGTCTGCTCGAAGCAGCACAAGCGGGCGCGCGTCGTGTCGAGTTCGATCAAGCCGATCCGCCGGCCGCTGACGGCCAGCGTCTGGGCGAGCTGGCGAACCCGCTGATGCTGATCGGCGCCCAGGTGCGCGGCGAGGACGGCTGTCACCGGCGCGATCGGTGCCCGGCCTTCGGTGTCCTGGGGCGAAAAGACCTCGGCAAACTCCTCCGGCGTCAGGTCGATGCTCACGTCCATCGCCTGCGGCGGGCGGCGGGTTGGGCGCGGAGCCCCGCCTGTCTGTCGATCACGCACGCTGCTGAGGAACAGGTGTGAGATCTCGGTGAGCGTGCGCTTGGATTGCGTATCAGACATGACAGGGACCCGGTTTACGGTCAATCAGGGCCGACTGAGGCGTCAGGCGACCTCGACAATGTTATTGAGTTCGCCGAACTCGTTGGCTTCGACGTATTTGTTGTAAGGATCGGTGACCCACTTGCCGTCGACGACCAGGCGGTAGCGATACCGGCCGGGCGACAGGGGCAGGCTCATGCGCCACTTGCCGTCGGGGTCGCGGACCATGGGCGTCGAGACCGGCGACCAGTTGTTGAAGTCGCCAGCCAGCAGGACGTTGTGGGCATTGGCGAAGTCGACGCGGAAGACGACTTCGTTACCGATCTGCTTGGCACCGTAGAAGGCTTCGAGCTTCTGTTCGGTGGTCTTCGGCTTGGTGGCCGCGGGGCGGGTGGCCAGCGCCGTGCCGCCGCGGTTGTCGCCGTGATCGGCCGATTCGGTCTCAGCCAGGCGTCCGCCCGCCGGCTGGGCCGCCGCCCCATGAGCAGCCGGCGTGAGCGTGACGGTGTTGCGGCCGAGCTGGTAGTTCGTGAGCTGGGCCAACTGGCGGGCCCGCTGCACGAGTTCCGCCGGACGCGAGAGCTTCTCAGCAGCCGTAGGCTCGATGTTCATCGGCCGATGGCCCATCAGCTCACGGGCGAGGTTGATGAAATCCTTGTAGCCGCGGCTGCCCGGATCGTACTCCGTGATCGGCTGGCCGAAGCTGGCGGCTTCCTTGAGTTTCGTGTTGAAGTTGACCGTGCTCTCCATGAGGTAGTCGCGGAACTTGCTGCGCAGTTCGCTGAGGACCTCGCGGGCGAGCTTAGTGCGTGTGTCGTACAGCGTCGGCAGGACGCGAATCTGGATCTTCTGGTTGCAACGCTCGGTCATCAGCTCGAGCGTTTCCATCATTTTGGTCAGCCCGTGGAGGCTGAAGAAGCCCGTCTCGACGGGGACGATCACCTCGTCGCAGGCGCGAAGGGCATTGAACGTCAGCAGCCCGACGCTGGGCGGGCAGTCGATGATGCACCAGTCGTAGTTCGAGGCGACGGCCTGCAGGGCATGCCGCAGGCGGTCTTCGCGACCCTCCCGGCCGGCGAACATCTGCTCAAACCCAGCCAGCTTGATGTTGGATGGCGCCAGGTCGAAGTCGGTCGCGATCTGCCAGACCAGCTCTTTGATCGAGCAGACGCGGCCATCCGAAGGCTCGATCATGGCGTCGAGGATGGTGCGCTCGATCTGCTCCTCGGGGACGGCCAGGCCCACTCCGCAATGTCCCTGGGGGTCGAGGTCGACCAGCAGCGTCCGCTGCCCCAGGCGGGCCAGACATGCAGATAAGTTGATGCTTGTGGTGGTCTTACCGCAACCACCTTTCTGGTTGATGATCGCGACAGTTCGCATGGCGTTGCCTTCCTTGGCCGCAATGGCAGGAATCCAGCCCAAGATCCCCGCATCGTTCAGATTTGCCCTGTGAGCCGGTATGCAAACCGGCCTAACAGTACTGATATCGGTGGTGATGCGGACAAAACTTGAACATTATGGGACAACACGCCGGCCGCTTCGCGTGACGTTTCTTCTTTTGTGGCAAGGTTTTGCATACTGCGGCCAACCCCCGACCCCGCTGCAGGTTTTGTTACCAGATGACAGCGGGGGGCGGTAGAATCGACTCGCACCGTTGCGGTGGACAGGTCGTACCATTGAAGCAGAGGGTTGCGCCCCGCCGTTGTACAACAACCGGATTACCCGCCAGCGGAGAGACGTACATGCCGATTTATGCCTTTGAAGCCATGAACTCGTCCGGGCAGGAGGTCAAGGACGAGATCGAAGCCGCCTCCAGCGAAGAAGCGATCGCTAAGATCCGCTCCCGCGGATACTTCCCGACGCGCGTCCGCGAAAAAGCCGGCAAGAAAAAGGTCGCCAAGAAGCCCGGCGCCGCCGCTGGGCCGGTCCAGCCCAGCCGGAAGATGCCCCTTTCCGTCGGAGGCGTACCCAAGAAGCAGGTCGTCAGTTTCACCCGACAGCTCTCCACGCTGCAGGACGCCGGCCTGCCGATCCTCCGATCTTTGCAGATTCTTGAGCAGCAGCAGAAGCCCGGCTTGCTCAAGGCCATCATCGGCGCGGTCGCGGACGACGTCGAAGGCGGTGGCAGCCTCTCCGAGGCCATGAGCCGCCATCCCAAGGCCTTCGACAAGCTCTACGTGAACATGATCGCAGCCGGTGAGGCGGGCGGTGTGCTCGACATCATCCTCGCCCGCCTGGCGGACTTCATGGAAAAGGCTGCCAAGCTCAAGAAGAAGGTCATCGGCGCCATGATCTATCCGGCGGTGGTCATCACCATCGCCGTCGGCATCGTGTCGATGATCATGATCTTCGTGATCCCGAAGTTCGAGCAGATCTTCAGCGACTTCAACACCGAACTGCCGGGCATCACCAAGCTCCTGCTGGCCATCAGCTACTGGTTTGCCAATGAGTACGGCTGGGCGTATGTGCTGTGTACGCCGATCGTCTTCGCGCTGCTGGTCAGGCTGCTGAAGCTCAGCGAAGGGGGCCGGTACTTCGTCGACGCCGCCAAGCTCAAGGTTCCGATTCTCGGCGGCATCCTCAGTAAGACAGCCATCGCCCGCTTCACGCGTACGCTCGGCACGCTGATCAGCGCCGGTGTGCCGATTCTCGACGCAATCAACATCACCAAGGACACCTGCGGCAATGAGGTTTATGCCCGCGCCCTGGCCAAGGTGCATGACGCGATCCGCGAAGGTGAATCGATGGCCGATCCGCTGCGAGCCACCAAGACCTGCGACGCGATCGTCGTCAACATGATCGACGTCGGTGAGGAAACCGGCGATCTGGACAAGATGCTGATCAAGATCGCGGACAACTACGACAACGACGTCGACGTCATGGTCGGTTCGCTGATCAGCATTCTGGAACCGGTCATGGTCGTGATCCTGGGCGTGATCGTCGGCTTCATCGTGATCGCCCTGTTCGCCCCGATGGTCAGCCTGATCCAGTCGGTGTCGGGATCATAACGATTGCGGAATGGGGATTGCGGATTGCGGAATACCGGCTCAAGGCAGGCTTCCCTTAATCCGCAATCCGAAATCCGCAATCCGAAATAAAGGACGAACTGAGGTTTCCTCATGCCACGCAAAGCGCATATCCCAGCCGGCTTTACGCTTACGGAGCTGCTGATCGTCATCCTGATCATCGCGATCCTCATCGCGATCCTGATCCCGACTGTCAGCGCCGTCCGCAACTCGGCGATGAAAGCCGACACGCAGAACCTGATCTCCCAGATCTCCGGGGCGATCACGCGGTATCACCAGGATTTCAATGCGTATCCGGGTGTGTTTCACAACCAGGCGATCATTGACGGTAGTGCACAGGTGGCTGGCGACAACGCCGCGATCGGCGAGGACGCGAAGGGCGAGTCGGTCACCATGAGCGAGAACCTGGTTCTTTCCCTGCTGGGCGGGATCAAGATCGACGGCGGACCGGTCTACGACTCCACGCTCACCTTCACAGCCGCGGGACCGACCAACCTCGGCACGCCCAAGCGCTACGCAGCCTATCTGAGCGTCCACCAGGACATGCTGTCCGTCGGGAAGATGAGCAACAGCGCCAACCTCAACCCGCAGGCGCTGATGCAGGACTCGATCATTCCCGAGTTCCTCGATCGCTTCTCCGATCCGCTGCCCATCCTCTACCTGCGGGCGCGGTCGGGTGCCTCGGGCATCTACAGCAATAACGGCAACTATCAGTACGATGTGCGTCAGATCGAGCCGTATCTGCGGGATACGCCGAAGGATGGCCTGAAGGAAGTTGGGCCTTTCGGCGATCCGTCAGACCAGGGCAACGACTACGGTTCGGCCAAGAAGCCGTTCGGCGGCTATCACTACTTCCGTCATCCCACGCTCGGCGGCGACAACGCGACCGGCACGCCGCGGCAGAAGGACGGCTATGTCCTGATCTCCGCCGGTCCCGACCGGATCTACGGCACACGAGATGACATCACCAGTTGGGGTAGCCAGTGATGACGCGCACCAATCACAATTTCGCCCGCGGCGGTTTTACGCTGATCGAACTGCTGGTCGTCGTGGGGATCATCGTGCTGCTGGTCGGCATCCTGACCCCCGTAGCCATCCGTGCCTTCGGCAGCTCTGAGCAGGCACGCATCAAGATGGACCTGCAGACCATCGCCACGGCGCTGGAAGCCTACAAGCAGGACCATGGCGACTACCCCCGGGTGACGGACTACGACGACACGTCGGCAAATGAAGGCTTCCGCGGGGCTTACGTCCTGACGTTAGCGCTCATTGCGCCCTATGACGAAGCCGATGACGGCGCCAACGGCCCGGGCTTCCGTACGCGGCGCATCGGCGGCGATGCCCAGGGACGCGTCTATGGCCCGTATCTCCAGGCGGATACGTTCATCCTGACCAGCGATCCGGCGTCACCCACGACGGGCGTGACCACGAGTGCGCCGCCAGTGATGCTGGACAGGACGCGGATGCCGATCCTCTACTTCCCGGCTGCGCCGCGCCAGCCCGATCTCACGAAGGACACGAACTTTGTAGGCAGCGTCAAGACCGGCACGGGCACCCGGCCGCTCTACAACCACGAGGACAACACGACCAGCCCGTTCGCCGGCGGCAAGGCCCTGACGGTCACTGAGATGCGTAATCTTTTGGGTGACGCCAACGCCAATGGCAGGATCGACGGCAACGAAACTCCCAAGACCACCGGCCCGTTCCTCCTGTGGGCAGCCGGCCGCGATGGCGAGTTCGGCACGGCCGACGACATCACCAACTTCCTGGACTAAGCCCTCTGCGGATGCGTGATGAACGACTGATCGACGGATTCTCTGCCACGACACGGGCCAGCCGCCCGCGGACCAATCCGCAATCCGAAACCCGCAATCGGGAAGCCGCTTTCACGCTCACGGAAATGTTCACCACCGTCGCCATCCTGGTGATCGTCTTGGGGCTGATGGTCAGCCTTGCCCGCGACGTGCGGGCGCGATCGGCCCAGGGGCTGACACGCGACCTGCTGGCACGCCTGGACGCAGCCGTGGCGCTGTACCAGGCCCGTACCATGGCCTTGCCCGCTGTCCCCATGCTCGAACCCATGCCCGACGAAGCCGCCATGCAGCGCTACGCTGCGACGACCAACGTGCAGGTCGTCCGCGCCCTGCGCGGCGAGCTGGATCTGAGCGCGGTCCTGGGCGAGCTGCCGGTGTTCATCTACGACCAGCGCACCGTGCGCGACAGTTGGGGCTCGCCGGTGCTGTTCCTGCCGAAGCATCACCCAGCCATCGGCCTGGGCGTTGGAGATCGCCCGTTCTTCGTCTCCGCCGGCCCCGACCGGCGATACCTCACGCGTGACGACAACCTGTACAGTTACGAAACGGCTGGGGTAGAGATGGGAACCACGGATGAACAGCGATGAATGCGGATTTCATGCTGGATCGCTGCGGTGATTATGATGAAGTAGAAGGATCGCACGGCGATTCGATCGTGTTGATCTGTGGTCTCGACCGTCAACGGGAGCAGAATCGTGAACAAACGCCAAGGCTTCACCCTGATTGAGCTGATCGTGGTGATCACGATCATCGGTGTCCTGCTGGGCATGCTGGTGGTGGGGATCAACTATGTCAGCGCGTCGTCGCATGAGAAGGCGACGCGCGTGACGCTGGCCAATCTCCAGTCGATGCTCGCCGAACTGGAGTCCAGCGGCGGCCTTGGCCGGCTGATGGACCTGGACGGCGATGGCGAGCCGGACGGGGCGGTGATGGCCCCTGGCCAGGTGATGGAGCCCGCGGCTGCGCGCACGGGCGAAGCCGTGCAGCGGACGCGCAATGCGATGGCCGTGCTGCTGGCGATTCCCGCCAACCAGTCTGTCTTGGCCCAGTTGCCGGGGGAGCAGCAGTGGGTGTTCCCCGAAGGCACGCGCAATCAGTCGGTTCCGGTTCTGCTGGACGCCTGGAGGAATCCGATCATCTTCGTGCCGCCGCCGGCGATGACGGGATCGATGAGTCTTGCTGATCGTTACGGGCTGCGCGGTCTGAAGGTTGAGGGCTTTAGCGGTACCTACCGTATGCTCAATCCGGATGGCCTGGACGAAGATACCGGCGGCAGCAAGTATCCCCAGAACGCCACCGAAGCCGCACAGAAGCTGCCGCATTACCGTCCGTTCTGGGTGTCAGCCGGTCCGGACGGAGACTTCCAGACGCACGACGACAACATCTATTCGTTCGAGAACTGATGGCCGAGCGCGCCCTCATCTCTGGCACGGGCGCGGCGCCCGTGCGCATGACACGCAGGCTGCACGGGGCGTATCTCCGGGCAGGCGGGGGGGCCTTCACGATGACCGAAATGGTCGTCGTGCTGGGCGTGATCGTGCTGATCCTCGCGATCGCGGTGCCGGCGGTGAACCTCCTGTCCGGTTCGCGCAGCGAGGCGTCGGCTCAGAATCTTCTGACGGCTGTACTTAGCCAGGCCCGCGGCCGGGCACAGGCGCTGCAGCGTGAAACCGGTGTGCTGTTCTACATCGATCCTGCGACCGACCGCATCGCGGCGCGGATGATCGAGGTCGTCGCCCATGCGGGCAACCTGCGGCAGATCGACCTCGTACCGCAGCAGGATGTGTATCTGCTGCCGCCTGGCGTAGCGATCCAGTTCCCCACCGGCGCCGCTACCGGCGGGACGCGCACCCAGCCGGGGTATACGGGCTTCAATCCTGTGTCCGGCGGCAGCACGCGCGTCGGGGGAGCCATCCTGTTCGACCGTCAGGGCCGGCTGCTGGTTGCGCCATACTGGGTGCGGGCGCAGGTCGGCAGCACGCAGACAACGCTGGGCGCGCTGCTGGGCCTGACGAGCAATGCCGTTCCGAGCAGCCCGCCGGTGTCGCACATCGGCTTGACGATCTTCCAGCGTGCTCCGTTTGAAGAGCAGTTCACGATGGAGGATCCCTCCGGATATCCGACCGAAGAGCGCAATGAAGAACGATGGCTGGACGAGAACGGCACGCTGCTGCTGATCAATCGTTACAGCGGGACGTTTGTGGAGTAGATGTGGGCGTAGTTGCCAGTCACCAGTTGCGATTTGCCAGTGGGGGATGCGCCTATCGCGCGCGCCGCCCCGACTGGCCACGGGCAACGCGCAACTGGTTACTTCGCACCGCCTTTACACTCACGGAAGTCATGTTCGCCGTGATCCTGCTGGGGATCGGGTTCATCATGGTCGCGGCGATGTTTCCCGTGGCCATCCAGCAGAACCGGACGGCGACCGAGCAGACGGCGGCTACGCAGCTTGCCCGCGCCGCCATCGGCCAGCTTCAGCAGGTGGCCGCTGAGCTGGCAGACTCAGCCGATAAGCATCCGATGCGGGAGACGCAGGGCAACGTCCGCATGAACGATGCCCTGTGGAGCCGCATCGAAGGCAGCCTCATCAATGCCTCCGATCCCCGCTATGCCTGGACGGCGCTCTACGCCCGCAGCCCCAACACCGGCTTTGCGCAGGTGTTTGTCTTCACGCTTCAGGCCCGCAATCGGTCGGAGTTCGTGCCGGAAGACACCAAACGCGTCGAGCTGAACGACACTGAAACGTTCTTCCCCGCGAACCTCGAACCCCGGCCGGTGCTGATCCGCGTAGCGCAGATGGATCCGATCGACCGAATCCAGCTCTACACGGCCACCACCGTGAGCG
>Ga0207874_1004499_pt1 | contig 10267 bp, 6 predicted proteins | sample HigsolmetaAR201D_FD_184833 | JGI IMG/M metagenome (GOLD analysis project Ga0207874, IMG submission 184833) | Ionic liquid and high solid enriched microbial communities from the Joint BioEnergy Institute, USA - AR20-1-D (SPAdes) (version 2) ... | reverse complement strand
TGCCCTCATCCGTTCGAGCAGGTCGTCGGGAATCGTCTCCTTCGTTTCGTAGTGTCGCGCGAATAAATCGAGGCTTTCCCGTTCCCAGCACCAGTTCTCCATGATTTGCGAGGGGAGCTCGACGAAATCCCAGGGCACGTTTGTGCCTGCCAGGCTTCTGACTTCGACGTTGCTCAGCAAGTGATGCAGCAGGTGACCGAACTCGTGGAAGATGGTCTCCACTTCGCGATGAGTCAAAAGGGCCGGTTTGCCGCCGACCGGCGGCGTGAGATTGCCGCAAATTACACCAAGATGCGGTTCTGAAACGCCGTGCCCCCGGCGTCCCGTAAGGAAGGCGTCCATCCACGCGCCGCCGCGTTTCGTCTCGCGCGGGTGCCAGTCGGCGTAAAAAGCGCCGAGGAAGGAGCCGTCCTGATCGTGAATTTCGTAGTACTGAACTGAGGGATGCCACACCGGCACGCCCTTACGCTCTGTCACGCGGATCCCGTACAGCCTTCTGACAAGCTCGAACATTCCCTCCACCACACGTTCGATCGGGAAGTAAGGACGAAGGGCTTCCTCATCGAAGTCGAAGAGAGCGCGGCGCTGCTTCTCGGCGTAGTAGGCGATATCCCAGGGTTGGAGAGGCGGCGCATCAGGGCCTTCGAGTTCTTTACGGAAGCGCTCGAGCGAATCGTTCTCGCGGAGAAAATGATCGAGCGTCAGGGCTCGGAGGTCATCGAGGAACAGTTTGGCGCGCTTCCCGCTCCCGGCCATTCTGTCCTCGAGTACGAAGTCTGCAAAGTCGGCATAGCCCAGCAGGTTTGCCTTCTCACGCCGCAGTTTCAGGATGCGCGCGCTGATCTCGGTGTTATCGTAGCTGCCGTACGATGCGCGTGAGTTGTAAGCCCGGTAAAGGTGTTCGCGTGTGGTTGCATCGTCGAGGTAAGTCATCACCGCGTGATAGCTGGGGGCTTGCAATGTGAAACGCCACCCTTCGATGTTCTTGCGCGCCGCGTCCTCACGCGCGGCCTCGATGGCGGAAGGCGGGAGTCCGGCGAGCTTGGCCTCATCGGTGATCACAAGCTCGAAGCTGTTCGTCGCGTCGAGAACATTCTCGCTGAAGCGCGTTGTAAGTTTTGTCAGCTCGACATCGATCTCTTCCAGACGGGCTTTGCCGGCTGGGCTGAGGTCGGCGCCATGACGGCGAAAGCTCTCCACCGTCTTGTTCAGGAAGCGCTTTCGTGTGCCCGCGAGAGATGCCGCTTCCTCGCTGGCTGCGTACCGCTTGATGGCCTGCCACAGGCCTTCATGTAATGGAATGCTGGAATAGAACGCGCTGGTTGGTCCTTCGACGGCATTCAGGGCAGCCCGCAATTCTGGTGATGTGTTCACGGATTCGAGGTGACGGATCAGGGTCATGGCAACGTCGAGAGGCTCCGTCATCTCGTCAAGGACAGCAAGCGTGTTCTCATACGTACGTTCAGGCAGGGGGGCCGCACATTCCTCCAGCCGCTGCCGCGCCCTCTTAAGCAGCGTTTCCACCGCAGGCTCCACATGCTCCGGTTTAATTCGGTCGAAGGGAATTTCGAAAGAGATGTTAGCGAGAGGGTTCTCGGCTTTGTCGTTGACCAGCATCACTTTGGATTCTAGCAACGTCCGCTGTGTAAGATAGACATAGGGGGCCAGGAGGGGTGGGGTTAGGAACCTGCGCGAGAAAATACTATCCGTACCATGAGTTCTGATTTTTGTCTTGCAGCTTCTCGTGGCTCCTGCAATAATAAGTCGAAATTTTCGGCGATTGGGGCGCCGATCCGGGCGATTCAAGTGACCTAACTGGTCTCTTTCGTCGCGGAGCATACGCAAGTTTTCAGTAATCTCGCGGTACCTGGACAGCTCCCATGAGAGTGAATACTTGAATGGCAACTGTGACTCATTCCCGAGTGCGCGTTCAGAGGTGGATTGCCGGCTGGGACCGCATGTTGAAAGGGTTGGAACGTGCAATCCGCGCGCTGTTTGCCGAATGCCTTCCGGATTTGCGCTACGCAATTCGGTCCTTTCGTGGGAGTATTCCGTTTACAGTCACGGTTATCCTCACGCTTGCTTTGGGGATATCCTCTTCCGCTGTTATTTTGAGCGTAGTAAATGCGGTACTGCTCCGGCCGCTTCCCTTCAAGAATGCGGATCGTTTGGTGCTCGTTTACGAACGGGATTTGAGGAAAGGAATCGATCGGGATCGCGTCTCTCCCGCTAACTATAGCGACTGGAGAGAGCAGAATGACGTCTTTGAACAGCTGGCTTACTCTCCGTTATGGCCCGGTAGCCGCTCGTATAACGTCCGGGGACCCGATGGGAATCAACGGCTCCGTGGTGCGGTGGTTTCATCGACTCTGTTCGAGATTCTCGGAGTCCAGCCAATTCTGGGCCGGAATTTCTTGCCGGAAGAAGACCGTGACGAATCAAGACTGTCCGTAATTTTGAGCTATTCGCTCTGGCAAGAGAGGTTCGGCGGAGACCGTAATGTGCTCGGGCAGTTCCTGACGTTCGATAATCTTGGGATCGTGCATGCCCGAATCGTTGGCGTTATGCCTCCGGGATTCGATTTTCCCCAAAAGTCGCAGTTATGGATCAACGCCAGCGTTTATGCGATTCCGCCGCCAAATTCCGCTGATCGCTGCTGCTCCTGGTTTGAGGTAATCGGGTTATTGAAGCCAGGCGTGAAACCGCAGGAGGCAAGCAGGAAAATGACCATGCTCGCCTCGCGCCTTGCCAATCAGTATCCCGGGAAGGTGAAGCCGGAAGTATTAGTCGTACCCCTCAAGGACGAGCTTGTAGGGAAGGTCCGCCTCCCGCTGCTGGTTTTGCTGGGCGCTGTCGGCTGCCTGCTATTGATCGGGTGTGCAAACTGCGCGAGCCTCCTATTGTCAAGGGCGGCGGCGCGGCAGAAGGAGGTGGCCATTCGAGCCGCTCTTGGGGCAAGCCGAGGCCGCCTCGTCAGGCAGATGCTGACTGAGAGCGTGCTGCTTGGATTGGCCGGCGGCTTGCTCGGTAGCCTGTTCGCCTATTGGGGGCTGCGTTACGTAATTCGAGTTACAGCCGATGTTGTCCCGCGGTTGAATGAAGTTCAAATCGATTCTTTTGTCTTGATGGCGCTCGTTGGGCTGTCCCTCGGATCGGGCCTGCTGTTCGGGCTGGTTCCGGCGCTTCAGGCATCAAAGACGGATTTGAACAATACGTTGCGGGAGGGTGGGCGGTCAGCCGATGCAGGGGGAGCCGGCCGGAACCGGGCAAATCGTGCACTGGTGGTCGCTGAAGTCGCGATGGCGCTTGTGCTGCTGCTTGGCGCCGGACTGCTGTTGCAGAGCTTTCTGCGGTTGACTGCAGTCAATCCTGGATTTGCCGCGGATGAGACGCTGGTCGCGACGTTCGATATGTCGAGCAGCGTGTTCGAGGGGCAAAGCCGGCAGCTCTTCTTCCAGTCGCTGATGCAGCGGCTTTCTGAGTTGCCGGGCGTGAAGGCAGTTGGAGGCATCAGCGCTGCACCGCTTTCAGAGCAGATCGGACGTGGAGAGACGTTCCTGATTCAGGGACGCGCGTACACATCGCAATCGGATCTGCCCATTGCTGCGACGTTTTCGACGACACCGGACTATTTCCGTGCGATGGGCGTCAGCCTTCGCCGGGGACGGCACTTCACAGATTCCGACAACCGCGAGTCACTGGCTGTTGCGATGATCAACGAGGCAGCTGCCAAACGCTACTGGCGAGGGCAGGATCCGGTTGGGGCACGCATCCTCGTAGGCAATCTCGAGCAGTGCGAGCGGAACCGGAAGACCGGCGAGCCGGAGTGGCGCGAAGTGGTCGGCGTGGTTGCTGATGTGCGGGGAGGCGGGCTCGACTCGGAGCCGCGGCCGGAGATGTATATCCCCTACTGGCAGTGGCCGTGGCGGGGCGCCGACCTGGTGCTCCGAGCGTCAGGAGATCCATCCCAGTTTGCGGAAGGGATTCGCCGCGAGGCGGCCTCACTCAACAAGCAAGCGATCCTGATGCGGACACGCACGATGAAAGAGATCGTTGCGGACTCGGTGGCGCGGCCTCGATTCCAAGCGGCGCTGGTGACGGGGTTCTCGCTAGCCGCTCTGCTGCTGGCTGCTTTGGGAATTTTCGGAATCATGTCCTATACCGTCGCGCAGCGGCGGCAAGAGATCGGGATTCGCATGGCGCTGGGCGCGACCCGGGGAGCTGTATTGAAAATGGTGCTGGGCAGGGCGATCAGGCTGACGTGCGTTGGAGTGGCGCTCGGCCTGACAGGCGCCACGGCCCTTGCCCACGTTGTCAAAAGCCTTTTGTTCGGCGTCTCGCCATATGACCCTCTGACGCTGATTGGCGTATCGCTTCTACTGATCGCGGTCGCTCTGATCGCGAGCCTGATTCCTGCACTGCGGGCGGTCCAGGTGGATCCGATGACCGCCCTTCGACACGACTGACTATACTGAGGCTGCGCGCTTGCCGCTCGACTGCACGATGCTCATGGCCGACGCGATCATGGAACCGACGTCGCTGAGGTTCGACGGAACGATCAAAGTGTTGCCCGCCTTTGCCAGATTCCCGAACTGTTCGATGTACTGCTCGGCAATGCGAAGCTGAAGGGCTTCATAACCGCCCGGTGTATTGATCGCTGCGGCAATGCGCCGGATCCCCTCGGCGGTGGCATCGGCGACGGTCAGAATCGCTTGAGCCTCGCCTTCCGCTTCATTGATCTGCTGCTGCTTGCGTGCCTCAGAAGTCTTGATCGTCTTCTGTTTCTCGCCCTCCGCCGTGTTGATCGCGGCGTCTCGCGTGCCTTCCGAGGTCAGAATCATTGCGCGCTTCTCGCGCTCGGCGCGCATCTGCTTCTCCATGGCAGAGAGGATGTCCTGCGGGGGAGCGATGTTCTTGATCTCGTAACGCAGGACTTTCACGCCCCATGGCTCCGTTGCCTTATCCAGCTCGCTCACGACGGCGGTGTTAATGTTGGTTCGTTCCTCGAACGTCTTGTCGAGGTCGATCTTCCCGATTTCGCTACGAAGCGTTGTTTGCGCGAGCTGGATGATGGCGAAGCGGTAATCCGCGATGCCATAACTGGCGCGTTCGGGATTGAGAACCTTCAAGTAAAGGACGCCATCCACGCTCACCTGTACATTGTCCCGTGTGATGCAGACTTGTTCGGGTATGTCAATGGCGACTTCTTTGAGGGAATGACGGTAGCGGATCACGTCAATAAACGGAGTCAGCAGGTGGAACCCTGCATCCAGCGTACCGGCATAACGGCCGAGGCGTTCGACAACGTACGCATTCTGCTGAGGGACCACGACGGCTGTTCGAGCGACGATAATCAGCAGGAGCAAAATTAGCCCTGCCAGGACCAATAAGCTACCCACGGATGCCTCCTTTTCGGAAAAAGTGAAATCAGTTACGGATGTATAAAGTAAGACCTTCCACGCTTTCGACCTTACAGCGCTGCGACTTCAAAATAGGCGTTGTTCCTACGTTGTGCGCACTCCAGGCTGTACCTCGCAGTTCGGCTTTGCCGAAGCCGTTGACCGCAATGTCGTCCAGGGCAATGGCGGTCTCGCCAATCAGCGAGTCGATGACGGCGCTCGCCCGTGCGCGGCTTGCAACGAGCCGGCGGCGGAATACAGCGAGCGAGGTCAGAGAAAGAGCAGCGAAAAACAGGAGCTGTAAAGATGGAGTAAGCGAGCAATAAGCAGTAATCAGACCTACAAGGAGAGCGCCAACACCGAAGAAGAAGAGGTAGAAGCCTCCAGGAGTCAAGAGTTCGGCAAGAAGCAGCAGGAAGCCGAACAGCAGCCAAAGCCACCAGACCATTGTTCCCTCACGAGTTATGGATAATCGAGGGTATCAGATCCGGGCGGCGGATTGGCTGGCGGATTCCGCGATCCCGCGGGCGACGTTGACGCGCGAGAGCAGCAACAACCCGATCAGGAAAAAGACGATCAGAGAGAGGATCCCGAGGCGGTAACTCCCGGTGAATTGAAGTGCCAGGCCGAAGAACAGCGGGCCGAGCCAGCTCGTGCCTTTGTCGCTAATCTCATACAGGCTGAAATACTCTGCCTCGCGTCCCGCCGGAATCATGAGCGAGAAAATGGAGCGGCTGAGAGCCTGGCTGCCTCCGAGGACCAGTCCGACGAATACGGCCATCATGTAGAATTCAGCTTCCGTCCGGACGGCAAGGTAAATGTAGATGAGCGTTCCAGTCCAGATCACGAGGCTGAGCATGACAGCACGCTTGTTCCCAATCCTTGAGGCGATCCAGTTGAACAGGAGGGACCCGAAGAAGGCGACGAATTGCACAAGGAGAACCACGGACGTAAGCGTCGTCATCGAGAGCTTGAGCTCTTCCTGGCCGAATTGGGAAGCAAGCATGATGACCGTCTGAATTCCGTCGTTATAGATGAGGAATGCGACCAGAAAGAGAATCGCCTGGGGGTACTTCCCGATGTCGGCGATTGTCTCGCGGAGCTGTTTGAAGCCGATGCCAACGAACGATGTTCCTGGAGGCAGCGCTTTCCGCGGATCCCGATTCCGAAGGTAAATCAGCGGGATTAGGGTGAAAACAGCCCACCAAACGCCTGCCGATGCGAGACTGATGCGGACCGCCTGGCCCTGGGTCAGGCCGAAATCCGCGGCGCGCGAATAGAACAGGAGGTTCAGGGCCAAGAGGATGCCGCCCCCGGCGTAGCCCAATCCCCAGCCCTTTGAGGAGACCGCGTCGCGCTGCTCGGGTGTGGCGATCTCGGGAAGGAATGCATTGTAGAGAACCGTCGACGCGCCGAAGCTGAGATTTGCAATCAGGAACAGGACTCCGCCGAGGAGGTAGCGGGTTCCGTCGAGAAAGAACATCGCTACCGTGCAAAACGCGCCGACGTATGCGAAAAATCCTAGCAACTCCTTTTTGCGGCGTCCGTAGTCCGCGATGGCCCCGAGCAGGGGCAGCGTCACCACCTGGGAGAAAACGGAAAGGGAAACCAAGTAGGCCCAATAGGAGCCCGGATGCACCTGGATGCCGAGCGGATAAACAAAGCCGTCTTCACTGGCTGCATTCTTGGCAAGCACCGTCAGCCAGGGGCCCAGGAAGAGCGTAACGACGGTTGTCATGTACGCTGAGTTCGCCCAGTCGTATACATACCAGGCGCGCTGCTCTCGAACGTTGGAGGCTGTGGAGCCGGGAGGAGGTGGTGTCATTCGTTCGGCAACTTGCGTTATAGACGGAGATTTACAATGCGGTCTTCACCGACGGGACCGTCCATGACGACGTGAAGATTGTTCCGGTCTGCATCGTAGTGCCATTTCCCGGGTCCCCGCAACTCCCGGGCAGGACCACGGTGATGAATGATCCATTCATAGGTGCGCGACACTTTGGATTCAATCTCGAGGCGCATGTAGTCGCCCGCGGGAGCGGCGTGGAACTGGCTGCTCTCTCCGACCTCCGTCTCGAAAAGGAAGAACTCTGCTCCAAGATTTGGAAAGTAGTGGAGCTCGATGGATCCGTCACTCCGGGAGAAGGGAACGATCGATCCGTTACGAGCCAGCAACGGAGGTCCTTGCGGCGGGCTTGCCACTTCGACCGTCCGGCGGCCACGGTGCTCCTGATTTGTGTGGAGGTCTGTCCAAATCCCCATCGGCAGGTACACGCTGCGCCGTTCCGCCGCAGTCAGAAGAGGGGCCACGAGCAGTTCGTCACCAAGCAGAAAGGCGTCGAGCCGCCGGGTCGTTTGCGGATCAGTGGCAAACTGCAGGGGCAGGGGATGAATCATGGGCAGACCGAGGTCGTGCGCCTCCTGGAGGTAGGTAGCGAAATAGGGCGCAAGGCGAGAGCGCATCGCGGCGACGGATTCGTGAGCCCTCGAGGCGACAACGAAGGGCATCACCGCCGCTAACTGGCGAGCGCGGTCGAGAAGCGCTGGCCCGGCAAGTTCGAAGGCAGACAGGTCGAATGCCGGTGCGTGGATTCCAGAAAACGAGGCGTGAATGAGCGTACGGACGGTCTCGTTTAAGGAGTCCCAAGTTGCTTTCGGTGGTCCAGGCAGGAGGAATGCCTCCCTGGGAAGCTCCCCTGGGCGTCGAATGCCGAAATCAGGCATGCCGTCGAATTCGGGCGGACGCACGAGGGCGTGTTCCTCAAGGACGCTCTTTGGATACGGGCCGAAGTAGAAGGCGTACTCTACTTTGTCGGCGTCGGGAATGGAGACGACGTGCCGGGCGGTGAGGTCAAAATCGAACTCTCCGCGGTGGAGGTGGTACATTCCATAACCGGCCGTCGATATCAGCAGCGGGTGGCGAGTCGTGAGGCGGCGGCCCCGGGCGTTGAGATCGGGTTCGCTGCGGGGGCCTAAACCGTAGATCTGCTCGTCTTTCTGCAATGCGAACTGGAGTGTGACGCGATCCCGGGAGCGCCGCGCAGGAGCAGTTTCGCGCAGAAGCAGCTTGCCCTCGTCATCCCTCACTGTCAGAAGAAATGACTTTTTGTCCACCTGAACCCTCAGGTACCTGGTCTGCAGCTCGACGCTCTGTCCTTCCTCAAACGCCGTGAACTCCACCTGCCGGTACGGCAGCCGAGGCGATGGTGCGGAGTCCGGCCAGCGGCGGATGAGGGCGAACGAGGAAGGGGAGATCCACTGGATTTCCAGGCTGCCATCGGGAAGCTGGAATTGAGCTCCGCGCCGATCCCAGGTCCAGGAAGGGCGAGCGCCCGACAGCAGGCGGGTTCCAAGCAATGCGAGCAGATGCCTGCGGTTCATGATGGGATCTACCCGAGGATCGCCACGGGATGTATCTGAATCTCACCTGTGACCCGAGCGGCTCCGTCACCGATGAAAACATTCACTTCGGAACGCACGCCGAACTCCGGGAGATAGACGCCGGGTTCGATCGAGAAGCAGGTCCAGGGAATGAGCCGCCGGGTGTCGTGAATCTCCAGGTTGTCCATGTTGGCTCCTGCTCCGTGCACGTCTTCGCCGATGGAGTGACCGGTGCGGTGAAAGAAATTGTTGCCGAAACCCCTTTCCTTGATGTAACCGCGCGCGACATCGTCGACCTGGAAGCCGCAGATTGGCGTCCCGGTTTCAACGGCCTTCTTCACAAAGCCGACAGCGCGGTCCCTGGCTTCCCGCACGATTGAGAAGATATTCTGGCGGTCGTCCGGCACGGAAGCTCCGCAATGTCCGGTCCAGGTGATGTCATAGTAGACGCTGCCCGGACGGTTGAGCTTTGCCCACATGTCAATCAACACCCAGTCGCCGTTGCGAATCGGGGTGCTGTTGCTTTCGGTAGGCTCAAAATGGGGATCGCTGGAGTTGCGGTTGACGCCGACGATGGGGCCGTGGTCGGTGAACAGGTCATTTTCGCGGAACTGGTTGAGGATGAACTGCTTTACGTCGAATTCGGAGATGGTTTGGTTTGAGCGCAGAGCGTCGCCGATGCGTTGGAAGGCGGCGCGACGGATCGAATCGATGCGACGGCCTGCTTCCAAATGGCTTTCCAGCTTGGCCTGATCCCATCTCGCCTCAAAGTATTGGATGAGATTGTCCGAGCTAACTACTTCTATCCCAAGGCCTTTTACGAGTTCAACTGTTCCGGCGTCGACCATCGAGATGTAGGGGACGGCGCATCTGGGTGAGTATTGCATCGCGACCTTGCGGCAGCCGGAAAGGAGCCGGGCGAGCGCCTGCTGTTGTTCCACCCAGCCGGAGTAGGGAGTTTTCCGGCCAGGCAGGGCGTCCAGCATCGTGCTCTCGATCCGGTGAACCAAGCCACGCGGCTCTCCCTGGGCGGGAATCAGGTAGTACCAGCGGCGGGTGGGCTGCTGCCGGGTCTCCAGCTGCAGCACGCGGTAGGCCAGCGGATCCCGCCTGTGATGGTCGAAGAAGAGCCAGCCGTCAAGGCCTTCGTCTCGGAGCGCGTCCTGGATTTCAGCGATGTTCATTGTTGGAAACTGCCGCCTTCTCCCACTTGAAGTGTGACCGAAGGTGCACTACGCCGGCGAGGTCCTTCGGTTCGATTACGGCAAACGAAAGTGCGTCATTCAGCCAATCCTGGCTCGTTCCATCCCAATGCTGCGTGGCAACCGTCAGTGTATATTCGTTGCGAGCGAGCAGGCAATCGAAGGTGAAGTCCAGCAAGAGTTCGTCGCCGGCACGGAAGGAACCGAGTTCCTGCTGCTCGATGCGCGTGTTGGTGCCGAAGATGTCCATTCCAAGCCGGTTGCGGATCAGCAGGCCCACCACAG
>Ga0207874_1004489_pt1 | contig 10280 bp, 18 predicted proteins | sample HigsolmetaAR201D_FD_184833 | JGI IMG/M metagenome (GOLD analysis project Ga0207874, IMG submission 184833) | Ionic liquid and high solid enriched microbial communities from the Joint BioEnergy Institute, USA - AR20-1-D (SPAdes) (version 2) ... | reverse complement strand
AGTCCGAAGTGCTCATCCTGCACGTCCGTTCGTCAGAATGCGCCCGCTGACCGTCCTGATCGGCATCGTGATGGGCTCGTCGGTCTCCCTGGCCGTCGGGCTGGTGCTGACGTGGGTCGTTTTCCTGTTCCTGCCGGAGTACTCCGACCGTCTGGCGCCGGAGCGCGCGCCCTTGGCGCAGGCCATCGGCATCTTCACCCTGCTGGCCGCCGTGGCGGTCCTGAGCTTCTATGGGGACCTGCGACGCCGCCCCTGGCGAACCGCGGCCCACCTGGCCCTCGTGGGTGCCCTGGCGCTCGCGGTCTGGACCTACTGGCCGCGCTGAGCCGGCAGGCGTCACGGAAGCTTCCGGCAGCCCGGCAGGCCGGTCGTGTTCCAGCCCGAGCCTGCTTGCCGGGCACCGATCAGACGGAGCCGCGACGCCGTCCGAGCAGAGTCTTCCAGCGGCCGCTCGTGCTGGCGTTGTAGGGGTCGTAGCCCTGGCTCTCGTTCGAGGCGGTGTACTCGTCGAGCAGAGCGAGTGTGACGCGGCTCAGGCCGTTCGACCGGGCTTCTTCTTCGGGTGGGGTGCCTGCGGGTATCGGTCTGCCCGCGGCTCCCCGGGTGGGGTCCTTCATCGATTCGTTCTTCTGATGGTCGTTATCGTTGTTTCGCGAAGCATGTCACATTCGCGACCCCTCCACCTGTGAAGGGCTTCACAGTCCTCCGGAAGTGTCACGCAGCGACGGGTTTCAGTCTTCGGCCGGCGCGGTACGGCGGAGGACGTACATCACGCCGCGGATGAACTGCGTCAGGACGTAGGGACCGAGCGCCACGATCCAGAATGCGGGCGAACCGCCTGCCAGCCCTGAAAGGAAGTCGGCGAAGAGTGCCGCCATTCCGCCGTTGTCGTAAGGACCGAGGATGAGCTGACCCACGAACCAGATCAGCAGCGGCAGGACGAGGACTCCGCACAGCAGAGCGAGAGCGAGGATCAGCAGCTCGCGGCGGACGGGCGACTGCGCGGTGAGAAGGCTGCGGGCGTCGTTCATCGTGCTCAATCGGCGGTTCCTCGGCTGTGCCTGGCCGGGCGGAGCCGGCCGACGCGGGCATAATACCGTGTCATGGAAACCATCAGAGCCGCCGTGATCGGCGTGGGTTATCTGGGGCGCTTCCACGCGCAGAAGTACGCCGCAGCGGCAGGCTGTGAGCTCGTCGCCGTGGTGGATCCCCGCGACGAGACGCGTTCCGCCGTCGGCGCGGAGCTGGGCGTACGTGCGGTATCGGATCATCGGGAGCTTCTCGGCAAGGTGGACGCGGTGAGCGTCGTGACGCCGACGCCGGCGCATTACGCGATCACGCGCGATTTCCTCGAGGCGGGCGCCCACGTGCTCGTCGAGAAACCCATCACCGATACGCCCGAGCAGGCCCGCGAGCTCATCGAGCTGGCGAGGCGCAAGGGACGCATCCTGCAGGTAGGGCACCTCGAGCGCTTCAATGCCGCGATCCTCGCTGCCGAGCCGTACCTGCGCGCACCGCGCTTCATCGAGTGTCACCGGCTCGCGCCGTACCGGGAGCGCGGCACGGACGTCAACGTCGTCCTGGATCTCATGATCCACGACATCGACATCGTGCAGACGATCGTCGGCGCGCCCATCGCCTCGATCGACGCGATCGGAACGCCGGTGTTCTCCGACGAGATCGACATCGCGAACGCGCGCATCCGGTTCGAGAACGGCTGCGTGGCGAACGCCACGGCGAGCCGCGTCAGCCTCAAGACCGAGCGCAAGCTCCGGATCTTCGAGGACGAGGCTTACCTCTCCATCGACCTGCAGCAGAAGATCCTCACCCTGATCCGCAGGAAGCCCGGCGGCGTGCTCGAGCCCGGCCAGCTTCCGGTCACGATCGAGGAGCGCAGCTTCGATCAGGGGGACGCGCTGAAGGCGGAGATCGAGTCGTTCCTGGACTGCATCCGCACCGGTCGCGAGCCGATCGTGCCCGGGGAGGCAGGGCTGCGGGCCCTCGAGACTGCGATGCGCATCACGGAGCAGGTGCAGCAGGGGCTGCGGAGGGGCGGGCAGACCGGGTACCCGGGGCCGGCCGCCTCGACCTGAGCGGGCTTGAATTCGTCCCGTGCCGCTCCAGATAACGCGGCATGGACACGCAACTGGTCACACTTGTCGGTCCCCGGTCTGCCGTCGAGCTCGACCTCATTGCGGATCTGATCTGCCCCTGGTCGTTCCTCGGGAAGCGCAGCCTCGAGCGGGCGCTGGCCAACCTGATCGGCGCGCCGGTCCGTCCGCTGCGCTGGCATGGTCTGCCCCTGCAGGAGGTGCGTGAGGGCCAGCAGATCGCCTGGCGTGACCATCTCGCGAAACGCCTCCCCTGGGGCGTCACGCCGGAGTACGCCGAGCGTTCCCTCCGCGAGGCCGGCCGCGCGCTCGGAATCCAGTTCGATTTCGACCGCCTGCGCACCGTGCCCGATACCCGCGAAGCGCATCGCCTGGTGAAGCTCGCGGGTCGGGAGGGGCGTCAGGGAGACGTCGTCGACGCGCTCTTCAGCGCCTTCTTCGAGCAGGGCCGCGACATCGGCGACGTCGGGGTGCTCCAGGACGTGGCCCGCGAATGCGGCCTCAGCGCCGACACGCTCGCGGCGTTCGCGGATCCTGCAGAGGGGCGCGAGGAGGTCATCGCCGAGGAGAAGCGTCTGCGGGGCTTCGGCGTGGTGGGCACGCCCAATCTGCTCATCAACGGGCGCATCCTCGTGCCCGGGCCTGCGGACGTCTCGACGTACCTGCAGGCACTCGACCAGGCGCTCTTTCCCGAGCTGCCCCTCCGCGAGGACAAGCGGCGGCTTCACTGACGGCGCCTCATGAATCCGCCGGACGTTCGAACTCGAGACGTCCGGCGCGCTACCCTTCGTTCTCATCGATTCGAGCCGCTCGAGGAGCGCAGGAGCCGCCATGCAGCCCGATCACTTCCGCAGCTCACCCCGTCCCGTCACCGTGGCGGCGACCCAGTTCTCCTGCGACTGGAACATCGACGCGAACATCGCAAAGGCGGAGCGGCACGTCCGCGAGGCGGCGGCGCGAGGCGCGCAGATCATCCTTCTGCCGGAGCTGTTCGAGACGCCTTACTTCTGCATCGAGCAGGACTCGAGGCACCTGCGGCTCGCACGCTCCGTCGACGAGAGCCGCGTGGTTCGGCACTTCCGGCAGCTCGCGCGGGAGCTCGAGGTCGTGCTGCCGATCAGCTTCTTCGAGCGGGCAGGGCAGGCGTTCTTCAACTCGATCGCCATCGCCGACGCCGACGGATCACTGCTCGGTGTGTACCGCAAGTCCCACATTCCGAACGGGCCGGGCTACCAGGAGAAGAACTACTTCAGCCCGGGGGACACGGGCTTTCGCGTCTGGAACACCCGCTATGCGCGTATCGGCGTGGGCATCTGCTGGGACCAGTGGTTCCCCGAATGCGCGCGCGCGATGGCGCTGATGGGTGCCGAGCTGCTCTTCTATCCGACGGCGATCGGGAGCGAGCCGCCGCCCGCACCGCCCGTCAATTCCCGCGAGCACTGGCAGCGCACGCAGCAGGGCCACGCGGCGGCGAATCTGATGCCGCTCGTCGCCTCGAACCGTTACGGCCTCGAGCGCTCTCTGCAGAATCCGGAAGGCCTCTACATCAATTTCTACGGCTCTTCCTTCATCGCCGATGCGATGGGCGCGAAGGTCGCCGAGGCGCCGCAGGAAGGCGACGCGGTGCTGACCGCGACCTTCGATCTCGCGGAGCTCGCGGACATGCGCAACAACTGGTTCGTGTTCCGCGACCGCCGACCGGATCTCTACGGCGTGCTCCTCACGCTCGACGGGCAGGGTGCACGTTCCTGAGCGAGCCGCACCGAAGGGACAGCCGAGGCTGGAAAGCTCAGCCAGGGTTCTGACGCCGCAGCCACTCGCGGGCGTCCTTCAGGTCCTGCACGAAGCGGCCGTATTCCGCGCGCCGCTGCGCCTCTTCCGGCAGACGCAGCAGATAAGACGGATGGATCGTCACCCAGACGTGAGCGCTCGTCGTGAGCGGCATCGGCGTGCCGCGCAGGTGCGAGACCGTCACCGGTCTGCCGAGGAGGCTCCGTGCGGCAGTCGCGCCCAGCGCGATGATGAGCGTCGGATCGACGAGCCTCAGCTCCTCTTCGAGCCACCAGTGGCATGCCCTGATCTCGCCGACCGAGGGCTTCACGTGCAGGCGCCGCTTGCCGCGGAGCTGATACTTGAAGTGCTTGACCGCGTTCGTGACGAAAACTTCGTCGCGTCCGATCCCCGCGTCCTGGAGGGCGCGATCGAGCACGGCGCCGGCAGGTCCGGCGAACGGATGACCGGACTCGTCTTCCACGTCGCCGGGCGCTTCGCCGACCAGCATGAGCGGCGCAGGCGACGCGCCTTCGCCCGGAACCCCCTGTGTCGCCGCCCTCCAGAGTGCGCAGCGGCGGCAGGCGTTCACCGCCTCACGCAGCTCATCCAGCGAGGTGAGGGTACGGGTTCCGTCAGTCGCGCCGCCGGGCGGCACGTCGCGACCGACGCGACCGACGTGCCGCCCGGCATCCGTGGAATCACGCGGTCCGGCCATCGAGGCATTCCCGAAGCGCTCACTGCTGTCTCAATGGTCCGGAACCGCACTGAGTTCCGCAGCCCGCGCCGCGGCTAGAGCCCGAGCTCGCTCAGACCCGGGTGATCGTCGGGCCGCCGGCCGAGCGGCCAGCGGAACTTGCGCTCGCTCTCCTTGATGGGAAGGTCGTTGATGCTCGCGTACCGCCTGCGCATCAGTCCGTTCTCGTCGAACTCCCAGTTCTCGTTCCCGTAGGAACGGAACCAGTTGCCGGAATCGTCGTGCCACTCGTACGCGAATCTCACGGCGATGCGGTTGCCCTCGAAGGCCCACAGCTCCTTGATGAGCCTGTAGTCGAGCTCGCGCGCCCACTTGCGCCTGAGGAACTCGATGATCTGCTGCCGCCCGCGCGGGAACTCCGCGCGGTTGCGCCATTCGCTGTCGATCGTGTACGCGAGCGCGACGCGCTCGGGATCGCGGGTGTTCCACGCGTCTTCGGCCATGCGGACCTTCTGCGTGGCCGTCTCGCGCGTGAAGGGCGGGAACGGAGGACGGGCTTCGACCTGTGTGCTCATGTGCGGATTCCCTCTTCCGATTGAACGGCTCGCGGTAAGCCTCGTGGGATTCTAGCGGTGCGCTTCGTGACCGCCGAAACGGTGACTCGGCAGTGCGTGCCGCAGGGCACGTCTTTCGCTACGTGTGGCGTATCGACCGCTTCTGGAGGTTCGATCGATGATCGAGCATCATGATGTAGACGACGCCGTCACCCGGCCGGACGGCTCGGATCGCAGCCGGGTGATCGCGCCGAGCGCAGACGAGCTGCGCGAGCTGGAGGACCGTTTCCACGCCTGCGACGCCGACGGCGACGAGCGCATCGCTTTCAGCGAGTTCGAGCGGCTGCTCGAGATCGCCGGAGTGAAGCTCACCGACGAGGAGGAGCGTCGCGCGTGCTTTTCCGAGATCGACCTCAACCGCGACGGCGAGATCGACTTCGGCGAGTTCACCGACTGGTGGATCAGGCGTCCCTCCTGACGGGTGGTGCACGGACGAGGTGGCCGAATGACCAGGATCCAGCGCGAAGATTTCTACGAGGTCCTCGAGCAGCTCGCACAGGAGCTGGCTCCGCTTCAGCGCTCCGAGGAAGCGGCGCTCAGGCGTCTGCTGAGCGCACCGCCGGCGGAGCGCGAACGCCTCCTCGAGGAATACCTGGCGGTTCTCGCGCTGACCGAAGGCTGCATCGAAAGACGCAGGCGCTTCCTCGAGTCGTACAGACCCTGAGCTTCGACCGCCACATCTGCGCCGCGAGCCCGCTCATCCGCAGAGGCGGAGGATATGCCGCCGTTCCGTGCGGGCGGGCTGAGCACGTCCTCGTGACGGCCGTTCATGGAGGCCAGACGCAGGTGAGGCCGTCTGCGCGGGCATCTGGTTCCTGAGATTGACTTCCATGGCGCCGTACGCGTCGAGCACGGTCGCATCCCGGGTATTGCGGGCGAGATCGCGGACGTCCTGCGTCAGCCACGGGGCACCCTGACGACAGGGGTTTGCGGAGGCTCGCCGGGCGGCAGATGGGCGGGCGCGGGCACGCCTTCCGGTCCGAGCGAGCGCACGAAGTGATAGATCGCGAGGAGATCCTCGTCGCTCATGTCGCGCAGTGCGAACCAAGGCATGGGAGGGCGCATCGGCCGCCGTGCGACTTCCAGCCACTGCTGCGCCGTGATGTCGCGTACGAGGAGCCGCAGGTTCGGCGGATACGTCGTGCCCCATGGACCGTGCCAGCCGATCCGATCGCCCACGAGCCACTGCGATTCGGCGACTCTCCCGGCGCTCGCGGTGTAACCGGGTGTGTGACAGTCGTTGCAGCCGGTGATCTTCACGAGATAGCGGCCGTGTTCGACCGTCGAATCGTCTGCGGCGATGTCAGTGACCAGGGCGCGCTCACCGATGCGCACGGCGAACACGATCGGCGCCGACGAAAGAGCGGTGAGTGCGATCGCACCCGCCGCGCAGAGTGCGCGATTGCGGAGATGACTCATCATGCCGAGACCACCTGTCCGTACATGCCGAGCCATACGATCCGGACGGCGATCGGTGACATCGACATCGGAGGCTTCGGCACGCGGCAACGTACGGTTCCGCACGCGCTCACGATCTCGCGATGTCACCGGCACGCATCGGCGGCGTAATTCACCACGGATCTTTCAGCGCGGATCACACCCTCGCGACGGGCGATGCCCATGGATGGCGCATTCGGATCGACGGTCTCTTCCGGTGAGACTCAGCTTCCGCTCGGGGCGCGGCCGGGCAAGGAACGGCGTTCCTCTGCGGGGTCACGGCTCGTAGCATCCGCGGGAATGGGACGGGCTGCCGCGTCGCTGGGCGAGCTCATGGAACGCTACGCCGCAGGCGATGATTCGGTCTTCGATCGGCTCTACGATGCGATGTCGCCGCCGCTCTACCGGTTCTGCCTGCGTCTCACCGCGCGGCGCCATGAGGCCGACGATCTGTTTCAGGAAACCTTTCTGAAGCTGCATCGCGCGCGTGCCACGTATGCACCCGGATCCAACGCGCTGCACTGGTCCTTCGCGATCGCCCGATCCGTCTATCTCACGCGATTGCGCTATTCGCGGCGTCGCCCCGAGGCGACCGACGCGACGAGCGATGTCGCACAGCGCGACGAGCTGCAGTCCGAGGAGCTGAGCACGCCGGAGGCGCAGCTCGCTGCGGAGCACCTGCTCGACGTCCTGACCGTCGAGCTCGGCAGGATGTCCGAGAAGAACCGGAGCGCCTACATCCTGCTGCGAGAAGAGGGCCTCAGTGCGAAGGACGCGGCGTCGTTGCTCGGAACGACGGTCGACGTGGTGAAGCAGCGCGCCCACCGTGCGTACGAGCATCTCAGAGCGGCGCTGGGCGATGCAGGCTGGAAGGAAAACCGAAATGATGCGAACAGAGATCCATCGCCGACCGGCTCGTGACGTCGAGCCCGGCGAGGCGCTGCGCACCCGCATACGCGAGTCAGTCTCGGTAACGAAGTCTTCGTCGATCGGTACGCGGACACGTCTCGCGGCGGCGTTCGCAGTGATACCGCTCTTGGCTGCGCTCGTCGTCTGGAGCGTGTCCGAGTGGGTGTACGGCCGACCGGCGGCCGGGCTCGATGTCGGCGCGCAGTCCGCGATGAGGCTGCTGTGGGCGCTGGCGCCGCTCGTCGCGATGACCGTTGCGTCCACGCTCATCGCGGCGTGGCGCGGCCAGCGGGGCTTCGGGGCGAGCGCACTGTGTCTCGCGCTCGCGCTGGCGCTCGTCGCGCCGCTCTACGCGGCATTCACCGTTCCAGATCCCGTCCATGTCGACGATCCCGTGGTGGCGGGTGTCGTGATCTCGCCCTGGGGTCTGCGCTGCGTGACGATCGCGGGCGTCGTCGGCGTTACGGTGCTCGTGGGCCTGACCATGGCTCTGCGTCGCGCCGTTCCGGTCGCGAGCCGTCTGCGCGGTGGGGCGCTCGGTGCAGCGGCGGGCGCGTGGGCAGGTCTTGCGGTGTTCCTCTTCTGCCCTTCAGGCGATCAGTTGCACCTGCTCGTCGGGCACGTGCTGCCCGTCGCGGTGCTGACACTTGCCGGAGCTCTCGCGACACCGTCCGCGCTGCGGCCCTGATCGGGCCGCAGTCGGGCGATTTCGCGGTGCTCGAAAAAGCAGGAGAAGACTGCTGGATTCGGAATCCGGACCGGTTGTCGCCCGATCCGGCAGGAAGATGGTGGAGGCGGGGAGAAGCTAAACGAGGCTCTAAGTGGCTGTTGCCGCTAGGTAATCGCCGCAGACTCCGCCTACGTTACCCCTACAGTTACCCCTCTGCGCCGTTGCCATAGGCGGCGCCGCAGCGGATAGCCCGCCACGGCGCCTAACCACAACCAGAAACGGAGGGTCGATCAACGATGTCCACGAAGAAATCCCCGCGCCGCGCCCGGCGCACGGTGAGGAAAGAGCCGTACCGTCTGCGGCCCGTCGAGGTCGAGGCCATCCATAACCAACTGCTCGGCGTGCTGGCCGCCACCCGCGCGGCCGCCACGTCACTGACGCTGCGCGGGCCGATTCACCCATACGATCTGGGGATGACACTCTCGCGGGCCGCAGTCCTGCCGCTGGAGTCGATTGTGACGCGTCTCGGCGGGGAGGTTCGGCGATGAGCACTCCGCACACCAACCTTGCCGAACGGCTCGAGACCGAACGTCAGCGGCTGTTTTCCGCACGGGCCATCGTCTCGCTGGTCATAACGCGCCTCAACGCTGTGATCGACGGCGACGAGGATGAGCTCGATATCTGGGATCTCACCGGCGAACTGAGCCGCGCTCTGCGTGGTGTGCACGAGCTTCTCGACCAGGTCGCCGGGCGCCTCGAGGAGCTGGGCAAGGAGGCGCAAACATGAACCGCGAGACACTGACCCAGCAGCTCGAGGCACAGCGCGAGCGGATTTTCGAAGCGATGGCGTGCATCGCCGTGGTCCGCGAATTGCTGCCCCAGGACGACGAATATAGTCGCCGAACGGTGCTCGAGCTCGTGCATCGGATGCTCGACGAGGTCGCCGGCGAACTGGACCCGGTCGCATTCCTGGACTGACCGCCCGCAGCGTCGAGACCCAAGGCCGGGCGCCCGTGGCCCGGCCTTTTTCGTGTCGGCCGGCACTCGAACTCAAGCTCGGTGTGCATCAGCACCAGCAACCGAATGCCGCGAGCACGCCGCGAAAGCCATCCGCCACAGCCGCGGGAACAGCCGTCCGCGCGTCCAGGCGCAAACGACGGTGCCCTCGATCTCATGGCCCTCGGCCGGGACCGCGCCGTCCGCGCACGCGAGCCACAGCGCGCCGTCGCGCTCCGCGAGTTGCTTGACCGCGCGCTCGTAGCGGATGCTGCCCTCGCCGATCATGTGCGGCCGCCGGTAGGCCATCGTCGTCAGGACGAGGTCGCCGGGCTGCGGCTCGATCTCCGTCGTCACACAGAGCACGTCTCCATCGCGCAGCCACGGGGCCAGACAGTCCCCGCACAGCATGAAGGGCATGGCCCGCTTGAGCGCCGCGCGGGCCTCGCGAATGCCGCGCTCAGCAAAGAGCCGCGGGCCGGCGGGAAGCCACGCGACGAACAGCCGAAATGTCAGCCGCTCAAGGCGCGTCAGTTTCAGCGGTACTTGCACCGAGAGCCTCCCAGGTCTCGCCGTGCTCGTCGCGGAACGTGAGCCCTCCGAGCGTGACGTTAATCAGCACTGTTTTGACGGCGATCGCAGCGGTGCTGGTGCTCGCCGCGAATGCGGCGATCGTCTGCAACGCGGGTAATGCTGGCGGCATGGATCACCTCATGCCGGACTCAGGTCGTAGAAGCCGCGACGGATACGATCGACGATGCGCGCCTCGAGCTCGGCGTTGTTTTGGCGCAGGATCTCAGGCATGGCGCGGATGAAGTCCGGCGTCGCGTGGCGCGCGTCGATATGCGTCGTGATGTTGATCACCGGGCCGGCGCGCAGCGCGTGGTTCGGGACGATCGTGCCGCGCTCAGCCGGCAGAAGAAGCTCCGGCCCCCGCTCGCCGACGAGATAGGCGCGACCGGCATCCACCGGACCGCCCTCGGCGCGCTTGCCGCCGAACAGGCCGCCGATGATGTTCCCAAGGAAGCCGCTGAGGCCGCCGCCCTCACCCTTCCGGCCGAAGATCGCATCTAGGA
>Ga0207874_1004486_pt1 | contig 10283 bp, 5 predicted proteins | sample HigsolmetaAR201D_FD_184833 | JGI IMG/M metagenome (GOLD analysis project Ga0207874, IMG submission 184833) | Ionic liquid and high solid enriched microbial communities from the Joint BioEnergy Institute, USA - AR20-1-D (SPAdes) (version 2) ... | reverse complement strand
GACCGCCCGAAACTAGGGCGCGTTTTAGCGCGACGGGTGATTCGTGTGACCGCCGGAACTCCTCCGGACCTCGTGATCAGGGTGCCGTCTCTTTCCCGCTAAAGTTAGGCATCGCCTGGCTGTTCGCTGAGTGGAGTCCTATGATCAGGAGTGCTCTCAGCGTGTCCTCCGTATCCTCAGCATCCTAACCAGGGCACAATGCCTCCCTGGGGCGTGTTCACACTACGCGCAAGGCCTCGACGATGAGTGCGAATGAGAGAAACCCGAGGAAAATAACGTCGAGTTCATCCAGGCGTTCACGCACTCACATGACTGATTTCGCGCGTCCTTTTCCTTCCCCTAAGGGGGGGCGGCCGCGCGTCTCACGAACCAATGGCCGCCTTTGAACCCGCCGGCCTGACGAACTGAAGGATTGCCACCGCTAAAACGTTGCACTATTATCGTTCCTTACATCTAATATCGACAGAACGAGTACGGCACCGAGGGCCGATTCTTACAGGCTGTTTACGGAAGTCCAGGTGTTGAGCACGAGCTGCCTCGATGACATTCGATGATTTCTTCCGGCGCCTCACAGGCTACCGGCCCCATGATTGGCAGGCGCGTCTGGCGGGAGATAGCGTCTGCAGGAATCGACTGATTCGCATCCCCACCGGATTCGGCAAGACTGCGGGAGTTACCAGCGCTTGGCTCTGGAACCGCGTGTGCCAACGAAACGACGATTGGCCGCGCCGGCTCGTCCTTTGCCTGCCGATGCGGACGCTTGTCGAACAGACAGAACACGCGGTCCAGGAGTGGCTCAGCCGTGCGCAACTCAACGTGCAACCACGTGTCCACGTCCTGCTTGGAGGGCTGTCGCTCTCCGATTGGCACCTCGAACCGGAAACGGAAGCTGTCCTGATCGGCACCCAGGACATGCTCCTTTCGCGCGCTCTGAACCGAGGCTACGGCTCCGGTCGCGCCAAATGGCCGATGGAGTACGGCCTGCTGAATGTCGATTGCCTTTGGGTGATGGACGAAATCCAACTCATGGACGTTGGCTTGGTCACAAGCGCGCAGCTCCAGGGGTTTGCCGATAACGATCAAAGCGAGGGCAGGCTGCCGCGGCCGCGCCGGACATGGTGGATGAGTGCGACTCTGCAGCGCGATTGGCTGCGCTACGCACCGGCGTTGAGAAACGTCGCTGAGCTGCCCATAACGGAACTGGAACCGGCAGAGAAAACAGGGAACCTGTGGACGGTGGAGAAATCCATCCGGATCGAGCACGTGCCTGCGGTAGACGATCCCAAGGCGGAACGATGGGCCGAGGTCGTCGCTGGCGCCCACCGTCAAGGGGGCATCACTGTCTGTGTCGCCAATACCGTGAAGAGCGCTGTGGCGCTCTACGCGGCGCTCGAGAAGCTGAAGAAGACCGGCCAGCTTTCCGACGTTGACCTCCGGATCATCCACTCACGTTTCCGCGGCGTGGAGAGGAGACAGCGGGCCGAGGAATTCCTGAGCCGCGAGCACTGCACGGAAGGACAGAACCGAATCATCGTTGCCACCCAGGTGATCGAGGCCGGAGTGGACATCTCCGCCGACGTTCTCGTCACTGAACTCGCCCCATGGGCTTCGCTTGTGCAGCGATGGGGACGCTGCGCACGCTACGGTGGGCAAGGCCACGTCGTGATCGTAGACCGGCGCCACTCTGACGAGAGCGCGCAGAGGATCAAGGCGAAAGATGCCGCAGAGCGGGCGCAGATGCGCGAGAAGAAGGATCGTGAAATTGCGCTGCCATACGAGCTTGCGGAAATTCAGGCTGCTGCCGAGGCGATCACGCAACTGGGCGGCGCGGCGAGCCCATCGGCGATTGACTGTTTCGAGACGAATGAGGAAGAGAAGAAGGAGAGAGGTCTCCTACCCCGGCTGTATCCCTATGAACCTCTCCATGTCCTGAGCCACAGAGAGCTGCTCGACCTCTTCGACACAGGGCCAGACCTTACGGGAGCGGATATCGACATCTCGCGCTTTGTGCGCCAAGGCGACGATCGTGATGTGATGATTTGGTGGTGGCCCATTCCCGAGAATCAATCGCCCCATCCGCGGCTCCGGCCCACCCACGAGGCGCTTTGCCGCGTTCCGGTAGGTGAGGCTCGCAAGTGGCTCTTTCCCGGCGGAGGGCGTTTGGAACAGACACAGGAAGAGGAGACCTCGGATCCGGCCGTTAGAAAAGTCCGGCCGCGCGCCTGGGTCTGGAGTTATATCGACGGCAATTGGCAACGTGTCGAAGATCGCCACGTCTACCCGGGCCAGACCATCCTGGTTGACTCAAGAGCCGGCGGCTATGACGTGAATATCGGTTTTACCGGGAAGGCGGGCGTAGTTCCCGTCGAGGAAGGGCATGCGCGCCCGGTAGCCGACGCGGAAGCTGCCGACAGCGCAGAGGAGCAGGAGGATCTCAGCGAGGGACTCGAAAGCGCCAGTTGGCAGTACAAGACGATTCCAACCCACGCAGCCGAAGTGGCGAATGAGGCACAGAGGATCGCATGTGCTCTCGGTCTGAACGGAACGACGAGCCAGGCAATCAAACTGGCGGCAATCTTCCATGACATCGGCAAGGCTCACCCCGCCTTTGCTGGCGCGATTCGGGATCGAAACGGGATTCCGTCCGAGACGCCGCTGGCGAAAGCTCCGAAGGGGCGATGGCATGACGTGCGCAACATGTACAATCACAGCGAACTGGGGAAGCGTCCCGGATTCCGGCATGAACTGGCCAGCGCTCTGGGGCTTATTGACCTTCTCTGGCGTGCATGCCCAGGTCACGAGGCCATTCAAGGCCGGTACCAGGTCGTTCTGGACGCCACCGTAGGCCGGGAGCTTCCGGACGACGCAGAGCGAATTACGAAGCTCGAGGGAATTCTTGCCGAGTTCGTCGGACTGGATGAGACGGCTGTCAATCTCGTCCTCTATCTGGTAGCCTGCCATCACGGAAAAGTTCGCGCCACCTTGCCCATGAGCCCTCGCGACCAAGGAAACGCTGGCCGAGACGGAAAACTGCCTATTCGAGGGATTCATGACGGTGACGAAATCCCCGCGCTGGTCCTCGCACACCCGGCGGGCCAGGAGTGCCGCATTCCTCGGACGAGGCTCCGCTTGGATCCCGCCCGGCTGGGGCTTTCGAGCCGCTACGGTCCGAGCTGGGTTGAACGTGTGCTAGCCCTGCGCGAGCGCTACGGGAGCTTTCAACTGGCATGGCTTGAGGCGCTGTTGAGGGCGGCGGACGTGCGGGCCTCACAAATCGCGCAGCCGCTGGATCCTCGCCTCCCGGAGGACCGCGTGCAGGTACAAGCCGCGCCGGATACACAAGACCGAGATGCTGATTTTCGACAGTGGCTCGACAGCACGCTCGCTGGCGTGGATCAGGAGGTGACGGCTGCGACCACTCAAAAGCGGCGGGTACGCCGTACAGGCACAGTTTCGAAGCGCTCCCGTCGAGGTGCTTCATGACAGATCAGGTCCATGTTCATGAGCTGACTGGCATCAAACCCGATACGCTTGCGACGTATCTGGTTGGTCTCGGGATCTTCCGCCTATTGGCGGAGCAGAAGGACAGGAGCGTACGCGGGTTCTGGCGTAACGAGCATTTCGTTTTGGTGACCGAACTCGATTGGGAATCCGTAGAGCGTTTTTTTCTTCAGGAGTACAAGCCCACGCCCATCCTGGCGCCGTGGAGCGGAGGCGGAGGTTTTCTTGATATCCCAGACGAAGATCCAGAAAATGTCCCAGGAACTGACAGCCGCATTGATCGGTTGATGTCGTTTGCTTCGCCGCGTTTTCGCCCCCTGCAAATTGCAATTGAGCGTGCTCGCTCCACCATCCCGCCTGAACTCCCTCAAGTTCGCCGGGAGCGTGATCGCCTCACAGGGGAGCTGCGCGCGCAACGGGCGATCGTTCGGAGTCTCGAGCGAGGCAGTGAAGAGTACAAGCAGGCAACGAAAAGATTGAAACAACTAGAGGAGCTTCGCGCCGCAGCTCGGGAACGTGTTGAAGAGGTAAAAAGCACAATCAAGGCAGGGCTGCTCCGCAAGGTTGCGGGAAGTTGGGATGGAGCCGCCCGCGATTGGTTTGACGCTTCTGTCATTCTGGACCCGCTTGGGGAGCCAGCCTACCCGCCGCACCTTGGGACAGGCGGTAACGAAGGGAACCTCGACTACACCACGGCGTTTCAGGACAACCTCTGCCTCCTGTTTGAATCGGATGGCACGCCAACTCCCGCTGCTCAGGAGCGGTTGGTGTCGATGTTGTTGGGGAGGACTGCTCGAGTCTTGAAGTGCCAGTCGGTTGGTCAGTTCGCGCCCGGCCGAGCTGGTGGCGCTAACATGGCGTCGGGATTTGGAGGTAATCCCGTCATCAACCCATGGGAATTCGTTCTCATGCTGGAGGGCGCGGTCGTTCTTGTTGCGGGCATCACCCGCCGTGGCGACGTTGGAAGTGCACGAATCTCGTCGCCTTTTTGGGTTGAGGCAACGGCAGCAGGGTTTGCAAGCGCTTCCGAGTTGGAGGGTACGCCACGTGGCGAGCAATGGTTGCCCTTGTGGTCGCATCCGCTTCAATACGGTGAACTGCTCGAGTTGATCCGCGAGGGTCGAGCACAGATCAGCCGAAGCAGGGCGACGAGCGCCCGAGATCTTGTGCGCGCGACAGCACGGCTCGGCTTGGCGCGTGGCATCGAGTCCTTGCAGCGCTTCGCGTACCTTGAACGTAATGGCCAATCGAACCTCGCCGTGTTTGCCGGCCGCTTCCGCGTGGCCTCACGTCCTAATCAGACGTTGCTCGATGAAATCGCGCCCTGGATTGATCACCTCAACGAGCAGGCCAGGGAAAAGAACGTGCCCCTCAGGCTTCGTGCAATTGCCAAGCGGACGGAGGAAGCGCTCTTTGCCGTTTGCCGGCACGACGCGACTCCGACGGAATGGCGAGAACTTCTCATCACACTCGGACATGCCGAGCTAGCCCTCTTGCGTTGTGGGAAGAACCTGACCCGGCGGCCGCTTCCCAGGTTGAGCGCCGACTGGATATTGGTAGTGGACGATGGCTCCGAGCGGGGCAGGACCATACTCCGGCTCGCGCTGGCTCTTGCTTGCCAACACCGGCCACCTGAAAAGGACGGGTTGCCGCTGCAAGGTTCTGTTCGCTGTCACTTCCTCCCGCTGGTCGATCCGGACGAAGAAAGGCCTCGGTTCAGCCTGGACGAGCGCACCGGACGGCCTAAGCCTGATCCCGAATGCGTTTGCGTGGGCCGGAACCTCGTTACCGATGCGATTGCGATGGTGCAGCGCCGGTCAATATGGGCTCGCTGTAGCGGCACGGGGCGCGAAATGGAGCCTAAGCGTGAGAGGGTACCTAAATTGCCGCTCTGGGCAGTGAGGTCCTGCGAGGCTACGCTGGACGAGATTGGGTGGTGGCTGCGGAGCGACGAGGTCGACGACGATGTTCTGGGGCTTGTCCGCCCGCTGCTCGCGCTGGACTGGGTCGATGTGGCCCAGCGGAGCATTGTCCCGCCTCCCCTCTGCGAAGAGGGACGCGATCCCCTTCATATGCTATTCCGTCTCGCGCATCTGCCGTTTGACGTTCCTGTGCTCGAGGCGAATGGCAAGCGGGAGGCCGCGGTTTCAGTGCGCCTTGATCCAGAGCCGCTGCGCCGACTTGCTGCTGGTGATCTGGACGGAGCGCTGAGAGTTGCCATGCGGCGACTCAATGCAAGCGGGCTACGACCTGTCTTCCAGCGTGGCATTGCCACAGCGACACTAGCGCGCCGTCTGGCGGCCAGCCTAGCATTCCCTATTTCTCAAGGTGACGCAGCACGTGCAGTTGCTATGGTCTGCAAGCCGTATGAAGCAAAGGAGGACAAGCAGCAACCGTTGCTTCTTTCCATTTGAGGAGTGCCATCATGTCTATCGACCTTTCACCGCTAAACCGACATCACGACCTGCTGTTTGAAATCCCGCTCAAGGTTCGGCAGGGTTACCGATTCCAGCCCACGGGCTTTCCGGATCTTGGGGCCGCCGAGTTCGATACTCCCAGGGGGAGATCCCTGCTCGTCGAGTCTGCACAGAGCATGGCCAACCGGCTGGAGGCTGTTTGCTGGGACGACAGCGCCAATGATCTCATCGAACCGCTGCGTGGGCTCAGCTATGTAAGAGTGCTGTTGCGCGCCACGAATGGAGAGCAGAAGTACCTTACGAGCTCAATCACCGACTCGCATCGTCTCAATAGTCCTTACATCCTTGAGAGTAAAGACAAGACGTTCTTCAACATCCTGCAAGGCGAGCTTGGGGCGCTCGAAACGGGACCTATCAACCGTAAGGTTCTGGCGCAAAAGCTGCTGAAGTACGACGTGGGCTCGTTAATTCATGGTGTGTTCCTCGCTAAAGAACAGCTTGCTGGAGGGCGGCTGCGGGTAGCCCGGGCGCTAACGGCTTTCATAGAGGCGGACGGGGTGAGGGTTGCACCTTCAGGCGGGTCGAAGCAGGACCACGTAGATCCCACCGGTCAGGCGTTCAGTCAGGGCGGGGCGCAAAAGGGTTTCGGCCATGTACCATTCCCCCGTGACGAATACACAGCCGAGAAGATCACTCTCTACGCGAGCATTGATCTTGCGCAGATCCGCGGATATGGCCTCGATGATAAAGCCACAAGGCTCCTGATCTTATTGGCGCTGTTCAAGCTACGCTCGTTCCTCGATAGCCCAATGCGGCTCCGGACCGCATGCAGTTTCGATCGGTGCGACAGCGGCGATGTCATCAGCACGAACGTGCAGGAATTCAAGTTGCCAAGCGTCGAGGAGCTTGTCGGAAAGAAAGATGGGAATGGCAACTGGTCGGGTGAGCTGCCGGAACTTATCAAGAATCTGGCCGTCGCTTCCCTCGAAGAGGTGGCCAATACCGACAAGATGCGAGTGACCCCCGTCAAGTTTACGGCATAAGCCGCCATGATACGTCTGCTTTTCGAATTCTCTGCGGGAAGGTATCACGCGACACCATGGGGGCATCACGTAAACGAGGGCCTCGTGGAATGGCCTCCGAGTCCGTGGCGCATTATCCGCGCGTTGCTTGCCACGGGTTACACGAAGCTCGGCTGGCAGGAGGTTCCCGACGATATGCGTCGGCTCGTGGAGGCATTTGCGGCACACGAGCCTGTCTATCGCTTGCCTCGCGCGACGACTGGCCACACGCGACACTATATGCCGGTCCGGGGATTAAAGAAGAACGGCGTCCAGAACACCAGCAATGTCATTGACGCGTTCGTCATACCCGATGGCCCGCTCGTAGTCGAATGGCCAGTCTCCGATAACTCGTTCCCTCGCAATCTCCTGGAGGAGCTCCTGGATCGACTCGGATATCTCGGCCGGGCGGAGTCTCGAGTCAGGGCGCGACTCGCCGGAGAGAACGAGAGTCTTCCCGATCTTGTGGTCTCGACGCGCCGGAGGAGTGTTGACGATGATCCCGTCCGCCTGCTCGCGCCTGTTTCTGCCGCTGCCTACACTGATTGGCGGCGTAGATCGCAAGACGGTCCCGAGGACCTCCTGGCCGCATTGCAAATCGACACGAGGACTCTTCAGAACGAAGGCTGGAACATTCCACCAGGCGCTCGCGAATCTGTCTACTGGCGTCCGGCGCACGCTCTAACCCACGTTTTCGGGGCGGAGTCGTCTTATGACGCGCGCACCGATCGCTCTGATACGGCCCTTTTCGCGCTGTCAACCGATAAGAAAAGAGACGTCCTGCCGCTCATGGAGCGGGCGCTGCCAACCATGGCTCTCTTCCGGCGAGCTTTGCTGAGCAGGATCGGAGATGAGCAGCAGCTCGGTACCTGTCCGGAACTCACCGGAAAGGACCGGGAAGGGCGGCCGCTGAGATGCAAGCATCGACACGCGCACTTCATTCCGTTGTCGCTCGATTCCCAGGCCCCGAGGCGCATCGACCACGTTCTTGTCTATGCACCGATGGGCTTTGGTCCACTAGCCGAGCGCGGGCTTCGTCGGCTACGGAGGACCTGGGCAAAGGGGATGGATGACATCGCGGTCACGCTCATCGGAATTGGGAAAAGAGGGGCGTTTCGGTCTCTCGGCGGCAAGCCAGTGCCTGAACTCGGATCGAGCACAACCTGGGTGAGTCGGACGCCGTTCATTCCTCCGCGCTTTCTCAAGCCGCGTGGAAAAGACTCGATTGAAGGGCAAGTGCGCGCCGAGCTTCTGCGACGCGAGTTGCCTGATCTCGCAGTGCCTCCTGTAATTGCGGCGCCGACAAATGACAATGTGGCGGGCAGACAGGCAAGATGGTTCCGGCGGTTCGTTCGAACACGACAGGGCAACGGTGGGACGCCTCCTGGTGGCCTGTTTCACCTCACCCTCACCTTCGATCGCCCTGTGGAGGGTCCGCTTTGTCTCGGTTGGGGTTCTCATTTTGGATTGGGCCTATTCGTACCGGCCAATGAGGGATGCGATGCTTAGCCGTCGATGATCTCGCCGATCCGTCCCGCGTAGGGCGGGCATAGCCGCCAACCTTTTTCTCCTCCAGAGCGCCCGTTTCTCCTCCATAGCGCCCGGCGGGAGGCCGAACTGCGACGGCACTTTCCGGAGGCTTGGATCGAAGGCTTTGAGCCGCTCATCGAAGCGATGACCAACGATCCGGGCGACCGGCACGTCCTGGCGGCCGCCGTTCGCGTGCACGCTGATCTGATCGTCGCGTACAACCGCCGCCATTTCCGAGTTGCGTCGGTGCAAAAGTGGGAAATCGAGGTGCAAGGCCATCCACGTTCCTGCGCGGCCTCTATGATCTCGATGCCGGCCTTTTCGTCGGCAAGCTGCACGAACAAGCCGCGGCCCTTGGGGTCTCGCTGACCGGTCTCCTGCAGGCCCTCGCGAAGAACGTCCCCCGGGGTTGTTGAATACTTCTGCGAAGAGCAGGGCATCGACCTTGCCGCCGAGCGAGGGACGTCGCAGTGACGACGAAGAAGGTAAAGGCGATTTTCCAGCTTAAGGTGAGCCTGCGCGACATTGAGCCGTCGATCTGGCGCCTGAAGCGCCGGGGACACGAATCGCGCCCGGCACGACGCTTCCGCTAAAGCTGACCGACCGTGAAGCGGAACTGATCCTCAAGCACAGCTGCGCGCCCGACGAGTTGACCCGGCAATTCCCGGCGTATGAAGTGCGGCCACGCGAACAGTAAGAAATCTTGCCGCAGGCGTGCAGCAACGCTCACTTGTCCTGCTTGTGACTTGGTCCCACAATCTCCGTTACATTGCACCGGGCGGCGCGAGAGAGGGCGTCAGAGTGAAGAGTGACGCGCCCTACCGCGGCGCCTCCAGCGTGAACTCGATATCCTGTCGCCGCCAGCCCAACTCCCAGTGCGGCCATGGCTGGACCTCGATCGGCACCCGCAGCCTTCCCACGGCGTAGCGCAGATCCGTCTCCGGAGCGTTGCGGTAGGGGTTGAACGGCATCACTGGCCAGGAGAGGCGGGCTGCCGGCGGCACACGCAGCGCCCAACCGCCGTGGCGGATCCAGCCGCCGATCTGGTCCGGCCCCAGTTCCACCTTGTCCTTCCCAAGAGTGATCTTCGCGCGTGCCGTCTCCAACGTCTCCCCAGCCCTGAGAACCAATTGCAGGTTGAGATCGGCCTCCCCCATCCGGTTGGGACCCACTTCGGTGACCTTAAATTGGAAGGCAACCCGTTCCGGCTCCGGGCGCGGCACGTGCAACTCCACAAAGAACGTACGGTAGCTCATGCCGAGGCGGTCCAGTTCGTCGCTCATCCGCAACCGGCCGCTGATGGGGACGGTGGTTACCACGTCGCGGTCCTTCTCCATGATGGTGGCGAGCTCCGGCTGGTGCTTGGACCCTGCGCCGGTGATGATCAGCCCCAGTCGGTCGTGATAGATGCTCAAATTGCCCTGCCGCTCGAGCATGAACTGGTTGGGAGTGTATACGTCGTAGAGGGCGGAGAGGCAGACGGTCCACGGAGCGGTCCTGCGGATGCCCGCCGGCACTGGCATCCGGTGAACCGCGCGCGAGGTCTCCTGAGGAGCAGGCGCGACGGGACCTTCGTGGTAGTAGAGCGCGTTCTGCGCGATTCGCCCCAGATTGTGGCCTTCCACCTTGCCAGGCGTGAAGAACCTCGCCAGGAATTCGGCATACCCGCGGCCCTCCGGCCAGTGCGAGAACCCAAAAGAGCCCCACGGGCTGACAACCCCGTAGCGGTTGCGGCCGTTGATCGTTTCCACCGGCCGGCCGTTGGGCCAAGTGA
>Ga0207874_1004477_pt1 | contig 10298 bp, 8 predicted proteins | sample HigsolmetaAR201D_FD_184833 | JGI IMG/M metagenome (GOLD analysis project Ga0207874, IMG submission 184833) | Ionic liquid and high solid enriched microbial communities from the Joint BioEnergy Institute, USA - AR20-1-D (SPAdes) (version 2) ... | reverse complement strand
AAGATCTTCGAGGGTGTGCAAAGCCTCGGCGCCGCGACAATATTGGCGGTCGCGACTCTCTGTATCGGCCACTGACTGCCGTTACTGAGCCAAAAAATAGGCCCAAGGGGTTGACGACTGGGGGGGGAGCCGTCAAGAGCCCTTGGGCCTGCCTGGTCCGTCAGACGCGGACCAGGAGAGATGCGTCTCAAATCGACACAAGACTAAACGCAGGTAACGACGGGCGGTTCCCGCCCCTGTGGGAAAGCCGAGTCAAGTGCAGGGCACCGATCGACCGGCCCGGTTCATCCGCGGGCCCGATCCACCGGCAATGGAACGAAAAGCGATGAATTTTGCCGCTGGACGAGCATGAGAACGGTCTGCCGCTTCTGCTTACGGGCCTCCTCGACCTGAGCAATCACCTCCTGCGGGGTACCGACCTTTTGCTGACCGACCCGAAGGATGACGTCGCCGGCCATAACGCCCCGCTCTGCCGCGACGCTACCCGGTGCAACACCCATGACGATGACGCCCTCCGTCTCCTCGGAAATGCCGAAGCGCTCGCGTAACGCCGGCGTCAGCGGTGACAGCTGCAAGCCGAGCTGTCCGCTGGTCGGACTGACTTGCTGGTCGCCGCTGCCCGTCTGGGCCTGAGCCTCCGCATCCCGCAGGCGCCCGAGCTCAACCGTCCGGGTCACCCGCTGCCCGGTCCTGAGCACGGTCAGGTCCGCACGCGTGCCCGGTCCCATCTGACCGACCATCCGTGCCAGTTCGCGCCCGTCGGCGATTGGTTTGCCGTTGAACTCGATGATCACGTCGCCGGGTTCGAGTCCTGCCTTGGCGGCCGGACTGTCGCGCGTGACGTCGGCGACCAATGCCCCTTTGCGATCCTGCAGGTTCAACGCCTGGGCGATTTCCGGCGTGATCGGCTGCAGCCGTACGCCGAGCCAGCCGCGCTGGACCGTCCCATTCTCGCGTAACTGCTGTACGACGTTCGCGGCGATCGCCGACGGTATGGCGAATCCGATCCCGATATTGCCGCCGGTCGGCGAGAAGATCGCGGTGTTCACGCCGACGACGTGTCCGTCCATCGCAAAGAGCGGCCCGCCCGAGTTACCTCGATTTATCGAGGCGTCGGTCTGCAGAAAATCGTCGTAGGGACCAGCCTTGATGTCACGCGCACGCGCCGAAATGATGCCGGCCGTCACGGAGCCGCCCAAGCCGAACGGGTTGCCGATCGCCAGGACCCAGTCGCCGATGCGCAGCGCTGTCGAGTCGCCCCATTCGACGAATGGTAACGGCTTTTCCACCTCGACTTTGAGCAGCGCGAGATCGGTCGGAGGATCGCGCCCGACGAGACGCGCCTGCAACTCGGTATCGTCCTGCAACAGGACGGTGATCTCGGTCGCGTTCTCGATGACGTGGTTGTTGGTGACGATATAGCCGTCAGCCGAGATGATGAACCCGGAACCGAGCGCGGTAAGCTGCCGCGGTCGGCTTTCCGGGAGGCCACCGAAGAAGTCACGGAAGAATTCTTCGAGCGGCGATCCAGGCGGAAGCTGCGGCAGGCCGGGAACACGTTCCGCCGGCACTTGCTGCTTCGTCGAGATGTTGACGACGGCCGGAAGCTTCGCTTCGGCGAGATCGGCGAAACTCGCCGGAACGTCGCGCATCGCGCCGCGCGTCTGAATCTGCGATTGCGGCTGCTGCTGTCCGAATGCCGTCGCGCCGATCGCAACGGCCAGCCCGGCCGATGCCATCATCGCGAGGGAGGGTAGGCCTGCGCGTCTCATCATGTGCGACCAGTCCCATATGCGACGCATCGGAGATCTCCTCGATACTTGGCCAACGGAACGCTCCGGGCGCGGCCCTTGGTTCCCGAAAGCGCGCCCCCGTCGACATGCCTGTCGGGCGGGGATCGCGAGAAATGCGCTGCTGGGCGTCGCGCGGGCTAAGCCTGCTCAAAATCGCGGGATCCACGAACGAGCGGGCGTGAAATTGTGAACCGCAGCTTGTCGTCTCGCATGTCCGGATGGACCGCCCGATAGGACGCACGAGGCGACGTGAGGTCCGGCACGGCACGCCAGGGCCTTCAGAATAGGTCCGCAGCAGTGCCTCGGCGACTGAGGACGTCACGCCTTACCCTTCGACAGCAAGCTCGGCTTTTCAACGTCGCATTGGTCGAGGTTGTTCCGGCGAGACGATGTGTCCGAGATTCGAAAAAAGGATCAAGACGCCGCCGGTATTCGAGGCGTTTTTCCAGCTTCATCGCGAAATGTGGGGAATGTGGGGAATGTGTCGAACCCGTATCCGGCCCGAACTTGCCGGATTCTCAGTCGACGGTATCACCGACGACGGCGCCGCCAACTCCGCCGATGGCAGCGCCAACCGGACCACCGACGGCGGCTCCACCCGCAGCACCAATGGCTGCGCCGGTCACCGTCCCGCAGGCGCCCAGCATCACGACAGCCGAGAGCACAACAAAGATGCGAAATCCCCGACGCATCCAACCTTCCTTCGTTGCACTCAAACAACGGCATCGATCGGCTGACGTTCCGCGCGCCCGCCCCACACCGGTCGAAGCGCACCACGCCGTCCGACCTGCTGGGTGCGTCATCAGCTCGGGGATATGAATATTTCCAAGCCGGCAATGTGAAACACTAAGAGCACCTAACATAACCGCTGGAGTTGTTGGAAGCAGATGCGCGCGCAAGCGAGCGTGAGGAAGGCTTGATGAATATCGGCCCGGCGTTCGTAGCGGACGGTGAGCCGGCGGCAGCGATTGAGCCAGGCGAGCGTGCGCTCCACGCTCCAGCGATAGCGCCCGAGCTTGCGGCTGGTGTCGATCTCGCGCCGCGCCAGGCGCGGGACAATGTGGCGTTTGCGGCACTCGGCGCGGCAGAAGCGATGATCATAGGCTTTGTCGCCATGCAGCTTGTCGGGGCGCCACCGCGGCCGGCCGCGTGGCCTGCGGATCGGCGGGATCGCGTCGAGCATCGGCGCGAGCAAGCGGCTGTCGTGGATGTTGGCCGGGCTTATGAGCGCGGCGGGCGGGGTGCCGTCGCGGTCGACCACAACATGGCGCTTCGTGCCCGGTTGGCTGCAATCCGTCGGGTTCGGCCCGGTTTCGCCGCCTCCCTTTTCGCCGGCACCGCCGCGCTATCGAGCGCCGCCCGGCTCCAATCGATGCGGTTGGCGTCGCCCAAGCGATTCAGCAGCTCATGGTGCAGCCGCGCCCACACGCCGGCCGCATGCCAATCGCGCAAGCGCCGCCAGCAGGTCATGCCCGACCCGCAGCCCATCTCTTGGGGCAGCATCTCCAAGGGAATGCCGGTCTTGAGCACGAACAAGATGCCGGTCAGGGCGGCGCGGTCCGGAAGCGGTGGCCGGCCCCCCTTGGGCTTGGGCGGCACCGGCGGCAAGAGCGGTTCGATGATGGTCCAGAGTTCGTCGGAAACGAGAGGTGTCGCCATGCTCGCTTCAACCGGGCAAGACCGCTTCAGTTCCCGGTTTTGTTAGGCGCTCTAAGTTGTCTGGCCATTGCGCCGGGCGTTCCGGATCGCCTGCCACACGCGATGCGGCGTCGCCGGCATGTCAATGTGCCGGATGCCGAACGCCGACAGCGCGTCGACGACCGCGTTCATCACTGCCGGCAGCGCGCCAGCGCAACCCGCTTCGCCACATCCCTTCACGCCGAGCGGGTTCGTCGTGGCCGGAATGGGGTGACTTGCCACCACAAAGCTCGGCACGTCGCTTGCGCGCGGCAGCGCGTAATCCATGTACGAGCCGGTCAGGAGCTGGCCGTTCTCGTCGTAGACGGTTGCTTCCATCAGCGCCTGACCGATACCCTGCACGATCCCGCCATGGACCTGGCCCTCGACCAGCATCGGGTTGAGCTGTGTCCCGAAGTCGTTGACCGACGTGTAAGCCACCACCTCGACGACACCGGTCTCCGGGTCGATCTCGACCTCGGCGACGTGACAGCCGTTCGGAAACGCCGACGCAACGCCGTCGTGCACAAGATTCACGTCGAGCGATGCCGGTACGTCGTCGGGCAACCGCATCCCCGCGCGCAGGCGCTCCGCGAGTTCCATGATTCCGATGGATCGGTCGGTGCCGGCGATGGTGAAGCGCCCCTGGACGAATTCGATGTCGGCTGTCGCCGCCTCGAGAACGAACGATGCGATCAGCTTGCCGCGCTCGATCACCTTTTCGGCGGCCGCGACGATGGCAGCACCGCTGTTCATTGCGGAGCGCGACCCGCCTGTGCCCCCGCCGGCAATCAACTGGTCGCTGTCGCCCTGCAGTAGGCGGATGCGCTCGTACGGGATGCCCAACTTCGTGTTCAATACCTGCGCGAACGGGGTCGCGTGGCCCTGCCCGTAGTCGAGCGTACCGGTGAGGATCGTGACGGTGCCGTCCGCCTCGAACCGGATTCCACCCATCTCCTTGTTGGCTGCGGCGGTCACTTCGAGAAACTGGCCGATGCCCCGGCCGCGCAACCGGCCGCGTCGTCGGCTCTCCGCCCTGCGGGCATCGAAACCGTTCCAGTCAGCCAGCATCAGGGCACGGTCGAGGATCGCAGGAAAGTCACCGCTGTCATAGGTCAGTCCCGACGCAGCCGCGTAGGGAATTTGCGTCGGTTGGATGTGGTTGCGCCGGCGCAGTTCGATGCGGTCGATGCCCATTTCCGCAGCGGCCGCGTCGATCAGACGCTCCATGTAATAGTTGCCCTCGGGCCGGCCGGCCCCCCGATATGCGCTCACCGGCGTCGTGTTGGTGAACACGCATTTCGTCGAAACTTCGACGAGCGGCGTGCGATAGACGCCGACGATGTTCTTCACCGCATTCAGCGTCGCCGGCAGTGGCCCTACCGAAGCGAGGTAGGCGCCCAGGTTGGCAAAACTCGTCAGGCGCAGGGCGAGGAAATTCCCCTCCGCATCGAGGGCAAGTTCCGCGGTGACTTCATGATCGCGGCCGTGCTGATCGGACAGAAAGCTGCTGGAGCGCTCGTCGGTCCATTTTACCGGCCGGCCGAGTGCGCGGGCGGCATGGAGAAGGCAGACATATTCCGGATAGACCGCCGCCTTCATGCCGAAGGACCCGCCGACATTGCCGGTCACCACCCGCACCTTCTCCGGCGGCACGCCGAGGATGTCTTCGGCAAGCTGATTGCGCAGGCCCATGACGCCCTGCGACCCCACATACAGAGTCCAGCGCGCCGTGGCCGGATCGTAGACGCCGATCGCGGCGCGCGGCTCCATCGCGTTCACGACCACGCGATTGCTGACCAGCGTCAGGCGCGTGACATGCGCGGCGCGGGCGAATGCCGCAGCGACTTTGTCGGAGTCGCCGTAGTGATAGTCAAGCGCAACGTTGTTCGGAACGTCGTCGAACAGTTGCGGTGCGCCGTCCTGCGCGGCCTCGAACGCGCGCGTCACGGCGGGCAGCGGCTCGACGTCGATCGTCACGGCCTCGGCCGCGTCTTTGGCCTGCGTCGGCGTTTCGGCGACAACGAACGCTACGGGATCGCCGACGAAGCGAACGCGGTCGGTGGCGAGCGCGCGGCGTTCGGGTTTGCGCATCGGCGAGCCGTCGCGGTTGGGAAAGGAAATGACGCATTTCAGCGGGCCGAAGCCGGCTGCATCGAGATCCGCGCCGGTATAGACGCCCAGCACGCCCGGCATCCTGCGCGCTGCCGACAGGTCGATGCCGCGCAGGATGCCATGCGCATAAGGGCTGCGGACGATCGCGGCATAGGCCTGTCCCGGCAGGTTCACGTCATCGGTATAGCGCCCCTCGCCCCGCAGAAGCCGCGGGTCCTCGGTCCGGGGCACGGACTGACCGATGCCGAACTTCATGAGCGCCCAATCGGTCGTTGCGTCGCGACCAGCCATGGATTTCCTTGCGCTGTTCTTGACGGGGAACGATGACGTGACGTTGCCGGGATGACGAACCGCTCCGAATCTAAGGCGGAACGTCCGGATTTGCTATTCGGTCTCTGCGTACCTGCTCCGCTCAGAATGCTCGGACGCACGTTCAAAGATCGCCGTCGACGGCGGTCACCTGCTCCGCACCCATCCGCCCGCGTTCCAAGACCGCTGGCCGCCCTGCTGGCGAACCGGCGTATCCCGCGGCATCGGCCACGTGCCGTAGGTCGGTGGGTGTGCCCGCTGGCACAGCGGCCACCCGTGAACATGGGCTCCCTTGGTGCACCGGTCCGTTGAAGGACCTGTGCAATGATCTTGCCTTGCGGTGGAAAGTCCTGTGGCTATGAATGATGACGGCGCGACGCAGGCACGACCCGGTCAGCGCGGCCCTGTTCCACGCGTCACGGCAAAAGCGCCACTGAAGAAGCCAGGAGACGTGTGAATGTCCATGACCGCCATCATGGGGGCGGAATCGAGCAGTCGGTTTCCGGCGATCGTCCTCGCCCATGCCGGCGGAAAGTACGGTTCGCGGGGGCAAATGCCGGTGTGCCGGCCGTATGGAGCCGATCGTCCAGGCGCGTGGAAATTGCGGCGCGCGGCGACTGTAGCGCACCCGGCGCCTGACCCACGCTCAAAGCGCAAAACGTTCGCGACCTGATGCCTGAAAAAAAGGACAGACCATGGTAAAGTCCCGCAAAGTCATCATTACCTGCGCCGTGACGGGGTCGATTCACACCCCGTCCATGTCACCCTACCTGCCGATTACGCCGCAGGAGATCGCGGACGCTGCGATCAGTGCCGCCGAGGCGGGGGCAGCCATCGTGCACCTTCACGCCCGCAATCCCATGACGGGACAACCCGACCAGAGCCCGGAGGCCTTCGCCCCGTTCCTGAAGGTGATCAAGCAACGCACGAACTGCGTGGTGAACATCACCACCGGCGGCGCCCCGACCATGACGGTCGAGGAACGCCTGCGGCCGGCCGCAACCTTCAAGCCGGAGATCGCCTCGCTCAACATGGGCAGCATGAATTTCGGCCTCTACCCGATGCTGTCCCGCTACAAGGAGTTCAAGTACGACTGGGAACGGCCGTATCTCGAAGGTTCGCGCGACCGGGTCTTCAAGAACACCTTCGCCGACATCGAGTACATCCTCACCACCTGTGCCGGCAACGGCACCCGCTTCGAGATCGAGTGCTACGACATCGGGCACCTCTACACCCTTGCCCACTTCGCGGATCGTGGCGTGGTGAAGCCGCCGTTCTTCATCCAGAGCGTGTTCGGTATCCTGGGCGGCATCGGCACGCATCCGGACGACGTGGCCCACATGAAGCGAACAGCCGACCGTCTGTTCGGCAACGACTATCACTGGTCCGTGCTGGGGGCCGGGCGCCACCAGCTTCCGATCGCGGCAATGGCCGTCGCCATGGGGGGCAACGTCCGTGTCGGCCTCGAGGACTCGCTGTGGATCGGGCCCGGCAAGCTCGCCGAATCGAACGCACAGCAGGTCCGCGCGGTACGCCAGATCATCGAGGGCCTCGGCCTCGAGATCGCGACACCCGACGACGCTCGCGAGATCCTTCAGCTCAAGGGGGCCGATCAGGTGGCATTCTGAACGCCCCTGGCACGAGGAGGCGCAGTCGCGAACGCGAATCGTGGGAACGTCGTAGCGCTTCACGATGCGACGACCGCGCTCAATGCAACCCGATGGAGCAGAGAATCGCGCCCGTTATCGTTGCGCGCCGGGCGTTGATCGTCAGCGTATAGACGAACTCATAGACCTGGTTGACGACGAGCTATCGTTCGTGATCATTATGCTAAATTGGTTAATTGCGTCCTGAACCACGTCGCTTCCTTCAAAGGGCCGTTTCCGCACAGGTTCGCGGCTCTGGATTCGGGGCTTCAACTAATACTGCCCGTCCCGTACTGCACCCGGCCGCCGCCATATGTTCCTCTTGGCACTTATGCCAGCCTGATCAATAGAATACTTGAGCAAATGCCTCAGTGAAGGATTGGACCTCGTGACACGGTACAGGTTGTGGCGACCGTTCATACATTATGGCGGCCATGCCTGGGCGACGGTCATAACCACCAGTGGCAATTCACGCCGGGCTCCCTATCGCTCGAATCTCTGTCTCTATGAGGACGGGAAACCCCTCGTCGCCGCCCATCAGGCCCGCGTAACGATCCGGGGCCATGGCGGTGGCCGGTATAATCATTGGGGGTATTTTCTGATATTCTCGACGACGGATAATTCCAATCCAAACAAGAACGGTCGCCGATATATGTACGACTTTTCGCTTGATCCTGAAACCTGGGAGCAGGAACGGAATCGGCGTGTCGCCGGCCTATGGAAATTCCATCCTCAAGCCGATTTTTTCCTGGCGCGTGGTGGCGATCGTGTGCCCCCCCCAATGATTTGCAACATCGGCCTCACGAACAAGTGCAATCTCCGGTGCGAGATCTGCGGCAGCCAAAAATACCTTGACGAGACCGGGGTTCGGCGCCGGCATATGGCGCTCGAAACGTTCGAGTCCGTCGCCGAGACGATCTTTCCATTTCTGGTGACGGTGGAACTCAACAGTCAGGGCGACCCGCTTCTGTATCCACACATCGAGACCGTGCTCCAGCGCATCGCACAGCATCGATGCGAACTGAAGCTTCAGACGAACGGAACCCTGTTCACGGATCGCGTGATTGATCTGCTGATCCAACAGCACGGGACGGTGATGATTTCGTTGGATGCTGTTGGTCCTAAGTTCGATGAAGTGCGTCGGGGCGGTATCTGGGCGAAGGCAGAATCCGGCCTGAAGCGCTTTCTTGCGGCGCGCGATCCAAAGCGACTATCCGCCGGAATTTATCCCACACTGACGCGGCGGACCATCAGCGAAGCGATCAATGTTGTGGAGTGGGCGGCAGCCCATGACGTCGATATAGTGGTCTTTCACCGATACAACCCGATTCAGAACTCATTCGAAGAGGCACCATCGGACGACGAATACGCACGCGTGCGCGATACCTTGGCACAATGGAGTGCACGTAACGGGAATCCGCTTGAAGTGAGATTCGAAGGGCAGTTGTTGAATTCGAGTCCTCCCCCGTCGCGGCGTACCGAGTATGCGGATGTCGTGAAGCAGATGTATACTATTGAGTTTCCTGTCCCGTCGTTTCCGATCGACTATGTTGCTGAAACGCAGGGTGACCCGATTTACATCTGCACGTCTCCGGTCAACTACGTGGAAATCGGGCTTGACGGTCAGATCTGCGCCTGCTGCCGTGCGCAGGACCTGCCGCTCGGTTACGCAACTTCCGTCGAGCGATTCGCCGATGCATGGTTCGGCCGTAATTACGATCGGATCCGCCGTTCACTTCGCCGCGACGCAACTGGACCTTATCCGCTCCCCAATTGCGAAGGATGCATCAAGTTCTTTGCGCCGAAATCCGCGGGGAATCGCGTGGCGGTGAGCTACGAGCCTGGCGCGCCTTTGGCGCCCGATGCGCTCGATCTTGTCGCGGAGGATGAAATCCGGATTGAAGCAATTCAAAAGGAGCGCGGCCATTGCCACATCGCGCTGATTCCCCCCGGTGTCGATCCGATGGCCTTTGAGTTGTGGGAAGATGACCGACGTCTCGGCCCAGGGGAGTCACTGCACGATGAGATCCGCGCCAAAGGAAGCGGCCGATATTCGATCTGGGGACGATCGCTGTATTTCTCCACATCCGATAACACGGACGCGCGACGCAACGATCGCGTCTACGTACTACGCCGGCGCCACCGCAATGCGGCGGAGTGATGATCCGTGCATGGCTCGCCGGTGATGTAACGCGCCGGCATGTCCGGTCCATCACGGTTCCGGATCCTGGGGCGGCTGGCAAAGTGTGAAGCGGCGGCGCATCACTTGCGCAGCAAGAACACGCCGGAAAGCGGCCGTAGGTCGTCTTCGCTTATCTGAGCAAACTTCGATCCGCTCGCTCTGAGCAAAGGAATGAACCGTGCCAAATAGTCCGGATCCGCCGTCATCTCGGTGAGAAATTCGATACGCGTAAATCCTGCTTCGGCCAATGCAATCATTTGGTCTCGCAGGCGCAACCTGTTTCCATGCGTGTATTTGTAGGAGCCGGTCACCTCTTCGAAAGTCGCATCATCAAGAAGCAGGAAGCCGAGTGGATCGGCAAAATCGCGGTGGTCCCGGAAATCGATTCTATGAACACCTACCGCACCTTTCTTCATTGCGTTGCACAGCTTTCGCAGCGCAATCCGTGCGTCCTGCACATGCTCCAATGCGGAGTGGGAAAGCGAAATATCCCAACATTCCCGAAAACTGTCGGGAAGATCTTCGATCGAATACGGCAGAATCTGAATTGCATCCTGATCAAATGATGCCGTTTCA
>Ga0207874_1004476_pt1 | contig 10299 bp, 8 predicted proteins | sample HigsolmetaAR201D_FD_184833 | JGI IMG/M metagenome (GOLD analysis project Ga0207874, IMG submission 184833) | Ionic liquid and high solid enriched microbial communities from the Joint BioEnergy Institute, USA - AR20-1-D (SPAdes) (version 2) ... | reverse complement strand
CCCGTGCCTTTAGGCCGGGGATGAATGCCGTCCTCGATAGCCAATGAAACGCACTGGCACACACGGATAGTACTTGTGTTCTATCCGAAGTTAATCCATAATAGACGGTATGAGCGTTCTGCGTAAATCCGCATATCAATACCGTCTGCATCTGACGAAAGGCCAGAAGCGTCTCCTTGAGGAGCAGCTTGAGGTATGCCGCTGGGTCTACAATCAGACGCTTGCGGCCCGTCGTGATGCCTGGGAGCAGCACCAGAAAACGCTTGGACTCTACGACACTCAGGCCATGCTTCCCGACTGGAAAGCCGTACGCAAGTCGCTCAAGCGGGTGCATAGCCAGGTCTTGCAGAACGTTCAGCTTCGTGTCGATCCACTGTCGCCACAAGTGGGGCGGTGGAGCACGATTAACTCCGCCTTCGGCTGCACGGGTGCCAAACCTGATGAAGGAGTGGGTAGAGTGGATGGAAGGCCCAGGTCTGCGCTACGAGCCAATCGTGCGCGCAGCGATTGCCCATCATGGGTTTGAGGCAGTGCATCCATTCGAGGACGGGAATGGACGTACGGGGCGTCTGCTGCTGAACTTGATGCTAATGCGTACGGGCTATCCTCCAGCACTGCTGCTACGCGATTGGCGGGTGGGCTATATTCAAGGGTTGGCGCAGGCAGATACTGGCAACTATCGCCCACTGGCAAACTTGATCGGTCGAGCAGTGGAAGGTGGGCTGGATCTCTACTTGGGAGCCTGCGTCGCCGAGGAAGATGCAGAGTACTTGCCATTGTCCGACTTAGCTCAACTAACCGGGTACGCGGCTGCACACTTAGGCTGGCTCATCCGCCAGGGTCGGCTAGAGGCAGTGAAGCGCGGCGGGCGCTGGTATAGCACATTGGCGGCGGTGGAACGCTATCGGCAAGCGGTAGAGAGTGGTATGGTGCCGAAAGGAAGGCCACCAAAAGAGCAACGTTGAGACGCCTCGCCATTTCCTCACTCGTTCCAAAACCAGTAACACTTCGAAGTCGCCCCAAAACCATTTCACCCCACAGCAACAAGATATTGATGATGTTGAGGCGTTGTCGTAGTGCCTCAACATCACCACCCTCTTTCCACAGGTGCTACAATTGAATCACTTCTCCGCATTCGGTGCTACGAAAGGTGGAGCCATGCAACGTTCACTCTCCTGGCGCAACGCAGCCATCACCCTGATCGCCGTGGCCTTGCTGATGGGCTGCGGGAGACAGACGGGCCGTGTGGTGCTGTTCGATGAGGTCGCCGATCTCAGCCAGGCCCAGGCCGAGCAGGCCGCCGCACCGCTAACCGAGCGGGGCGCGCAAGTGGCGATCTTCGTGGTCGCGCAGGGCGACGATCAGGGCGACGATTTCGCCGAACGCCTTGAACAAGCCCAACTGCTCCGCCCCGATGGCCAGATCGCCGACGATGCGATCGGGCTGTACGTGAGCATGGAGCCGCGCTTCAGTTCGTTGCGGGTCGGCAGCCGTTGGAGCGATGCGCTGCCGCCGAATACGCTGCGCACCATCCGCGAGGGCACGCTGAACCCATCCCTGCGCGCCAACGCATTCGCCGATGGCATCGACGCGACACTCAGTGCCCTCGATTCTCAGATCGGCGTCTATCCGCTGACCCTGCTGGAGCGCTGGGGCGGCATCGGCGTCGTGATCGTGATCCTGCTTGCGGCGATCTTCCGCCAGCCGATCAGTCGGTCGCCGCTTGGGCGTGCGGTAGCGCGAGTGTGGGCGCTCACGGCTTGGGGCAGAAAAAGACTGGATCACCAACTGGAGAAGGCGCGCAAACAGGCACAACTGCACGCCGAGATCGCGGAGGGTTGGGTGCGCAAGGCCGGGCCGCTCGGCGGCGACCGTGCGCCCTACGATTTGACCAATCGGCTCTATGCGCTCAACCAACAGCACAGCATCCTCGAAACCCGCAGCGATAGCGATGCACTGTATGCGCTCGCTCAGCTAACCGAGCAGTACCGCCACCTCAATAGCCTCGCCCGAAAGCTTGCGCCAGAACCGAGCACAGCGTCGAGCGACTACGCAAGCGACGCTTCCACCTATTACGCGAGTTCGAGCAGCTACGATAGCTGGAGCAGTTCGAGCAGTTCAAGCAGCTACGACAGTTCGAGCAGTTCCGATAGTTCGAGCAGTTCGGGGAGCGAAAGCAGCGATAGCGGCAGTTGGTGAGGCGCGATGAACGTTCGCGATTGACCACACTGCCGTAGTTACCTGTAGCCCTGTGCCCGTCGCCCTGGATGGCACGCCAAAGCCCGGAACATGATCACGGGTGGTGCCCACGCGGTTGCACCCTTTGCGCCAGCAACATTAACCCACGCCGATTCTTCAACAAGAACTTGTTACCTGCATTTCCAAGGAAGGTGGTGTCGATGCGCTGCGCGTAGCAGCGCATCGACACCACAAAAAACGTCAAATACCTTGCTGCCGTAGGCTAAAACGAGTTTGTTATTGCCACAGTCCAAACAGAATTGGCATACGCCGCATCACAAAGGGCAGGCCCGCACAATGACGAGCCTGCCCTTGTTTGCGTTTGCGAACGTGGATTAGCGCACGCCCAGCAACAACTCGACGGTCAACTGATCCAAGCGCTCGTAGCGCATGCCGCGCTTGGCCAAACCGCGCCGATCGAAGTCGTAGGCCTTGAGCGCTGCCGCCTTCTCCGAGCTATAGGCACCCTGGAACGGCGCCATCGACCCGTCGTCGGCGGTGATCTCCTGCAGCAACGCCTGAATCTCAGGATCGGCGTTGTACTGCTCGGCCTTCTCCTTCAAGATCAGGTAGCTGCGCATACAGCCGCGCGCGAAGTCCTTCACACCCTCGTAGTCCTCGGTGCGGTAGGAGTGCGCGTCGAAGTGGCGGCTGCCGCTGTAGCCCACATCCTCCAGGAACTTCACCAGGAAGAAGGCAGACTTCAGGTTCACCGCTGCAAAGCGGAAGTCCTGATCGTAGCGGCCAAACGCCTGGTCGTTCAGGTCGATGTGGAACAGCTTGTTGGCGTCCCACGCCTGCGCGACCGCGTGCAGGAAGTTCAAGCCGGCCATATGCTCGTGGGCGACCTCGGGGTTGAGGCCAACCATCTCGGGATGATCGAGCGTGGAGATGAAGCCCAGCGCCGCGCCGACGGTCGCCAGGTAGATATCGCCACGCGGTTCGTTCGGCTTCGGCTCCAGCGCGAACTTGAGATCGTAGCCCTGATCGATCACATACTCGGTCAGGAAGTTGATCGCTTCGCGGAAGTACTTGAGCGCATCGCCAGGATTCTTCGCGGCGTCCGTCTCCACACCCTCGCGACCGCCCCAGAACACGTAGACCTTCGCGCCACACTCCACGCCCAAATCGATCGCTCGCATAGTCTTTTGCAGAGCGTAGGCGCGCACCTTCGGATCATTCGCGGTGAAGGCGCCGTCCTTAAAGACCGGGTCGGTGAACAGGTTGGTGGTCGCCATCGGCACCACCAGGCCCGTCTCCTGGAGAGCGGCCTTGAAGTCGCGCACGATCTGATCGCGCTCGGCAGGGGTGGCATCGATCGGCACAAGATCGTTATCGTGGAAGTTGACGCCGTACGCGCCGACTTCGGCGAGAAGATGTACGAGCTCAACAGGCGAGAGCGGATTGCGCACCGGCTCGCCAAAAGGGTCACGCCCGAGGTTGCCAACAGTCCATAAGCCGAAAGTAAACTTGTGTTCGGGCTTGGGTTGGAAGCGATCCGACATCGGGGTCTCCTTATACTTACAATAACTTGCAATTCTGTAGAGCTAGGGCCAGACTACAGCCGCACCCCAGCGCCGTAATATCGCCGCACCATTATGCGACGATCTGCGCATACGCAGCCGGATCTGTCGCGCCTTCGGTGGCGATCAGCAGCACCCGAGTGCTTGCCGTGATCCCCAACACCTCGCGCACCTGCGCCGCATCTGCGCCCTGCAGCAGATCCAAAAGGCCAGCCGCACCAGCCGCACCAGTCTCGCCCGCCACGATGCCATCGGCGGCCAAAACGCGCATCGCCTGGCGCGCTCGGTCATCCTCGATGGCCGCGAACAGGTCGATCCCAGCCGACACCAGCGGCCAGGCCACCAGCGAGGGCGCCCCGCAATTCAAGCCAGCCATGATCGAATCGTGCGGGCCCTGCACTTCAACGATCTTACCAGCCTGCATCGAGGCCAACACCCCCGCTGCATGGATCGGCTCTATACCAACCAACGCAACGCGCTTCGCAGTACCCGGCGCGCGGAAATGCCGCACCACCGAAGCCGCTAACGCCCCAACACCGATCTGTATCGCCACCAGATCGGGCCACGGCTCTGCCCGTTGCGCTAATTGCGCATCAATCTCGCGAAAAATAGTCGAATAACCGTCGATCACCCAACGCGGCACTTCTTCGTAGCCGGGCCAGGCCGTATCCGAAATCACCAGCGTGTGCTCATCGGCCAGAGTAGCCGAATGCGCCACCGCATCGTCGTAGGTGCCATTGATGCGCGTCACCAACGCGCCCTCGCCCTCGATGGCCGCGACCCGCGCCTCGACCATATCGGCGGGCACCAAAATATGCGCGTTCAGCCCCAACCAACGGGCCATCCGCGCCACACCGCGGCCATGATTGCCGTCGGTGGCTGCAACAAGCGTCAAGGGAGGGTGAATCTGCAACTGCTCGCGCAGGTCGTCGAGCGTGTACCACTGCCGGAACCCGCCCACGAACTGGTCGAGCACCCGATAGATGGCCCACGAGGCGCCCAAAATCTTGAAAGCGGGCAAACCCACTCGCGAGGATTCGTCCTTCACCAACACCGCGCCCACACCCAATTCGGCGGCCAAACGGGGCGCATCGACCAAGGGCGTTGGCTCGTAACCGGGCAAACGGCGGTGAAACGCAAGCGGCGCATCGTCTACTGGCTCCAAATCCGGCAGCGGCGCGGCACGCTTGTTAACAAACACAAGTGGGTTCATAGCAACTCTGGCATCTATCAACATTGAATACGCGTGGAAATTGTAGCGCACGCCTATTATACACCAGAGCGTTGTAAGCAAAAACAAGCCCGCATCATATGGGATGAACGAACCAGTGCCAGCCGCAACGCCACCTGTCATGCCCACGAAACGCGCACACTTGGCGCAATATCGCACGTTTCGCCCGCACTCGCAGTCGTTCCGGCCACCAACCGCACCGAATCGCGCTATACTGAAATCAAATTCACCACAGATGAAAGGAACTTCCTGTATGGCAGCGCGTCGCTTCCCGCCCGGCTTTCTTTGGGGCACTGCAACAGCCGCTCATCAGGTAGAGGGACAAAACGACAATAATCAGTGGTGGGATTGGGAGCAGCAAGCTGGGCGGATCTGGCACGGCGACCGCTCGGGCGATGCCTGCGGTTGGTGGCGCGATCCGCTGCCCGATCTCGATCGGGCCGCCGCCCTCGGCCAGAACGCCCATCGCCTCTCGATCGAGTGGAGCCGCATCGAGCCGCGCGATGGCCACTTCGACACCGCCGCACTGGATCACTACCGCGATTTACTTCAGGCCTGCCAGCAACGGAGCCTTACCCCGATGGTCACCCTGCACCACTTCACCAATCCCCGCTGGCTCGAACAACGCGGCGGCTGGCTGCACCCCGAGACACCGCAACGCTTCGCCAACTTCGTAGAGCGCGCCGTCGAGCACCTCGGCGAGCACTGCACGCTCTGATGCACCATCAACGAGCCGCTGGTCTACGCCGTGCAGAGCTACCTCATGGGCTTGTGGCCGCCCGGCATGACCAGCATGCCTCACACATTCCGCATTGTGGCCGCCATGCTGCGTGGGCACGCCGCCGCCGCACGAGCCATTCACAACGTGCAACCGTACGGACAGGTTGGCATCGTCCACAACCTGCGCCTGTTCGACCCCGCCTCGCCCGCCCTGCACGATGTCGGCGCGGCCATGATGCTCGATCGGCTGTTCAACGGCCTGCTGCTGGAGGCCATCACCACCGGACGCTTGCCGATCCCGCTCAGCAACGGCCTCGAAGTGGTGCCGGGCCTGCTCGGCTCCTGCGACTTCTTCGGCCTGAACTACTACACCCGCGACCACGTCGCCTTCGACCCACGCCTGCCGCAGAGCCTCTTTGCGCGCCGCTTCACACCCGAACACGTGCCACAGAGCGACAAAGGACGCGACGGCCACACCTACGGCGAGATCTACCCCCACGGCCTCTACCGCGCCCTGAAGCGGGTCGCGCGCCTGGGGCTGCCGATCTACATCACCGAGACGGGCCTGCCCGACGCCGACGACGATCAGCGCCCGCAGTTCCTGCTCGATCATCTCGGCGCGGTGCATCGGGCCATCAGCGAGGGCATCGACGTGCGGGCGTGTTTCTCTGGTCGCTGCTCGACAACTTCGAGTGGAGCGAGGGCTGGGACCTGCGCTTCGGGCTGTACGCGTTCGACCAGCACACGGGCACCCGCACGCTGCGGCGCTCTGGCGCGCTGTACGCCATATTCGCCCGTGCCAATGCCCTGCCCGACCTAGCATAAACAGCGTGGCATTAACCGTGCTCACAGTTATGAACCTGCGAACGCCACCTCACACATCGTTCTATTGAGTGGAGGGACAGATATGTCGGGCGCACATCAGGAACCGAACAATCACAACACCATTGAGGCCAACATGAAACTATCAGATCGGCGCACCGCCGAGGGTATCCTCTTCACCGATCAGTATCAATTGACGATGGCGCAGCTCTACTTCCGCATGGGCATCCACGAACAGCGCGTCCAATTCGATCACTTCTTCCGCAACTACCCCGATTACGGCGCGCACCAGGCTGGCTACTGCATCGCAGCGGGGCTGGAATGGCTGTTGGATTGGATGCAGCGCACCCGCTTCCGCGACGAAGATCTGGAGTATCTGCGGAGCCAGCGCGATTCGGCTGGGGAGCGCATCTTCGGCGACGACTTCCTCGATTGGCTGAAACACAACGGGCACTTCGAGGCGCTCACGCTGCGCGCCATCCCCGAGGGGCGCGTCGTCCACCCGCACGTGCCGATGACGGTGGTGGAGGGGCCGCTGGCGATGGCACAGATCCTTGAAACCGCGCTACTTAACCAGCTTAACTACCCCACGCTGATCGCCACCAAAGCGGCCCGCATCCACGAAAGTGGGCGAGGTCGTCCGTTGATGGAGTTCGGGCTGCGACGCGCCCAAGAGGCGGCGGGCAACGCGGGCACGCGGGCCGCGCTAATCGGCGGGGCCGATTTCACCTCGAACGTCGGCATCTCGCATGTGCTGGGTTTGCCGCCCAAAGGCACGCACGCTCACAGTCTGGTGCAGATCTTTATGGCGCTCGGCATGGGCGAACTCGGCGCGTTCCGGGCCTACGCCGAAACCTACCCGAACGACTGCCTGCTGCTGGTCGATACGATCAACACGCTGGAGAGCGGCATCCCCAACGCGATCACCGTGTTCGAGGAGTTGCGCCGCAAAGGGCACGAACCGATCGGCATCCGGCTCGACTCGGGCGACCTGGCCTATCTCAGCATCGAGGCGGCCAAAATGCTCGACGCGGCGGGCTTCCCCAACACCTCGATCGTGCTCTCGAACGACCTCGACGAACTGGTGATCTGGCAGATCTCCACGCAGATCGCCACCGAAGCGCCACGGGCGGGCATCGACCCGGATGCGCTGCTTAATCGGCTGGTGTTCGGCGTGGGCACCCGCCTGATCACCTCGCAAGGCGATCCATCATTGGGCGGCGTCTACAAACTCGTGGCGGTGCAACAGGGCGAAACGTGGACCCCGGCCATCAAGATCGCCGAATCGCCCGAGAAAACACCCACACCCGGCAACAAGCAGGCGTGGCGCATCTACGACAAACGCGGCTTCGCGACCATCGACCTGATGAGCCTGCACACCGAGGACCCCCGACAGATGGAGCAGATCGTCGCGCGGCACCCCGCTGACCATACGAAGTACCGCACCGTGCAGCAGAGCAATATCAGCGGTATCGAGCCGTTGCTGGTCGAGGTCTACAACAAGGGCCGCGTCACCGCCGAACTGCCCGACATCGCTGGGCTGCGCGCGCGTCGCGTCGCCGATATCGAGCGGCTCGACGCAGGTGTGCGCCGTCTGATCAACCCGCACATCTATCACGTCTCGCTCACCGAGCAGTTGTGGGATCTCAAACAGCGCGTCATCGCCGATGCGCAGGTCCAAAGTCAGTAACAATTGGATGAAGCCTTGGAAAGCAATATCGAGGCGCTGCACGTAGCAGCGCCTCGATATCAAAAGTTGGACTTACCGCAAGCTCAACAGGTGTGCAATCACGAAGCCGATTGAGCCACACTCGCCATATCCCACATATGCACACAATTGCGCCCCTGATTCTTCGCCTGATACAACGCCTTATCGGCCTCAAGCAGCAGCGTATCGAGCGATGTGGTGATTTGTTGCGCAGTAACAAGCCCAATCGAGACGGTGGTTGCCGGAATATCCTCTTCCACCCAAGCCTGCGCAAACGCCACACGGATAAGCTCAGCGATCGTCATCGCATTATCGGGCAAAATACCAGGCAGAATCACTGCAAACTCCTCGCCCCCCAATCGCCCGAACAGATCGGTATCGCGCAGCGCCGAGCGCACATACTGCGCGAACATACTCAACACCTTATCGCCCGTCGCATGGCCATACGTGTCGTTAATGCGCTTAAAATGATCGATATCGCACATCATCACGGCCACCGGACGCTTGGATACCGCAAGATCGTTGATTAAATTGTGGCCCTGCTGCAAAAACTCGCGGCGCGTCAGCGCGTTGGTCAGCATATCGCGGGTGGCAGAGGCATGTAGGCGCCGCATCATAGCATTGCTCGCCACAGTGTTGCAAGCGACCGCGATCGGTGCCATCGACATCAGTGCCACACCGATCCGCGTTGAGATCAGCACCTCGGACAAACTGCTCGCCACCGAAAGATCCAGCCACCCCAAACCAATCGAGACCATCATCCACGCGCTTGTGAGCCACGTCAAAATAGTGGTTACAAAGACATCTGACCGAATCGCACACCAAAGCAGCGCGGGGATCGGGAATGCGATCGCGCCAGGCCCACCGATGATCATACCCGCTATGAGCGAGAGCAGCAGCAACAAAATCGGCGCCAACATCTGCACATTGATGCTTAGGGTAGGGCGTTGCAGCGGCCATTTTAAGGAAGGTGCTGCCAACACCATCGGCAAAATAGCCATACTATTCGCTAATTCCGATGAAAACCAACCGCGCCAATCGATATTGAATGTCGTTTCAACGAATATCCATCGTGTTTGTTGAGCGAAGATAGCAGTGCAAAACGCACTGATAGAACATCCCACAAACAAGTAAAGCATTGAACGAGGGCGTAACAAATGCCGATCCTCGTTATCGAGATGCATCAATAACATATAGCTCGTAAGCACGCTGACTAAGTTTGCTAGGCATAGCCATAGCAATTTTCCGATATCATTATCGAAAATGAAATCGGCAGAGACAAAACCAATCGATACCATAATCATCGTAGGCCAATTCACCAGATGCGGCCTCCGAAGCAGAATACCAAGCAACAATGGATTAGCCGGCCAAAAAGAAGCTAAATGACCAACTGGGCGCGTAATAATACCCAATATTGAAGCTAAAAATACGATAACACCTACAATTACCGCATCTCTAAGCATAAGAGCAATATTGTTCCCCTTAGAACCTATATGATTCGTGAAATATACGTCGAAAGGCTTCATACATCGTCCTATCTGAAAGTCGAGCTCTTTTGGCTTCAATCTAACCTTGTAGCATAGAACAAGTAGTGATTACCCATGAGGATGCAGCCGACTCACACCAGATCCGCACGATTACTTGGACTGAGCGCTGCGACAGTGTGCTTTACATTTCAAGCGAGTTTGATAGTACACCGATACAACCGGACTTCGTATCACTCTTCATAAATAGACAACCTTACCGACCATAAAATACCTTTTTGCTTTCCAACAGCATATCGTAATCACGGTGAAAGTGGTAGGAAAGACAATTACAAAATAGTTATCAACAAGATGTCATTTTTAATCATATATGCTATATTATTTCACATATCATCTATTTTCATCAGTCGCCCAACTTCGTGCCCACGCTTATAGAGGTGCGCCACAGAGGGCGTTTAAGAATTGTGGCTCCAAATATGCAGGTGCTGGGAGGAAAGTGAGCAACGAGCACCAGCATATAAGGAGAGAGCCATGACTACGAATATATCGAAACCGAAGATGAGTCGGAAAGCC
>Ga0207874_1004474_pt1 | contig 10300 bp, 6 predicted proteins | sample HigsolmetaAR201D_FD_184833 | JGI IMG/M metagenome (GOLD analysis project Ga0207874, IMG submission 184833) | Ionic liquid and high solid enriched microbial communities from the Joint BioEnergy Institute, USA - AR20-1-D (SPAdes) (version 2) ... | reverse complement strand
TCGACAGATCCAACGCTTCTGAAGGGAGGTGATATCGGCCCTCCGCGTAAAAGTGAGAAGCGGCAACATCCAAAGCAATCGATACCTGCGCTCCCGGACGATATCCGGCTCGTTCGATCGCCCGTGCCAGCAGATCCAGGGCCGCCTCGTTGCCATTGAGCCGCGGCCCCCAGCCGCCCTCGTCTGCGACTCCCGTCAGCTGGCAACCTACCTCGTCGAGCAGCGTCTTACAAGCACGATGGATAGCGGCGGCAGCCTCCAGCGATTCAGCAAAAGTGCTGAATCCATGCGGGATGGCAAGGAAATCCTGAAACTCGATGTTGCGGCCCGCGTGCAGCCCTCCAGACAGGATGTTGACCATTGGCACGGGCAAACAGGGAGCGTCTATTTCGTTGGTCTGGGCGAGCCACTGCCACAGGGGCAAGCCGTGCGCGTCCGCGGCGGCGCGAGCAACAGCACACGAGACCCCCAGCATCGCGTTGGCGCCAAGCTTGGACTTGTCAGGCGTCCCGTCAATCTCTTGCATCCGCCGGTCCGTTTCCCGGACATCCGTCCCGCGGAGCGCTTCCTGCAAGGTTGTGTTTACATTCTCGACAGCGCGGCGCACTCCTTTGCCGCAGTATCTTGCAGGATCGCCATCCCTGAGTTCGAGGGCTTCATGACGCCCAGTCGAGGCTCCCGAAGGCACCTGGGCTTCCGCCACAGTCCCGTCCGATAGCTGCGCTCTTACGGCTACTGTCGGGTTGCCTCTTGAGTCGAGGATCTCGAAAGCTCTGAGATGTGTAATCGTTAACTTCATTCCGGCCATTCCTCAAGCATGCCTTCTACCCCATCCGGCGGGTTCAGTATCAGACGGCGGGCACGCGATCGAATCCGCTCCTTTAGCGCAGGGTCTTTGATGTACTCTGCCGGCGATTTCCCGTCGATCCTGGCAAGTAGGAGGCCTCCCAGATGCTGCACAGTAGCTTCGGAAAGCCACTCGAGCGCCGTCCCAAGCTGGTCCCGCAGCGCCCGCCAGTACGCCGCCGCTGCGGCTCGATAACTCTCCGCCCACTCAGGACGCCAGAAGCTCTTGAGCAGCAAGTGGTTAAGCAGGAAGGCCACATCGAAGGCAGGATCGCCCAAATGAATAACTTCCATGTCGATCGCCATCACCTCGTCTTCGAGCACCAGAAAGTTCTTCGGGCTCCAGTCGCCGTGGACGAGCGCTACGCGGCGGGAAGACATATCGGCCATCAGGCGGTCGAACGGGCCGCAGAGATCCGGGTGACGGTCGCGCGTGAAACGGTAGTAAGGGTCGAGGCGAAGCTGATCGAACACCTTCCAGCCGTCATGAGCCCGAGCCCAATCCGGCTCGTTAAGACTTCGGAGAATGAGGGCAGCCTGGTAGGAAGCGATCCGGCTCGCCGTTTCCGCCCGGATGCATCCGGACATCAGTAACGTCTTCCACGGCTGGGCGCCCTCCGGAGCGGCAGTCATCGCAAACGCGAAACTCTCCCGGTCTTCGAACAGCACGCGAGGGACGGCGCCGGCGGGAAGGCACGAGCTCAGTTCCCGGATTGCGGCACATTCACCAAAGATCCGCTCCCGGTCCGAGAACCAATCCGCTTCGACTCGAAGCTTCGCAAGCGACTGCTTAAGGACAAAACGCTCGGAATCCGTTTCAACGAGCAGAACCATGTTGGAAACGCCGCCGCCGAGCGGAACGATCTTCGAGGGACGATACCCGCGCGCGGCCAGGTAAGACGAGGCGTTGGTAGTGTTCAGTTCGAGCAAAGCACATTGTATCGCCAAGGACGGCGATTCAGGTCGTTCTCAACGGATCGGAGGAATCCTGCACGGTGCCGTAGAATAACATTGAATGGGATTTTGTAAGTTCCGAGCCATACGGCTCGGAGCCTTCCTGCTGATCGCTGCGGGCAGCCTGCCCGCGGAGATCCGCGGAGCGGCGGTCTGGAAAGACGGTAGCATCATCACCTGGGGCGACGGCGTCGCGCTGTGGAACCTTTCGAGAGGGCAGCGCCAGGATCTCGTCAAAGGCAGTTTCGGCGAAGGTGGATGCGTTTTCGCGGGAGGCTTGGCTGTACAGGAAGCAGGCGGCTCGGGCAGATTCCTGTGGCTGAACGGCACAGACTGGCACGCTGAAACAATCGACACGGATTCCGACACGCACGATTGCCTGGAGGTGAACCTCCACGGCAGGCACGGGTTGCTGGTGGTGCATCGCTACGGCCAGGTGCGCTTCTACGAGCGGCCGCAAGCCCCTGCGAAGCGGTGGCCCTATCGTGAGGTTTACTCGTTCTATACGGCTTCGCGGCAAGGAGGGCTGCTGTTCCGCGATGTCGACGGCGATGGCAGACCGGACATCTTCTGCGGGAATTACTGGATTCACAATCCCGAGTCCTTCGAGCTCTCCTGGCGGTTGTTTGCTGTTCAGCTTTGGTATGAGACGCCGGACTCGGCGCTGGTCCGTCTCGCTTCGGCAGGTCAGGCCGTTGTTGTAAGTCAGGGAGAGATGAAGGAAGCGAGGCTCGCATGGTTCGATCCTCCTGCAGACCGGAAGCAGCTATGGAACGAGCAGCGGTTAGGCGAAGGGTTGAGCCTTCGGCGACTACATGGTCTCGATGCAGCGGACGTAAATGGCGACGGCCGCATTGATGTGCTCGCAGCTGAAAACGCAGGCAAAGGTTCGCGAGTGTTCCTGTTCCGAAATGAAGGGGCGGGGAATTTTCAGACGCAGCTTATAGGAGAAACAGAAGGCGTTGTGTTTTTGAAAGCAATGGATGTGAACAAGGACAAACGGCTGGATGTCGTGATGGCCGGGGCCGGCGGAGTAACGTGGCGGGAGATTTCGATTCAATGACGTCCAAGATGCTCGAAGAAATCCGGCAGCAGCCGGTGGCGCTGGAGCGGACGCTCAAATCGGAACTGCGCAAGTTTGAAAAGCTGAAGAAGCGCTTCGAGAAGTCCCCGCCGAAAATGGTGATCCTGGCGGCACGAGGCACTTCCGACAACGCCGCTCTGTTCGGACGGTATCTGATTGAAATCTCAACAGGCATCCCCGTTTCGATGGCGGCGCCTTCGATCCTGACGTTGTACGATGCCTCCCTCAACATGCGGGATGCTCTGGTCGTGGCGATCTCGCAGTCTGGTGAGTCCACGGACACCAATGTCGTGCTGGAGCGCGCCAAGGCGGTGGGAGCCGTTACGGTCGGCATCACCAACGAAGCCAATAGCAGTATGGCGAAGCTGGCGGAGCACGTGATCCTGGTCCGGGCGGGCAGGGAAAAGAGCGTCGCAGCAACCAAGACATACACGGGACAAATGCTCGCGCTGTATCTGCTCGCGTGGGCACTCGGAGCGAAGATCTCGCTCGACGAGCTGCACCATCTTCCGGAGTGGGCGGACGCCGCGTTAAAGCTGGAAGACCATATTGCAGGGCTGAGCGAACGCTACCGCTTCATGGAACATGCGGTGGTCGTCGGCCGCGGCTTGAATTACTCAAACGCCTTTGAGTTCGCTCTCAAGCTGATGGAGACCTGCTACGTGGTAGCCGAGCGCTTCTCCGCCGCCGACCTGCTGCACGGCCCAATCGCGATGGTGGAGCACTCCTTCCCAGCATTCCTGCTAACCCCCGTCGGCGTCACTTGGCCAAGCATGAAGGGGCTTGTCGAGAAGCTCCAGAATCTAAAGGCCGAAACGCTCGTGATCACCGATCAAAGCAATCGCGAGGCACGGGAGCTGCCTACTCGCAGCATCGTCCTTCCCGTAAAGCTGGGGCGCCGCGGAGCGAAGCCCGAGGAGCTCTATACGCCGATTCCCTACATCATTCCGGCGCAGATCTTCTCGGCATGCCTTGCCGCGCAAAAAGGTCTTGATCCGGATAAGCCGCGGGCTCTTTCGAAGGTGACCCTGACGCTCTAGCGTCAGGTCCGCATGCGGGCCAGCAGGTAGAGGCCGGCGAGTGAAAAAACGGCGTCCGGGAACCATGCCGCCATCACCGCCGGCAACTGATTCACTTTGCCCACCTGCTCGAACAGCAGATTGACCGTCCAGTACGCGATGGCGATGCCGAAGCTGACCGCCACGCCCGCCATCGCTCCCCGGTTCCCGGCCACAAAGGCGAACGGCACGGAGATCATCGCCATGATCAACGCAAACAGCGGCACGGCGAACTTTTTGTGGTACTGCACGCGAAGGTTTACTGTGTCGAAGCCGCTCTGCTGCAAATCACGGATGTAAGCCGCCAGCTCAATGAAGTTCATCTGCTTGTCCTGCTTCAGCTCCCGCAGGAAGTAGTTCGGCGGCTCGTCCAGCTCCGGAAACGTGGCCGTTGCCCCCCGGAAGTCCTTGAACTCCTCGCGGAAGACATCTTTGACCATCCGGATCTTGCGCTCCCAGCCGTTATGAAAAACCCAGGTATTCAGAGCCGGTTCCCAGACGGCCCGTTCGGCGGAGATGTGCCGCCGAAGCTGGAAGGTTTCCGGAACCAGCTCAAAGACGTGGACTCCAATCATCAGCCGCTCGTTCGGGTCGATGTACTTGTAGTAGTAGATGCGCGACGCTTTATCGTTCAGGATCCACTTCCTCCCCGGATCCAGGTAGGTCTGCGTGGGCCGGCCCTTGATCTCATTGCGGATCGCATCCTGAATCCGGTTCGCTTCAGGCACAATGTAGTGGTCGAAAGCGAACAGCGCTCCGCTGAGCAATGTACTGAGGAAAAGCACGGGGAGAGCAAGACGGTGCAGGCTGACGCCGCATGCCTTGAACGCCGTCACTTCATTGTGCTTGGCGAGGATGCCGAATGTGACGAGCACAGCCACCAGCACGCTCATGGGCGTCGAATCGTAAATGAGGCGGGGCGTCAGGAAGATGAAGTACCGCACCACTCGCGACATTGGCACGTGGTTCTTTACGATGTCGCTGAGCAGTTCGAAGAAGGTGTAGACCAGCGTCAGCATGACGAAGCTGGCAAGCAGAACGCCAAAGTAAAAGATAAAGAGCCGGAGGACATAGGCGTCCACCACCTGCGGCAGAAGGAACCACCGCCCGCGCATCGCCAGTCCACCATGCGGCTCCGCGGATACCAAACCCTTGGCGGGGGCCCACACCCGTTCCACCAGCCCTTGCAGGCTCGCCGTCCAGTTGCGTTTGGAGGGGCGGTCGAGGCGGCTGAAAAGGATGACGCCCACGACGAGAAACACAAAATTCGGCGTCCAAACGCCCAGCCATGCAGGAATCGCACCCTTCTGCGCGAGACCAATGAGGCTGATGAACGTCATGTAATAAGTGAAGGCAAGAAAGACCGTGAGCACAAAGGCGAGCGACTTGCCCGCTTTCCGGGTGGACAGCCCGAGCGGAATTCCGAGCAGCGCCAGCAGGAAGCACGCCAGGGGCAATGCAAAGCGGCGATGCAGCTCAATCGCAGCCTCGATGCTTCGCTGCGGCTCCCGGATTAGCGGAAGCGTGTCCATCGCCGCATAATCCTTCGCTTTCAGCTCATCCCGCGGTCTGGCCTGCAGGGTTTGCTCCCCTCTTGGGAACGCAATGCTGTAATACAGCGTGGCGTCTTTCCCTGGCTCGTGGGAGCTGACATCCTTCATCGAAAGCTGGATCCGGTTGCGTTCGACATCCGCGACCGCGATCGCTTCGCGCGCAACCGTAATGCGAGGCCCTTCTCCCGCCTCATGCGTGCCCTTGGACTTGCGCTGATCGGGCGGCGTTACATCCGCGATGAAGACATTGCGCCATCGAACCGGGTCGCTCGGAATGACGTCGCCGACGTAGAGAATCGTGCTGGGGAACTGCTCGGAAAAGACGCGCGGCTGAATCTCGGCGGTGAGCTGCGAAGACACCAGCTGATTCAAAATTCGAAACGTTTCGCGCGTCGCCACCGGGGTGAGCCATAAAGAGCAGGCGGCAGCAACAACGGCTCCGAATGCCGCAAACGTCATCACGGGATACACGACCCGCCTGCCCGGCACTCCCGCAGCGCGCAAAGCCACAACCTCGCCGTCTGCGGACATCCGACTCAGCGCGATCAGGATGCCCACAAGGACGCCAACGGGGACCGTGAGCGTCAGCACCGGCGGCAGGATCAGCAGGAAAAGATAGAGGATTGTTGAGGGCGGCGCAGTGCTTCGCACCAGCAGTTCAAAGAGCTTTCCAAGCTGGCGCAGGAAAAGGACGAAAGAAAATAACGTCGTGCCGAGGAGTGCACTGGAAACAATCTCTTTGAAGATGTTGCGACCGAGAATTCCCATGAATCAGCGCGAAGCCGGAATCAGGGGAGGCGGAGGCACTACCGGAGGCGTAGGCCACGGCTCCGAATACGGCTCGAGATCCAGATCTTCAAACAGCACAGCAGGCGAAATCACTGTCGATGGCGCGACGTAAGTGCCGCTGCCAATGAGAGAAAACGGCGCTCCATTCTCGAGGTAGTCGAACATGTACGCTTCGTCGGAAGCGGCTACGATATCCCGCAAAGACCGGGTGCTAAGTCCCCGGAACCGCAAACCTCGCACCAATTCCTCTCTACCATCAGGATAGACCCGATAGACCAGAATGGGCGGGCTGACAGGACGGCCGTGGACACCTTGTCCGCCGGCGGCGCGCCGAAGTTCCTCGAGCGAGGCGCTGGAAGGAAAATCGAGCTTGCGGATGAGAAGGCCGTAAGGCTTGTTTCTTTGCTTGCACATTTCAATCAAACGGGCCTTCAGCTCGCTGGCGGTTACCGTTTCCGATGCTCGAATGAAGAGATTGCCGAAGGTGGCGTATTTGGCCCCGAATCCGCCGGGAAGCCGGGCGCGGCCGTTGGAGCCTTCAAAGCCGCGAACCGGTTGACGTGTCAGGAGGAAATTCTTGAGAACACCCTTCTCTATCAGGGTCAGCGGCTCCGGCGGAACGCCCTCCATGTCCACCGGGTAGTATCCGAGCAGCGCCTTACCTCGAAACTCTCTTTGCGTCGGGTCATCGACCACATCCATCCACTCGGGAAGCACTCGGGATCCCTCGCGGCCCTCGAACTCGCTCGGCACAAACGGGAAGTTTCGTCCCGGCTCGCCGACCGGCCGGCGCGTCAAACTGAGGTTCCTGCCGAGCACTTGCGCGAACAGTTGGGCTGCCGCCATCGGCTCGAAGAGCACGGGCCCCACGTAGCTTTCGCCCACCGGCGCAGAGGCCAGGGCTGTTACGTTTGTGGCAACCTCGGCCACGCCGCGACGCAGTTCGGCCTCGGGCGGCAAGCCCGCGGGCGTGTGCGCCAGAAAGACAAGCGCATCCCGAACCGGCATCCCATCGGCTGTGCGAGTCGAAGCCCGAATCCTCACATAAGTCAGGCTGTCGGTCATGCGCACCTCCGTGCCCTCTGAGTTCATCAGGTAGGAGCCGCCATAGTTCGACTCAAAATCGACGGTGCCGGTCGAAAGCACCGGATACTGCGTGAAGATTGCGGAAAGATTCTTCACCTGCGAGGTCCAGAACGCCTGATCCACGTGCACTTTGTACAGATTCAGGACCATGCGGAACGGCTTTGCGCGGGCAAAGTCGTTAATCTTCTCCGTTTCGGAAAGATTCTTTAGCGCCGATCGCTTTCGCGCGATCGCCTGCAGGCTCCCTTTGTACGCCCGATCCGTGGCGAGCCAGAAATGAGTCCGCAGCGCCCGAACATCGTTATCGAGCACCATGCGCTCGGTCTCAAACCGCGGTCCCTGAAACAGATCCGTGAAGACGTAGTTCGTATTGTCGAAGTCGTAGTTGCCGACCCGAACCTGGATACGGGGAATCCGCAGTCGTGACGGGCGCGCGGCCAGCAGGCCGCCGAACGATGCCGAGACGGAGAACGATTCGACGTCGTCGACGCCGTATTCAATGAAGTAGGGAGCGTCCAGGCTCACGATGCGCAGCATCTTGGCCCGCTCGATCTCTTCCCGCATCGCCTGAAGGATGGGGTCAGCCGGAGTCTGCTGAGCCGGAGCCGCCTGGACCAGCAATCCGGAGAGTGCCAGGAGAGCCGCGATCTTCATTGCCCCCCTCCGGAAGCGCTCGGTCTGGGAAGAAGCGGTGGACGGTCCTGACCCGTCTCCGCCTTCTGAACTTCCAGTTCCGAGACCAGGATCGCCGGGGAGACGGCCGCAACGGGAACGAATCCCGATTCGGCGCCGCAGTAGCCGTTAAAGACTTCCGATTGATCAGACGTGGCCAGGATCTTTGAGAAGCTGGCAAGCGGCGTTCCAACGATGTCGGCCCCGCGGACCAGTTCGTCCGGCCGCCCATCCGGGTACACCCGGTAAACAACCACCGGCACTACCTTGAACGCCTGAACGCCGCGGCGCCCCGTATTCGTAACCCCACCCGTGACCTGTTCAAAGTAATAGCCGTAGGGCTTGCCCTGCCGCTTAATCTCCTCGATCAGCATTTGACGCAGGCGCTGGCTGGTCACAGTTTTAGCTGATTCCACAATGAGGTTGCTCTGGCGAGCCACGACTTCCGCGCCTGGCTGCTTGCGGCCGTGGCCGTTCGAGTTAGGAAAATCCTTGAGCGGCGATCTGGAGAGCAGAAAGGTCTTCAAGATTCCCTGCTCGACGACCGGAACACGGCGAGCCTTCACTCCTTCGTCGTCAAATTCGTACCAGCCGTTGAGATCGATGTCGCCGTGCTTGCGCCGGGTCGGATCAAAAATCACCGAAAGAAAGTCGGGAAGCACGGGGCTTCCTATCGACTTTGCAAATGTCTGTCCTTCCGACTCATCTTTCTGGCGGTGACCCTCGATGCGGTGGCCGAAGATCTCGTGGAAAAAGACCCCTGAGGCACGTCCGGAAAGAATTGCCGGACCTACAAAGGGCTCGACCACAGGTGCGCGGAGAAGCTGTTCCAGTTTCTCGGCCACCCGGATGACAGCCGCTTTCAATACCTCCTCTTTCGGCAATAAGGCGGGATCCAGAGCCTCGAAGCTGTCCGAAGCGGAAAGATCCATTCCGTCGGGAGCCTTCGCGCGCGCGGAGATATAGATGCGCGCGAAGCCGCGTCCGTGGTGCAGCTTCGTGCCTTCGGTGTTTACAAACGACTTCATCTCCCGCTGGGCAGAGAGGGTGACCGAGGACGAAAGGATGCCAGGGAAGCGGGAAAACTCAGCCGAGAGCCGCCGGAGGCGGCCCTCCCATTCCGCAGGATTCACTCGCAAGGGCGGAGAAGGCACGAGAGCCTTCACCGGAGTCTCCTCCGAGAAGTCACCCACGGACTCCTCACGAGCAACAGCCACTTTCTGGTTTGTTCGAATTTTGATCAGACGCTCCGCAGCCAGGCGATAGGTCCGATCCGTCTCAAGCCACAATGCGCGGCGGATGGGATTGGGATCGTCGTCGACACTGAGCAGCGTGGCGGTCGTGAAGCGCGGGCTTTCGCCCGGCATATCGTGGTAGTTGTCGAGGGAGCGGCTCCCGACGCGTACAGTTACGTCGAGTAGCCGGCTGCGCGACTCCCCGCCTCCCAAAAGCGCGCCCTGACTGGCATTGAGACTATAGGAGTGGATGTCCGTGACGGTGTACGCGATGAAGTAAGGCGCAGGGTCTGCCTTTGCCCTCAGGACCTCGAAGTTTCGCGCCAGCTCGCTCTCAAGAATGTCGAGAAGCGGGGTCGACTGCGCCGCTAAGCCGAAGCTAAGGCACAAGCCTATGGCGGCGACGCGGATACAAGGGGACACGCAATCAAGCATACCATGAGGTCAAGAACCTCCAGACAGATCCGTGTGACGGTTCTGCGGCGCCAGTGCCAGTACCATTAACTGGCCGACGTCCGTTCCTTCAGGCTCGCCAGCGCCAAGCCATAGCGGCCCCGAACCCCTGTCTTCTCAAAGATATGCTTCAGGTGGATCTTGACGGTTCCCGGGCGGATGCCAAGCTCCTGGGCAATCTCTTTGTTCTTGAGCCCCTGCTCGACGAGTTCCAGTACCTGTTGCTCTCTCGGCGTCAGCTCGGAATGCCCGCCGCGCTGCGACCGCAAGGAGTCGCGCAGCACGTGCTCCTCCATCCAGCTCGAACCGGAGCCGACTGCACGCAGACAGGAAAGAACAGTGTGCAGGCTGGATGTCTTGCGCAGAATCCCGCGAGCGCCCGACTGAAGGAAGCGCAAAGCCTCCGCCTCCGTCACGGAGATTCCCCAAACCACTGCCACCGTCGGAATGTCGGCAGACCGGAGGTCGAGAATCGTATCCAGAACGGTCTGCTGCCCAAAGCCTTTATCGATGATGAGAAGCCGTGGAGGAGTAGCGCGCGCAAGCTGAAGAGCCGCGGCGAGAGAATCC